>Ga0101944_10003863_pt1 | contig 19820 bp, 11 predicted proteins | sample DewCreD2012metaG_FD_75245 | JGI IMG/M metagenome (GOLD analysis project Ga0101944, IMG submission 75245) | Hot spring sediment bacterial and archeal communities from British Columbia, Canada, to study Microbial Dark Matter (Phase II) - Dewar... ... | reverse complement strand
ACTATATTCCACTAATGCAGCTCAGAAAAGACTTCCACCAAATCAACAGCGACTTATTTTAAGAACAAACTTTACTTTATTCAATCAAGTAGAGATTCCATTCGAATTGTATCTATCGAATTCTGATTCAAGATTCCTTCAACCTTTCAATCAGTTTGGGGTTAGCCCAAAAATTACAGATTGGTTGAGATTGCACGGCGGATATTTTTATGCCAATATCTCTGATCTTTCATTCGGTGATATTAAACTTTATGGCGGCGGTGTTGAATTAACTCCAGGAAATTTCCGATTAAAAGCTTTTTATGGTCGCAGTATTGCAGCAAAATACCCTGATTCATTAAATTTTTTCGGTGGTATTTATAGCCAGAAAACTTATGCTTTCAGTATTGGATATGGAAATGAAGACGTTGCTTTCTTAAACCTGAATTTAATGCATTCAGTTGATGATTCAAATTCGATTAAGCCAATATCAATTACTCAAAGCCCAACAGAAAATTTAGTCAGTTCAGCTTCTTTTGGTTTAAGGTTAATTCAACCATTATTTATTAATGGAGAAATAGCTCTTTCTGCATTTTCTTCTGACATTCGTTCTGATAACATAAGTGATGTGAAATTCCCCAATTTTTTATTCAGACCTAAATTATCTACTCAGGTTGATGGAGCTGCAAAGTTTGGTATCACAATTAACCCGGAATCTTTTTGGTCATTAAGATTAGGAACAAGATGGATTGGTCCTGGTTTCATTACTAATGGCTATACACAATTGCAAAATGATTTGTTTGAAATAACTATAGATCCTTCTTTAAGACTCATTGAAAACAGACTCAATTTAAGAAGCTCGATTGGCATTCGTTCAAATAATGTCAGAAATAACAGAGTATCAAAAACAAACAGATTTTTAGGATTATTTACTGCTGATTATCAGGTTTCTGATTTATTCGGTCTGAATGTTCAGTATAACAATAACCAAATAAAATCAACTCAATATGCAGACTCATTGAAGATTTCTAATGTTCTTAATTTCATTTCAATCACGCCCAGATTCAGTTTTACAGCTTTCAATGGTAGCAATTTCATCAGTTTGAGTTATTCAAATCAGAACTCTGAGGATTCGAATCCTTATTTCCGAACAAAAGTGCAAAACCAAACCTCTTCAGTAAATTTTTCACATAATATAATCTTTCCTTCTTCATTTACTCTCAACTCAAATTTGCTGTATAGTAAGGTTTCTGTTTGGAATCTGGATATAAAAATTCTTTCACTAAACGAGACTATCGGATATCAATTTTTTAATAGCAAATTATCCGCTTTTTTAAGTCTTGGGTATAGCTCAATAAAAGTTTTGGAATCAAACGGAATGATTTTGGTTGGACTCAGAACATCTTATAACCTTGAAAAATTTGGGTCTATAAGTTTTAATCTTTCAAATAATAATTTTAATTCTAATGATCCAGTTGCCCCATCTTACAATGAATTACAGGGAAATTTACAATATTTGATTAATTTCTAAAGGAGATTGATATGAGAAGATTTTTTTTATTAACGATTTTTCTTTTAGCCAGTTTATCAGTTAATGCTCAGATTAATTTTCAGTTCATAGTTAAAAAGCCGGTTCCAAATAAATTTTCAAAATGGCAGCAAGACCCAACCATTATTCAGTTGTTATTAACGAATACATCAGTTAATTCTTATCAGAATTTTACTGTTTCAATAAACATCAAAGATCAAAATAATAAAAGAATAGCTTTTACAAATGATAATGACCCTAAATTGAGAAGATTTAATATAAATTCCGGGCAGACTCTGTTTATTCCGGGACCTGAGTTGATTAACTTTGATGCAGTTACTTATGATAAGTCAATAGAAAACATAATTTTAACAACCAACTCACTGCCTGAAGGTAACTACTTACTCTGTGCAAAAATACTTGATAGTTTTGGAAATGATATTGGAATTGGAGGAGAGAAATGTGAATTAATATCAATCTCTTTACCCGAACCTCCAAATTTAATAAGTCCTATTAATGGTTCTAATCTTTTAAGCAATTTACCACAATTTGTTTGGACTCCAGTTGTTGGGGTTGACCCACTAATTCAGGTTGAATACAGAATAAAAATTGTAAAAATATTACAGGGACAAACTCCAAAGTCAGCAATTGAAAGTAATATTCCGATTTTAGATAAATATGTTAAAACTACATCTTATCAATATCTGCCCTCAGATATTAACTTGAATAACTACACTGATAATTTTGGATTTGCTTGGCAGGTTCAAGCTGTTGATGCAATTACAAAACAATCAATTACTAAAGGAGATGGAAAAAGTGAAGTCTGGTCTTTTTTCAACCAAAAAAGTTTATCAAATAAATTAATTTTAATATCTCCTGCAGATAATTCTGAATTTTCCTCAACAAATGGATTATTTACTTTTAGCTGGGATGCATCTCAACAAACTGCTCCTAAATCAGGATATATACTCAAAATTGTTGAAATGAATCAGGGACAATCAGCAGTTTTAGCAATTAATTCAAATCAACCTGTGTTCTTAAAAAATGATATACCTCCAACAGTTTTTAATGCATATATAAACGATAATAACACAGTCCTTTCGAATGGTAAAAAATATGCTTGGCAGGTTTATACATTAGGTTTACAAGGTGGAAATATCATAGATTCAAGTGAAGTAAGAACATTCACTGTTAAAAGTAGTTTTATCGAAAGAATAGATTTGACTTCACCTACAAATAATTCAGTTATTCCTCTTGACACCACAAAAAATGTTTATAACTTTAAATGGAATTCATCTAAAGTTAAGAAATCCATTACTAATTTTATCTTAAAGATAGTTCCTTTGGAAGTTGGTCAAACCCCAACATTTGCAATTCAGAATAATGTACCTGTTTTCAATAAAAATGATATTATTCCTCAAGCATCAAACTATATGATTGGTAGAGATCAGGGAGTACTTACCAATCGAAAATATGCTTGGCAGGTTCTTGCTATTTCGAAATCATATAATAATCAGGTTATTGCTGAAAGCGATATTTGGGTTTTTGATGTTAATTCAGCTCCATCAGTTATTGAAAATGTTAATTCGTTTACAATTGGTTCTTATAAAATTGATATTAAAAATATTAATAATAAAAGTAATACTAATTTTTCGGGAGTGGGAGAGTTTAGCTTATGGCAGGGAGCTCCTAAAATTAAGGTTCAATTCAGTGGCTTACATCTATCTAATTTCGGAACAGGAAATAATTACGATTGGAGAGTTGTCAAAGGTGAAATCTGGACTTCAATTTCTACCACTACTGTCGAGCTTGATTACAGAGATCCTGAAATTCCAAAAATAGTTAGAGTAGGTAGTCCCTATGTAAAATCAACCGCCACTCTTGAAATTAAAGGTATCAGATTTAGTCCTACATCAAATCTTGTTACAGGTAATATTAAACTTAAATCACCTTTATTAGTTGGTGGAAATCGCCCTAATTTGACAATCGAAACTTTAGATTCTTGGTTTAAAGTTAACCCAACAAGTAAAATTGATAGTGGTAAAACAAGACCTAAAAATGATGTCAAGTCTGTTCTTTTATATCCAAAAGATTTTACTTACGAACTAAGCACAACATATAGTGATTTTATTGTAGATAAAAACAAACTTGAATTAAAACTAAATGGTATGATAACTTTGCCACCAAAACTTAAAGACAGAGATGGTAATCCTATCAAAATAAAATTCCAGGGAGCAAAAGGATTTAAGTTTGATGTAGATCTAAAAGGGGAATTAGTATATTTCCCAGTAAATCCTGATTTATGGACAAAATTTACTTTGGTAAATGTTGACTTGTATGTAGGTATTGTGAGATTGAAAGAAGGATCTATTTCCATTAATACATCATCTCCTGGAAATTTTGATGCTGTTATACTGGACGATAAAGATAGTGTTTCACTGAGTGTAAAAGGATTTAGCTGCAAAATAATAAGGACACAATCTAATCAGAAGGTTAGTAACTACAGAGGTTTCAGTTTTGGATTAAAGAGCTTTCAGTTAATACTAAAAGATGGTTACTTTTTTTCTTTAAGTAACCTTATAGGTGATATTAAAATTCCATTCCTTAATCAAACTGCTAAATTTAGTTTACAAATTACTACTTCGGGTATAGGCAATGGTGTTGTTGATCCTCAATCTCTCAATGAAAAATGGATAAATATTTTTACAGATACAAAAAGTGGTACGAAAGTAAATATTAAACCAATTGGTATTGCGTATATTAAATCCAAAAACCATTTCAAGATGAATGCAGCTCTTAAATATGATAATTTACCAAACAAAGGAATTTCAACAGAAGAATTATCAATTTCCAATCTAACAATAGATAGTGCTGGAACAGCTAAAATTGAGGGTTCAAATGCTTTGGGGGTTATTTCTCTTCAGGCAACAAAAACCGGCAAGTTTAATGGTTTCCCAATCACGATAGATAGAGTTAAAATTTTTACCGCTTATAATTATGGGGTTGGAATAGGTGGTACAATTGTAATGGCAGATGATCTATCAAACCCAAATGGAACACCATTCAATGCAAATGTTGTGATTGCAAAAAGTAATGTTGGTGGAAAAGATGCGATGTTTGAAAATCCACCATCTGGTCAAATAGAAATTGATGAAATACCTCTCAACTTTGGAAATAATTCTTCTGCTTTTAGTGTTTCCGTTAAATGGTTTGATGATGATCCGGTTTATGGTAAAGGATTTATGGCTCAGACTCAATTAAAGATGAAAAATCCAGGTGAGTATATGGTTGAAAGTAAAATTATGGTAGGTAAAACTGACAACGGCAACGGGTTCTCTTACTGGTTTGTAGAAGCCGGAGTTGAATTTGGAACTCCTAAACCAACTGGATTTTTTGATATTGGTGTTAAAGGCTTCACAGGAAGAGTTTATTCTAAAATGAGAAATGTGGGAAAGGGAACATCTGCTTCTAATTATGTTCCTGATAAAAATAATAAGTTCGGTGTTTATGCAAAATTACCAATTTGTTCTTATTCTGATTTGGGTAGTAAATTTTGGGGCTTTACTGATTTAGAAATCACAGTTGGTTCAGGTTTTTCAAGCACGCTCTATGGTGAACTTTATGTTTTATCTAATGGATACGGTGATAAAGATGCAAAAATTAAAGGTAATGCAACTATTACTGTATCAACAAATCCAAAATTATTTGATACAGAAGTTAATGTAACAGCAAATTTCTGGAATGCTCTCTGTGGTAATGGAAGTTTTAAGATGCATTTTTCTGACAACGAATGGTTTATTAGGTTGGGTTCAAAAGATTTCCCAATAAGTATGAATCTTTTGTGTAGTTCTTCCGGATATTTTGGATATGCAGAAATTACTCCAGCCAACTCTACTCTAAATGTTGGTTACAGCTTTGACACTGGAACTCAGTATTGGGGCATAGGTGTTGGATTCTTTGGCAGAGCTTGGGGCTCGATTAGTTTTCTTGGCAATTTAACTTATTCACCTTTGCAGGTATTTGCATCTGCTACTCTCAATGGAAACGCAAAAATAGGAGCTTACATTGATCTTAGTGTTTGGTCAGGAGAACTTACTTTGTTAGAAGGTTCTGTAACAGCAAATCTCCAAGCAACTTTCCCCGATCCTTTCTGTTTAGCCGGCTCAATTTATGCTTCAGCTTGCATTGACCCTTGTCCAGTTTTCAGTTGTGATATTTGTGCCTCCACTACAATGGAATTAAGATATAAAAACGGAAGCTTTGCATTAAAATCAACTTGTAATGATTAAAAAGAGAGTACTTCAATGAAAAATATTAAATTTATTTTATTGACAGTTTTATTTATAAATAATTTTTTATTTAGCCAAAGTATCAGTGTAGTTGCCGGATTAAATGAAGAAAAATCTGTTATTGTAAGATGGTTCTCAAACACTGAATTTAATATTGAAGGAGTAAACATTTACAAACGTCAACTGCCTGATGAGAACTGGTCAAAAATTAACATCTCTCCAATAAAAAGAAAAAGTGAAGTTGATAAAAATAATCCTGATAGTTTGCTGCGACTTTATAGCGCACTAACATATAATAAACCTAAAGATGATGAATCAGGCTGGGGACTCATCATTTTAGCTAAAGGAATATTGGACTCCAGATTTGCGGATTATTATGGAATGCAATACATTGATACAGAAGTTGAAAGAGGTAAAACCTATCAATATAAAGTTGTTAGAATTGTGAATAATCAGGAAGGCGAGGGTTCAATTTCAAATGAAGTTAAAATTGGAGATTATATTTCTCCAGTAGCACCAGAGGGGTTTTCTTCAAATGCTGGTGATGGATTTGTAAACTTCAAATGGAAACACGATAAGAAAAAGTTTTTCGCCTATAATATTTATCGAACTGAAACTGGTTCTCAATCAAAGTTAAAGATAAATGAAAATCCTGTTATGGTATTTAGTTTCAGAGATGCGGAGGGTAAAGAAACAGAGGCAGAATACTTTTTCAATGATACTACTGTAACTAATGGTATAACATATTCATACGAATTAACCGGTATTAACTTCCTGGGACAGGAAAGCCGATTCACAAGTCAAATAAAAGCAACACCAAAAGACTTAATTCCACCGCCACCTGCATATAACTTGACTACTGTAGTCAGATTTGATACTGTAATTATTTCTTGGGAAATAAACAGGGTTAAAGATTTAAAGGAAATTAACATACTCAGAGGCAATGAATTTTCAGGGAAGTTTAATAAGATAAACAAAACACCGATAAGGATTGCAGACACTTTATATGTAGATGTAATTAAAAATGCTGAACAAGTATATTATTACATAGTAGAGAGTGTTGACTTTTCTGGAAATGTTAGTAAATCTTTTCCTAAAGCTGTTGTTATTGAAGACATAACTCCACCAGCAGTTCCAGAAAATCTTACTGCAATTGGAGAAGTTGGAAGAGTAGTATTAAATTGGAAAAAGAACACTGAGAAAGATTTAGCGGGTTATTTTATATGGCGTTCAATCAGCGGGGAGGAAGATGATTTTTTACTTCTTACAACCGAACCGCACCAATCAAACACTTACATAGATTCATTAGCTAAGGAAATAAGTAATATTATAACTTATAAGGTTAAAGCATTAGATAAATCATTTAATGAAAGTGGTTATTCAAAAACAGTTAATGTCAGGATGAAAGATGTTACAAAACCTGCACAACCAATAATTTTAAGTGTTCAAAGTGAAAGTTCGTATGTAAAAATAAATTGGGTAGATAATACCGAGCCAGATATATTAGGATATAATGTATTTTATGGTAATGAAAATCAAAGTAATGCTTTTATAAAACTTAACTCAAAACCTATTGAAGCTAATTATTTTGAAACAGAGATTAAGCAAACAGGTAATTACAAATTCTTTATCAACGCAATAGATTCAACTGGAAATCAATCAGAATATTCAGATACATTGGAATGTAGTATAATTTTTGAACAACCAACTATTCAAAAAATTAATATTATTTCAGCAGACTTTAATCCTGAGAAAAAATCAGTGTTAATTAAATGGAATAAAATCAGCAATGTAATAGGATATATAGTTTACAGAAAACCTGCTGATGAAGATTTATTTGAATCAATTAGTGAATTATTGCAAAATGAATCTTATGAAGATGAGAACATAGGTGAGCAAAATTACAATTATTATATCAGAGCAATAGTGGAAGATGGAGAGCTATTCAGTAATGAAGCTCAGGTAATTGTCAAATGAATTTAAGTATTTTTTTAGTTTATTTAATAACAGACCATCAAACACCATAAAAAAATTAAATTATTAGTGGACGGGCTTGCCCGTCCCAAAAACAATCGAATTTTAACATATCAATTTTGAATATTCAAAAATTTTCTAACTTGTTCTTTGAGTCTTTGTGCCTTCGTGGCATTCAATCTTCGATGCTTAATTGGATAGACTTTGAATGTAAAAAAAATATTATCCACAATGACACAAAGGCACAAAGTACACAAAGGAAAACTTAAATTTTCTCTGCGTCTCTGCGACTCTGCGGTAAAAAAATATTTCACGCAAAGACGCAAAGTCGCAAAGGGAAAATGAAACGCTAATAACACAAATGCGACTGATATGATATGTGGAGTTTAAGTTTAAGTTAAAGATTATCTTTGTATTCTTTGTGCTTGCTTTGTGGTTAATTAGCATTTAGAATTAAAGGAATAGGAAATGAAGACAAGATTTTTTCTTTGATAATTCGTTCTATACTTTTTAAGTTTACAGTAGTCATTTTTGAAAAATGCTTAAAAAGGGAAAACAAATTTGTTTGAGATAACCAAACAACTTTCCAAAACAAGAGACACTTTAAGAAATTCTTATCCCGAACAGTCTATAAATATGCGCATCCCATTTTTATATTTTAACGTTATAAGAAAAAAGCAAAACAATTGGAATGATGTCTTGCAACAGCACAAAAGATATCGTTATTTGATCAATAAATTTAATAGTTAGTGAGCTTAAAAATTTTTGTAATTTTTCTATATAGCAATGATAAAAAAAGAAAAATACCTTCAGATATTTAATTACTTATTAGAGTTTTCAAAACTAAGAAGTAATCCAGTAAGGGATATAGAAAATTCTGAAACTCAGTATCCTGAAATAATATGGTTTGTGGATATTCCTCAAAATAAACTTTTTGAATGTGTTACTTTCTCTGATTATAATGAAGAAACTGATTACTATATAAAAATTAGAAAACCAATAAATGAACCAATTGAGCCTAAATTTGAAAATCTCCCTAATATATTTAAAGATTGGATTATAGAGGAAACTTTGACTGATGAAGAAAATCTTCCACGTCTTAAAGAGAGTATTACAATAGATGGTAACACAATTAAACTTGCAGATTATCCGGAAATAAAAAATGAATTTCAAGATTACCTTAACTCAAAAGGGGTTGAAGATTTATATAAGTTCAAAAACGAATATGAGCTTTATAAAAAGGAGTTAGTTGAGTATAATATATTAAATGATACTTATAAACGTTTCTTCAGTATATATAATAAATCTCAACAATTTGGAGAGGAATATGAGCTGATTATTGGAGTTGGACTCTTAAAATTTAAAGAGAATAACAATTGTCCAATAATTTCACGTCATATTTGTACATCTAAAGCAGAAATAAATTTTGAAATTCACCAAAAGGAATCATCTATTAAAATTATTCCAAATATTGAAAGCGAAATACGGATAGAGACAGATGCAATAATAGATTTATTAGAACAATTTGACGCAGACAGCATAATAGATGCAGAGAAAAAATGTTCCGAATACATAAACGAGAATAATATTTTAAGCATTTTTGATGACAATATTAAAGTCGCACTTCAAATATTTGCTGATGGATTGCGCTCTGATAGCAAGTTTATTGATGAATTAGATAGACCTTCCGAAACCCCCAAAAAGCCAACCATTTACTTCGCTCCAGCCTTGATTTTAAGAAAACGTAATACAAGAAGTTTTACAGCGCTTTATGAAACCATAATTAAAAATATTTCTGAAGCAGAGAATGATATTAATATACATACAATTAATGACTTAGTTGGAATTTATGAACAAGACTGATTTGATGAGAATGGAAATGAATCCTCAGCAAATTTAAATGGAAAATTCTCCGATGATACTATTTATTTCCCCAAAAAATTTAATGATGAACAAATCGAAATAATAAATAAAGCAAGAAAAAACAATAAAATACTTGTTCAAGGCCCGCCTGGAACTGGTAAATCTCATACAATTGCAAACTTAATTTGTCATCTTCTTGCTAATGGTAAAAAAATACTAGTAACCGCATATACAAAACGAGCTTTAGAAGTTTTAAAGAATCAATTACCAGATGAATTTAAAAATCTAACTGTTAATCTATTAAGCGAAGATACTGTATCAATTCAAGATTTAGAGGCGAGTGTAAATTCTATAAATGTAGAATTGTCTAATGCAAACCCTATTCGTTACAGAAAAGAAATTGAAAATCTCTCAAATGAATTATCCAACATAAAAAAAGAAATAGCTTCATCAAAAAATGAGTTAATTAAAATCAAAGAGAGAGCTACAAGAAAATTATTTATAAATAATTATTATCAAGGCACATTATTAGAAATCTCCGAAAGAATAGAGAGAGTCTGAAGCTTACTCTTGGTATAAAGATGTATATTCAGATTATAAAAGCATTACAGTAGTTGAAGATATTAAAAATTTTATTATGTTACACGAAAGATACAAATGCCTTGATTTAAAAGTTTTTAGTTTAAACATTCCAGAAAAGGCAAATATTATTTCATCCAATGCCTTTAAACAATATATAAATCTGAAAAATGAATTGCACCAAAAATTTTCTGGACGCAATTTAGATTATACAATTTTTTCTGATAATTACTATGAATTAAAAAATTCTTTAAATAAAATTTATCAACTATCACTATCCATTGAACAAAACACTCTACCATTGAAAGCAGAGTTACTCAATGATTACCTTAGTAATACTTTAGTCTGGAACGGCAGATTAAATCGTACCAAATCAATTCTTTCTGAATTAAGTGAAGTTAATCTCAAAGAATTAGACAGAAACGTAGAAATATTTTATCCAAAAGGTAAGAATCTAATTCAGTTAAAAAATGATGCACAAACTTTATTAAAATATGTAAACGACGGTAATAATCTATTCGGTATTTTGTTTAACCTAAAAAAGCCCCTACTCCCACGAGAAATAAAAGAAAAACTTTATTTCATTGATGAGGTTAAAATAAATGGTAGTCCTTGTGACACTGCAATAGAATTACAAAAAGTATTATTTGACATTAAGATTAAACAAGATTTTGAAGAACTTGGGAAAATTTGGAAAACGCAAAGACCATATACACCTTATTATGAAACTTTTCAGTTTTATTACTCTTTGAAAAACGATTTTGAGAATTTACTTTCACTTTTGCATACTTTTAATGAAATTAAATCAAAAGTTGAAATTAATTCTTCTTTAATAATAGATACCTATGAGGGTAAAATAATTGAATCAAAAATAGAGGAACTAAATTTTAATATTCTGGTTTACGAAATCAAATCATTAAAAGATAAAATTAATAACACAATAATCTATCTTTCGAAAAATAACAATCATCCTATTTCAATAGATTTGATAAATGATATTAAAAAAATGGATGCTATCGCCTTTGAACGTGATTTATCAAAAATAGATGATTTAATCCTTGAAAAAAATAATTACAACAATTATCAAACCTTACAAAATTCTTTAAGTAATATTTTTCCCAATTTAATATCTGAAATAGTGCAAGGAATTTTCGATTTCTCTAAAATTGAACTTCTTAAAAATGCAATTTATTTCAAACACGCCTCAAATGAATTATCAAAGTTATTAGACAATGACTATGAAGCTGAACTAAACAATAGATTAATTGAATTGGAAAAAAAACAAGATAAGTTAATAGAAAAAATAGCTTCAAAAAAAGCTTGGTTACTTGTAATTGAAAGACTTAATGAAAATTTTTTATTACGGAAACATTTACAAGCCTGGGTTGCTGCAGTTAAGAAAATTGGAAAAACTGGTAAAGGTAAACGTGCTTTAAAGTTTAGGAAAATTGCTCAGAGTGAAATGGATATGTGCAAAGATTCAGTACCTTGTTGGATAATGCCCCTTTATAAAGTTGCCGAGACAATTAAACCCGAAAAAGGAATGTATGATTATGTAATTATTGACGAAGCGAGTCAAGTTGGTCCTGATGCAATATTCCTTCTCTACATTTCCAAGAATATTATAATAGTCGGTGATGATAAACAAGTTTCTCCCGAATATGTTGGAGTAGAAGCTAACATAATGACACAATACATTAACCGACATTTAAAAAATATTCCCTTTAAAGATTATTATGGCACAGAATTTGGTTTTTTTGATCACGTCAAATTGTTTTGCAAAGAAATGACGGTTCTGAGAGAACATTTTCGGTGTATGCCAGAAATCATAGAATTTTCTAATAAATATTTTTATGCGCCAGATGGCAAAGGTTTGTACCCATTAAAACAATATTCAGAAAAAAGACTTGAACCACTAATGAAAGTCTTTTGTAAAAACGGTTATGTTGAAGGTCAAAATCAAAATATAATAAATAAAATAGAAGCCGAAAAAATTGCTGAAACTATTTCAGAACTTTTAAAGAATAAAAGATATGATGGCAAATCATTCGGAGTTATAACATTACAAGGAAATAGGCAAAGTGGATTAATTGAATCAATCTTATTACAGAAAATTGGTGAAAAGGAATTCCACAATAGAAAAATTGTTTGTGGTAATTCAGCAAGTTTTCAAGGAGATGAAAGAGACGTTATATTTTTAAGTCTTGTTACGGCAATTAACCACAACAGAGCAGCTTTTGTTAAACCAGAAGATGAAAGACGTTTCAATGTTGCTGTTAGTCGAGCTAAAGAACAAATATGGCTTTTTCATTCAGTTCAAATAGAAGATTTAAGCAACACAAATGATTTGAGATATAAATTGCTTGACCACTTCTACAATCATAAACCCATCGCTATCCCTTCAAAAAAAACTATAGAAAGAAAACCCGGTTTACAACCGGAACCCTTTGAGAGTTGGTTTGAAGTTGATGTCTATAACGATATTGTTTCCAAAGGATTTGGTGTAATTCCCCAATATGAGGTTGCCAAAGGCAGGTATAGAATAGATTTAGTCGCAATTCTTAAAAACGGAACAAAGATTGCTATTGAATGCGATGGTGATAAATTTCACGATGCAGAACATTTTACAAACGATTTAATGCGTCAGAGAGTTTTAGAAAGATGCGGCTGGCAATTTTTTAGAATAAGAGGATTTGAATATTATTCTAATCGAACAAAAGCACTACAACCCCTTTGGAAAATCTTGAATTCAAATAATGATAATGTAGAATCTTTATTAGAGATATCTTAGTAAAAAATTACAAAAGAAAGGGATAAGAAATGTTTAGACTAATCCTGTTTTTGATTTTTTATGTATCAATTTTTTTTACTGGATTTAAAAAAGATTCAAATCCAGTTATTCCAGAGTATAAATTAAATTTTCCTGATAGTATTCCTTACAGTTTGCTCAGTAATGGTTTAATATGCTTTGAAAGAATAAGTGATGCGTATCATAATGGAGTATGTATTATAGATATCAACAATCAAAAGTAAAGAGCTATAACTGGTCTTTTTAACGCAACTGTAATTTCTCCGGATGTGTTAAAAATAGCTTATTCAGGTGGTACCGGTTCTCCCCAGTTATTGTGGGATATTTTCATTATGAATACGGATGGTACAGAATCAAAGGATATTTCTTTAATCAATGGGCAAGAAAGTTATCCTATTTGGTCGAACGACAGCAAGAATCTTTTTTATTTGAACTACTATGGCATTTGGACAACATTGTATAATTTGAGCAAACAGGAGTTATATAAGACAATTACAATACCCAAAACACCATTTTCATACTTCGAATCAAAAGGGATGATATTTTATGACGGAATTGGATCTGGAACAATACCAACTGTAAAATTTTATAACCTATCTACACACAATGTATCAAATTTATGTGCATCAACAGGTTCAGGGTATATCTATACACCTCGCTGGTCACCAGATGGAAATAAAATCGTTTTCGTGCAAGAAAAGAAGGGTAGTTTGAATAATCAATACTTTCATAATGGTGGCATTATCCAAATTTATAATACAATAACAAATGAACTAAATACTATTTATGAATGGAATTGTGATAAGCATATAGGTTGGGTTGGGGATAATGAGTTATCCATTTGCTGGTCGCCGGATGGAAACAAATTACTCTTTAATAGAACTAATAACGGATTTGAATCACACATATATATAATAAATGTTGATGGAAGCGGACTAAAACAAATTACAAGCGAACCCGGAGTCTGTGATAGAAGTGTAAGTTGGTCAAGTAAATAATCTTTAGAACAATCTAACTCCGTGTCTCAAGCCGTTTAAAAACATTTCGGTATTCGAACTCAGGTTTTGAACAGGTTAAATGATATGCGTGTCCCGCAAAATGCTGACAAATCTCCTAATTGTTAATTATAAATTGTTAATTGTGAATTGTTCAATATTTTTGACTATCAAAATCGAAATTCATAAAACTAATAATGAAAAAAACTCCTGCTCCTAAAAACAGAACACTTACTTTAACTGATGATGATATTAAGGAACTATCTCAGAATTTAGTCTCTCTAAAGGAAAAAACAACTGTACCTCAAATAACAAATAAAACAATAAATCAGGATTTATTTTCAGTTTTAGATTTACTACCCGATAATTTTGTTGACCTTCTTTTTATTGATCCGCCTTATAATCTTACTAAAACTTTCAACTCTAACACCTTTAATGAAATGCATACTCAAGATTATATAGATTGGATTGATTCGTGGCTTTCAAAACTCATAAGAACATTAAAGAAAACAGCTTCAATTTATATTTGTGGAGATTATCGTTCCTCCGGTGCAATTCAACAAGTTGGCGAGAAATACTTCAAAGTGCGGAATAGAATTGTCTGGGAAAGAGAAAAGGGCAGAGGTGCTAAAAAAAATTGGAAGAATAATACTGAAGATATTTGGTACTTCACAGTTAGTGATGACTATGTATTTAATCTTGACGCAGTAAAAATAAAAAAGAAGGTTTTAGCACCGTATCGAGTTAATGGACAACCAAAAGATTGGGAAGAATCTGAAAATGGTAATTATAGATTAACGCATCCATCAAATATCTGGACTGATTTGACCGTTCCATTTTGGTCAATGCCTGAAAACACAGAACATCCTACTCAGAAACCTGAAAAACTATTAGCAAAAATAATTCTTGCATCAAGTAATGAAGGTGATTTTGTTTTAGATCCTTTTCTTGGTTCAGGCACCACATCGGTTGTTGCAAAAAAACTTAACAGAAAGTTTGTCGGTATTGAACTCGATAATACTTATGCCTGCCTTGCTGAAAAAAGACTTGCATTGGCTGAAGGAGATAAGTCAATCCAGGGTTATTCTGATGGTGTATTTTGGGAGCGTAATTCTCTTCAGGAACAATCAAAAAAGAATTTTTCAAAAAAAGAATGACGACAAAATATCTCTATTCAATTTTTATGAAGAATAGAATTATTGTTGGGTAAGATATTGCAAACAAATTTTTACTTTAAAATAATTTTTTAACCAATGAAGCAAACCTATAAACCAGATTTATCATCTTTCATATCAGCATTAAAAAGAGAAAAAATTAACCGAATTCCGATAGCTGAGTTAGGAATTCATCCTATCATAAAAGAAAAATTTTTAGGTAGAAAAATTCAAACTGTAAAAGATGAAATAGAATTCTGGAGCAGTGCCGGCTATGACTATGTTAAACTCCAACCAAAAGTAGATTTCAAACAGTATAAAAAAGAATTTCAGAAAAAGTATGATGTTGAAAATCAATCAGTCAATAGAAGCTGGTCTTCAGAAGATGTTGGTTTAATCCTTAATGATGCTGATTATGAAAATTATTCCTTCCCTAAAGAGAATGAAATTGATTATGAAATATTTGATGAAGCAGCAAACCTCATCCCCGATAATTTCGGTATTATCGGACAATATGGTGATATTTTTACTATGACTTGGGAACTAATGGGATTTGAGAATTTTTCATTTGCACTATTTGAGAATTATGATTTGGTAAAAAAAATAAATCAGGATATTGGACGGTTGGTAGTTAATATGTTTGAGAATATGATCTCTGTACCACAAGTCTGTGCAATATGGTATAGTGATGACATTGCTTTCGCATCAGGTCTTATCGTTTCACCCGAAATATTAGATGATTTGTTTTTCCCTTGGCTCAAAAAGATTGGCATTTTAGCAGCTAATTATGATAAGCCATTCATTTATCATAGCGATGGATTATTATTTGATGTGATGGAAAAAATTATTGATTGCGGAGTTACTACTTTACATCCGATTGAACCAAAAGCTATGGACATAAAAGAAGTAAAACAAAGGTTTGGTAATAAACTTTCATTGATAGGGAATATTGATGTTGATTTATTAGCAAGAGGAACTATTGAAGATGTAAATCGCGCTGTTATTAATAACATTGAATCCGTTGGACTTAATGGAGGTTATTGTGTTGGCTCGGGTAATTCTATCACTGAGTATGTAAAATTTGAAAATTATCTGACAATGATAAATACAGCAAAAAATTATAAACTTTAATTTTAGTTTTTACAACATTTCATCAACAATTTTTCTAATCACTTTAATATGCTCTGGAGTTGTTCCGCAGCAGCCACCAATAATTTTAACATCAAGTTCAATAAATTTTTTCACAGCAGTAATAATTTTTTCAGGATTTTCTGAATACACTAATTGATTATTTTTTATTTCTGGTAAGCCGGCATTAGGTTGAGCCAATAATTCCAGTTCAGGAAATTGATTTTTGATTTCGCGGACAATTTCAATTGAATCAAAGTAACCATTTCCACAATTAACGCCGGCTAAATCAATATTATGTTCAATTATGTTTTTATATACTTCAGAAATCTGGTTACCCATTAAAGTATAGTATTTACCATCATTATTTTTATTGAAAGTAAAAGAAGCAATAATCGGAATATCACTTATCTGATGCAATAAATTTACTCCACAAAACAATTCATCAGGATCATAAAATGTTTCAAAAATAATAGCATCCACTCCACCATCAATCAGCCCTTGAAGTTGAGGGATAAAAGAATCGTTTAACTCTTGTTCTGTTATTTCTCCGAAGATAAGAAACTTGCCTGAAGGTCCAACGGAACCCATCACTAATTTGTCTTTAGCAGCTTCTCTGCTTAGCTCCGCTGCCTTTTTATTGATTAAATAAGTTTTATCACCAACACCAAAACTATCTAATTTGATTTTACTTGCACCAAAACTATTAGTGCTGATAATATCAGAACCGGCCTCAATATAACTTGTTGCAATAGATAATATTACATCAGGATTTTCTAAATTCCATAGTTCAGGGCACGAACCAGATTGCAACCCTTTCTTAAATAATTCCGTTCCCCACGCACCATCGGAAACCAAAATTTTTTTTTCTTTTAATTTTGAAATCAGTTTATTCATTGTGTTCTTTTTTTATAGCAAAATTTCTCTTCGCAAATTTCACATTCATATTCTTTCTTTGTGATATTATCACCTGCGGCAATAATTCCACTGATTGATTTAATTGGAATCATTAATGAACTTGATGTTAGTTTGATACCACAAAAATTTTCCGGCAATAGAGAAAAAAGTTTTTGCTGTTCAGAAACTGACCACCCACAATAACCTGGACTATATCTATTGGAAATTGACTGTCCGGATTTAGAAATTTTTTTTTCAATTATTTCTGAAATAAAATCAGCCGATAATTCCACAAGTTCTGAAGCCATTTTGTCAAGGATATAACCTTCAACTGAAAAACCATCATTAAAAAATTTCCAGATTGATTTTTCAACTTCTTCTCCAATCGTACAAGTTATGATAAAAACAGATTCTGTATCCTTTAAACTTCTATAGATGATTTTCCCAATTTCAAATGTTTGATTTTCAATTTTTATCTTGTTCGGCAAAGTTTTGACAACATCTGAATTGAAGAAAGAATAACCAATTTGGATTTTCGATTTTTGTTTTAATAAATTAAAAAGTTCAGGGAAATACTCTCTTAATATCTCAGATGAGAATTCCTGCAATAATAGGTTTTCAAAGTAAGATTCTTTTTTAACTACCTCATCAAACTTTGCAGTATAATTAAAAATTTCTTTTGAGTTCATTTAATTCAGATTTTTATTTAGATAATCAAGAAATCCGGATGGGTCAGGAGAATATAAATCGGCGTTAATTTCTTCTGCAAATTTTTGAGTTACAGGAGCTCCGCCTATGGCAACCGGCAGAGTAATTCCAGCATTTCTTAAATCTTGAATAATACTTTTCATATTTAACATTGTTGTTGTTAATAAAGCCGAAAGTCCTACTGCCTTTGCTTCCGTTTCTTTTAATGTTTGGATTATTTTATCTGAATCTACATCAACTCCTAAATCAATTACCTGCCAGCCATTTCCCTCCAAAATCATCTTTACAAGATTTTTCCCAATGTTATGCAAATCACCTTTTACTGTTGCTAAAATGACTTTGCCTTTGGTATTTAATTGGTAAGCGGGGAATTCTTTTTTTAATATTTCCAATGCGTGATTCATTGCTTTGGCTGAGAATAGAACATTTGGTATGAAGATTTTTCCATCACGGAATTTATTCCCGACTTCGGTCATTCCTTTAAGCAATCCATCTTCGATTATTTTATTTGGGGGAGTATTAAGTTGCAGCAATTTATAGATTAGTTCCTCAACGCCATCTTTACCTATCAAGTCAGATGGAATTTTTGATTGGGAATTTATTTTCCCTTTTTCGATGCACAATGCTATTTGATCTAATAAATCCATAACTTATAAAAACTTAAACTTAAACTTAAACTCCCACCCCCAACTTCCAACCTCCAACTCCCAATGACCAATGTCCAATGCCTAATGTCCAACTCCCACCCTCCAAAATTATTAAAGTTATTATTTATAAATGTATATTAAACTCGTTAAAATTTTAATAAATTAAAAGTGTAAATAAATAATTTTTTTGAGGGCAAAATCGTGAAGGAAATACTAAACCATATTAATTCAAATGTTAATTCTTATATTGAGGAATTAAAAGATTTTTTAAGAATTCAATCTATCAGCACATTATCAGAGCATAAAAACGATATGCAAGCTGCTGCACAATTTGTTGCTGATAAAATAAAACAAGCTGGCATTGATAAAGTAAACATTTATCAGACAGAAGGGCATCCGATAGTTTATGCCGAATGGCTTGGAGCTCCGGGTAAACCTACTGTTCTAATTTATGGTCATTACGATGTTCAACCAGCTGATCCGATTGACCTATGGCATACCGCTCCGTTTGAACCGGTTATTAAGGATGGTAAAATTTATGCCCGTGGTGCTACTGATGATAAAGGTCAAATGTATGTCCATATCAAAAGTGTGGAATCTTTCTTTAAAGTTAATGGAAGTCTTCCGGTGAATGTCAAATTTTTAATTGAAGGCGAAGAAGAAATCGGAAGTTCTAATCTTTATTCATTCCTTAAGAATAATACAGATTTATTAAAATGTGATGCTGTTTTAATTTCAGATACTTCTTTGTGGGATGAAGGTGTTCCAACAATTACCTATGGTTTGCGCGGCATTAGTTATATGGAAATTGAAGTAACAGGTCCGAACAGAGACTTACACTCGGGAACTTACGGCGGCGCAGTTCCTAATCCTGTTAATATTCTTGCGGATATCATTTCTAAGCTGAAAGATAAAAATGGTAGGATAACTATTCCAGGATTCTATGATGATGTTCTTAAGCCCTCAAAGCAGGAAAAAGAAAATCTTAAAAAACTTAAGTATTCAGAAAAAGAATTTGCAAAAAGTATAGGTATAAAAAAATCAGTTGGCGAAAAAGGATTCTCTTTGCTTGAAAGAATCTGGAGTCGTCCAACTTTGGATTGTAATGGAATAGTTGGGGGGTTCACTGGTAAAGGAGCAAAAACAATAATTCCTTCAAATGCTTCTGCAAAAATTAGTATGAGACTTGTACCTAATCAGAACCCGCAAAAAATTGAAAAGTTATTTACTAAATACATCAAAAAAATTGCACCTGATTATGTTGATGTTA
>Ga0101944_10003862_pt1 | contig 19821 bp, 13 predicted proteins | sample DewCreD2012metaG_FD_75245 | JGI IMG/M metagenome (GOLD analysis project Ga0101944, IMG submission 75245) | Hot spring sediment bacterial and archeal communities from British Columbia, Canada, to study Microbial Dark Matter (Phase II) - Dewar... ... | reverse complement strand
GGCCCCGGCATGACCGGCCGCAGCTTCCTGGACGTGCTGACATCGGGGCGCGCCGGGCGCGTCGATCCCAGGCGCGATCACACCGTGTTCGGCCGCGAGCGCCACACCGCGGGCGCCAAGGGAGGCGTGGGCTACCCGATGCGGGCCATCCGCACTTACGATCACCTCTTCATCAAGAACTACGCGCCGGACCGCTGGCCGGCCTGCGATCCGCCCAATTTCCAGGACATCGATGGCGGCCCCACCAAGACCTATCTGCTTGATCATCGCGACGACCCCAAGGTCAGACCGCTGTTCGAGCTGGCCTGCGGCAAGCGTCCGGCGGAGGAACTCTACGACCTGGGGCGCGATCCGGCGCAAATGCGGAACATCGCGAGCGAGAGCAAAGCGCTGGGCGCTCACCGCGAGCGGTTGCGGAAAGCGCTGGCCGTCACGGCCGACCCGCGCGAGACCGGCGGCGAGGTTCCCTGGGACCGTTACCAGTATTTCGGTCCGGCGAACTTCGATCTCAAATGATCTGGGGAAGAGGACGGGCGGCCGAGCGGCCAGCGCGCCGGTATAGGGCAGGGCTACGCGGTTCGGACAGTAGAACAAGGAGGGTTTTCTGGTGAGACGTCGAACATTCCTCGCAACGCTGTCGGCTTCAGCCGCGGCGGGCGCTGTGCAGCCCGCCGGGAGGGCGAGTCTGCGACTGGGAGTGGATACCTATTCACTGTACCGCCAGAAGTGGAACGTGACACGGATGCTCGACTGGGCGGCGGAACAGAAGCTGGATATGATCCAGTCTACGCACGGCGATTTCGAGAGCTTCGAGACCGCGTATCTCAAGCGCGTCAAGGAACACGCCGACCGGCTGGGGATCTGGCTCGAGCCGGGCTTCGGCTGCATTTGCGACCGCTCTAAGGGCTGGAATGCGCGCCAGGGCACGCCGGTGAAGTATCTCGAGTTCGCCATCCGGGTGACCAGGGAATTGGGCTCGCCCTCCTGCAAGGTCTTCATGGGAAACGCGGCGGACCGCGCCGCCGGGCCTGTAGAAGCGCTGATGGAGGCTACGATCCGCGCGCTGCGGAGCGTCCGCTCCCAGGCTTTGGACGCCGGCGTGAAGTTGGCCGTCGAGAACCACGGCGACATGACGTCGCGCGAATTGAAGTCTCTCATCGAGGAGGCGGGCGCGGATTTTACCGCCTGTTGCTTCGACGCCGGCAACCCGGCGATGTTGGGAGAGGACCCGGTGGCGGCGCTGGAGATCCTGGGACCGTACATGGTCACCTCGCACATCCGCGATTCGGCGGTGTACGAGCACCCGCGGGGCGCCGCCGTGCTGTGGGTGGCGCTGGGCGACGGCTCCGTGGACATGGAAGCCATGGTACGCCGCTTCACCGAGCTGTGCCCGAAGGCGCCGTTCCAACTTGAAATCCTCACCGGTTCTCCGGCGCGGGTGTTGCCCTATCTCGAAGCGGACTACTGGAAGGCCTTCCCGCGCATGCCGGCGGCGGACTTTGCGCGCTTCCTCGCGCTCGCCCGGCGCGGCCAGCCGTTCATGGGCGGAATGCTGATCGCGCGTCCGGGCAAACTGCCGCCGGAGTACGAAGCCGCCCTGCGCGCGCAGCAGGTTTACGATCTGGAGCGCAGCCTGGAGTACGCGCGCAAGACGCTGGGAGTCGGGATCCGGTGGCGTTCCTGATTCCGTTCACGCTTCTGCTGTGGCCGCCGGCACGCTCGCCAAATCGGGCGCGCCGCTCGGCAGACGAACCCGTCCCCCGCGCCCGAGCTGGTCCTGGAACCGGACGGCTAAGTTCCCGGAGAAGGCGCCGCCGGCTCCACGTTGCGCACGAGTTGAACCACGAAGCGGGCGCGGTCCCCGCGATGAAACGCCACGTAGTACTCGATGGGCGAACCGTCGGCCAGCAATCCGATGCTCTTCAACAACAAGGCCGGGCTGCCGACCGGCGCCTGCAACAGCTCTGCCTGAGCCTTGGACAACGCTACGGCCTCGATGCTTCGCAGGCCCCTTGCAATGACATGCCCGTAGCGCGCTGCCAGCAGGGCGTAAAGGGACTGGTTAGAGAAATCCTCATTCGTAAGCCCAGGACACATCTTCTCGGGCAGGTAGGTGGTCACCAACACCTCGGGGACACCGTCCAGGAACCGGAGGCGGTGCAGTAGGATTACCGGATCACCCTCCTTAATGGCCAGCGCTCCGGCCACTTGTGGATCGGCAGGCACAGCGCGCAAATCCAGCACGCGCGTGTAAGGCCGCTCGCCGCGCGCGATCGCGTCCTCATAAAAGCCTCGGAGGCTTTGCATCAAGGTTCCTTCATATACAGGCGCCGCAATCACCGTGCGCTTGCCGCTTTTTTTGGTAACCAGTCTTTTCTGGACGAGCAGCGCCATGGCCTGCCGGACCACCGTCCGGCTGACTCCGAAATGCGAGCAGAGTTCATCTTCACTGGGCAGGTAGCGCCCGGGCTGCCACTGGCCGGATTGAATGCGATCCATGAGGTAGGTCGCCAGTTGGTGATAAAGAGGTACGGGACTCTGGACGTCGACCGCGTTGTGGCTTGGGTCCATCGGAACGACGTCTTGATCTTTCGGGCGGGATCGAGGCATACAGGCTCTTTAGCTATTTTAACATAGTTACAATATGATACTGAGCTAACCTCGCCGCCTTTGCGCTGTATTTTTCTCTTTTTAGAGGACGATCTCGGTTGACCTGATAATCATAATGATGTTAGTATAGCATTTCATGAAGCTTCGGCGCCTCCTCGGTGTGGATTTGGGAACCACCGCTACAAAGGCGGCCCTGTACACCCTGGACGGGTCGGTCATCGCCGAGGCCCGGATGGAAGTTCCCCTGTATAACCCTGCGCCCGGTGTGGTCGAGCAGCGCTTGGAGGAGATCTACGATTCGGCCGCCGGGGCGGTTAGGGCCTGCCTGGCCGGTTCGGGCACGGATCCCTCCGCCATCGCTGCGATGGCCTTTGATAGCCAGATGGCCGGAGTGGGAGCGGTGGACGAGGATTTCCGTCCGGTCGGCCACTTCGATTCCTGGCTCGATATGCGGTGCCGACCGTATATCGAGTTCATGGAACAAGAGTGCGGGTACCGGATCACCGCACTGACCGGCTGTCCCCCCACTTGCGACCACGGTCCGAAGATCTTGTGGTGGATGAACGAACGGCCCGCCGAGTGCGCCCGGATCGCAAAGTTCGTCATGCCCTCGGCCTATGTGGCCGGACGCTGCGTCGGACTTCGCGCCGAACAGGCGTTCATGGATTACACTTTCCTGCACTTCACCGCCTTGAGTGACGCTCTGGCGGGTGGGTGGTCTGCCGAGCTGTGCGCCGCCTTCGGGGTGGATGCGCGGCGCCTGCCCCGCGTGGTGGCGCCTTGGGATGTGGTGGGCGAGCTTCGCGAGGAGGCGGCCCGGGACTTCGGCTTGCCCGCCGGGATCCCTGTGGCCGCAGGCTGTGGGGATACTGCCGCGGGCGTGGTGCGTCCGGGAATGCTTCTGGATACGGCCGGCACGGCGTCCGTATTGGCCTGCTCTACGGACCAGTTCGTGGCCGACACCACCCACCGGACGCTCCTCACGATGCGCTCGGTCGTTCCCGGCTTGTGGCACCCCTTGGCGTACGTCGCCGGAGGCGGATTGGTGCTGCGCTGGTTGTGCGATCAGTTTCTCGATGCGGACAAAAGCTACGAGGCCCTTTTTGCCGCCTTGGCCGCAGCGCCCTCGGCCTGCGACGGTCTCACGTTTTCGCCGCATCTGGGCGGGCGGATTTGTCCAGCGGCGGCACGAATGCGCGGGGCCTGGGTGGGCTTCTCCTGGAGTCACACGAAAGCGCACTTCCTCCGCTCCGCCGTCGAGAGTATTGCCTACGAGTACGCCTATTACCTGGAGATCCTCCGCCAGTTGATCCCCGGGCTCGAACTGGTGGACGGACGGGTCATCGGCGGCGGTTCGCAGCTCCGGGCATGGAATCAGTTGAAGGCGGATGTCACGGGTGTGCCGTTTCGCCGTGTGACGCGGCAGGAGAGCGCGACTTGGGGCGCCGCAATGATTGCGGGCAAGGCCGCGGGCCTCATTCGCGATCTGGCCTCGCACGCCGAAGCATGCCCCGCCGTGGAGCAGGAATGTGCGATGCCCGATGAAAGCTTGCGCCAACTGTACCGGCAAGGTTATGTGCGCTACCGGGCCTGGCAGCAGACGTTGAACGAGGGATTCCATTTCGATGAATAGCATTCGGGTTTGCCTGATTGGCGCGGGGAGGGCCGGGCAGGTTCACGCCAACTCGTTGGTGAAACACCTGCCTGGCGCGGAGTTGGTTGCCATCGTAGACATGCGCAAGGCGCAGCGCGAGCAAGTGGCGGCGGGGTATGGTGTTCGGGACACTTTCGAATCGCTGCACGAGGCTCTGGAGAAAGCGGCTTTTGACGCCGTGGTCATCACGACGCCGACCTTTACCCATCGCGACCTCGTGATGGCGGCGGCGGCGGCCGGCAAGCACATCTTCTGCGAGAAGCCGATGGCGCTGAGCGTGCGCGACTGTGACGAGATGATCGCCGCCGCCGACCGCGCCGGCGTGGTCCTTCAGCTTGGTTTCATGAGGCGTTTCGATCCTGCCTTCGAAGCGGCCGCCGCCCGGATTGAGGCCGGGGAGATCGGGCGCCCGATGCTGATTAAATCGCTCACCCACGGTCCGGGCCTCCCCCCCGCTTGGGCGCACGATCTTGCAGCGTCGAACGGCATGCTCGCCGAAGTGAACAGCCACGATTGGGACACGATCCGGTGGCTCGCCTTCTCCGATCCGCTGCGCGTTTACGCCGAGGTAGGTGACTTCAAGGGGGCGGCTTACGGCGTGCGGGCGCAAGAGTTTTATGACTGCGCCCTTGTGCTGGTGCGCTTCGAAAGCGGCGCTATGGCTTCGATCTCCGGTGTGTGCCCCTGCGAATACGGCTATGACGCGCGGGTGGAAATCGTTGGCGAGCGGGGCCTGCTGCAAATCGGCGCGCTGCAAGGACAGCCGGTCATCGTCTGTACGAATCGCGAACAGGGCTTGATCTCGCCCGTTTTCCGAAGCTGGCCGGAGCGCTTCGCAGACGGCTACGTCCGCGAGATGCGGCACTTTCTGGACTGCCTCCGGGAAGGCCGCCGGCCACGAGTGACCGGTGAGGACGGGCGGTGGGCCGTGGCCAGCGTGCTGGCCGCGACCAAGTCCTTTCGCGAAGGACGGCCGGTCGAGGTTTCGGAGATTTTGAAGGAGGCGGCGACGGAGCGACCGGTCCGATGACGGATGTGATGATGGCGGCGGTCTATTACGGGCCGGGGGATCTCCGGCTGGAAAGGGTGGCGGTGCCGGCCATCGCCGCAGAGGAGTTATTGTTGCGTGTTGAGAGCGCCAGCATCTGCGCCACGGATTTGCGCATTGTCTCGGGTGGCCACCGCCACTATCCCCCGGATGTGCGGCGGATTCCCGGTCACGAGGTGTCCGGCGTCGTGGAAAAGGTCGGACCGGAGGTTCGCGGGTTCAGACCCGGCGAACGGGTCTTCATCGCGCCGAATATCGGTTGCGGCGAATGCCCGCTGTGCCGGGCAGGGCACGATAACCTGTGCCCGCGATTCGAAGCCTTCGGCATCACTTTGGACGGAGCGTTCGCCCGCTATATGCGTGTCACTGCCGCCGCCGTACGCCGGGGCAACGTCATTTCCCTGCCGGACACGCTGGACTTCGACACGGCCGCGCTTGCCGAGCCGCTGGCCTGCGTGCTGCGAGGGCAGGAAGCGGTCGAACTGGGAGCCGGCGATGCGGTGCTGGTGATGGGCGCGGGGCCGATCGGGCTCATGCACGTGTTCCTGGCAAGGCGGCGGGGTGCGCGCCTCATCATCGCCAGCGACCTCGTCCCCCAAAGGCTCGCCACCGCGCTCCGGCTCGGAGCCGACTTCGCCGTGGATATCCGCGAACAGGATTTGGCGGCAGAGGTTCGAAAAGTTGCCGGCGACGGAGCCGACGTCGTGATTGTTGCGGCGCCGTCGCAGCAGGCGATGGAACAGGCGCTCAGGCTGGCGGCCACCCGCGGGCGCATCAACTACTTCGCGGGATTGCCCAAGCAGGCTCCTGAGATCCGGCTGGACGTCAATCGGGTGCATTACCGGGAACTCCGCCTGACAGGCACGACCGCGTGCAGCACGGCCGACTGCCGCCGCGCCCTCGATTTATTGCGCTCCGGTGCGTTGGACTTGGGCCTCCTCATCGACGCGTGCTATCCGCTGGCGCAGGTCGCCGCCGCCTTCGAGCATGCCCGCAACCGCACCGGCCTGAAGATCGTGATTCGGCCAGGGGAGGATACGAATTAAGGAGGAATCATGGGAGCCAACCGACCGTACTCATTCCAGGTTCTGGCGCAGGAACGCAGGATTCCCGAATCGGACCGTCTTCTCATCCGGCGACTTTCGGCGTTGCGCGGCTGCTTCTTTGACCAGGATGCCTACGAGGCGCTTCTGGCCGCCGGCGATGGCGTGGTCTATGAGGTGCACGAACTGCGGCGCCCGGAACAATCCGGCGAGTTGCTTTCGGGATTGTCCGTCGTGTATCCGGGCCTGGTGGGGGAAGAGTACTTCATGACGATGGGCCATTTCCACAAAGCTCGGCAGACCGCCGAGATCTACCTATGCCTGTGGGGCCGCGGAGCACTCGTCATGGAGAACGAGGCGGGCGAATCGGCCGTGGAGGAACTGACTCCGGGACGGGGGATCTACGTGGCCCCAGGCTGGGCGCACCGCTCGGTGAACCTGGACCTTTCCGAGCCGTTGGTGACCTTTTTCGTCTACCCCGGCCACGCCGGCCACGATTATGACACGATTCGCGAGGCCGGCTTTCGAAAACTGGTGCTGCACCGGGGCGGCTCGACGGTCCGTAATCCGTCCGTAGGGCGTGAGGCAGAGCGGATTTTCGTAGTTGAGGAAGGGGCAAAGGCCGCTCGGGGCCCGTGAGTCCATCGCGGAGGTGCCGTCTCGGATGAGATTGGGTCGGTGACGGCTTCCGGCGCCCGCCGGAATGGATCCTCGCGCACACCTCCGGCCCAGAGGTTTGTCACAGCGCTCTGATAATCCGTCCGTAAGCTCCCGCCCTAGCCCGTGGCCGGCAACAGCGCCCACGCCTCCGCCCATTCGCTCAACTCGGCGAGTTTGCGCCCTACGCGCGCCACCAGCCGCCGCGCGTGATGGATTAGCTTGCCCGGCGACAAGAAGAAGTGAAACCGCAGCCGCTTGGGCCGCGCCCGCAGCCACTCTGGCTTCAACGCAATCCGCTTCAGCCCGGTCAGCACGTTATGCGTCAGCAACGCCAGCCGCAGCCACGCCGCGTTGGCCCCAAACCGCCCGCACGGCATCACCCCCGCGGCCAGCTCGTTCTTCACTACGTCGTGCAGCGCCTCGATCGACCCCGCCTTCTCCCGGTGCCATTCCAGCAGCTTCTTCGCGCTCCACTCCCACTGGTTCGTCGCCACCACGAAGTAGCGGAACTCGCTGCCGTCGGCAAACAATTCCCCTTGCCGCTTCCGCACCCGGATCGCCACGTACCGCAACGGCCCGGCGCCCTCCGGACGGTCCTCTTCCTTCGGCCAGTAGTTCAGCAAGTCCGCACACTCGCTCACCGCCTCACAATCTTCCCGGTACAGCTTCCACAAATTCTCCGGCAAGCGCAGAATGTGCTTCTTCAGATTCGGCGTCATCCGCACACTGATCCCGAAGGTAATCAAGCCCTGCGGTCCGCCCTCCCGCCGCTCGTCCCGCAGCCAGTTCACCAGCTCTCGCTCCCAGCACCCCGCGTCCCCGCGAAAGTAAAACTCCCGCACGCTTGCAGGCAGCGCCGCGAAGGCCCGCTGGACCGTGGGCAGCGGCGCCGCCTGCGCCGGCACGTTGCCGTCCCGGAACTCATCGGCCAACGCCAAATCCATCTCCGCCCACAGCGCCAGCAGGGGCTGATAACCCTTCCCCCCCTCATAGGTCGGCTTCGCCTCCCGTTTGAAACTTTCGATCACCGTGGCGTCCAGGTCCACGGTGGCGATCTTCTGCTCCGCGCAACGCCGCCCGATCTCCTGCACCAACTCCTGATTGACCTGCGCCAAAGCACGCAGCGGCTCGCTCTCGCTGGGGATATAACTCACTTGGCCCACCGGTAATTCCGCTTGCGCCTGCGCGATGCGCTCCTCCTCGTGAAAGGCGTACAGAAACTTGCGCGCCGCCTCCGGACTCGGCAACCCGTGCCCCAGCATCTCCGCCAAGCCGGCATCCTCCCGCAAACGCTCGAAGTCCTCCAAACATTCCCCGCCCAGCGCGTTCAATACGAGAAAGCTCTCCACGTAAGTAGCCTCGTCCCAGCCGCGCTGGCGTTGTTTCACACGCAGATGGCGCTGCACGCTTCCCGCCAGGCCTAACGACCGCGCCGCCCGCACCAACAACGGAACCCCGGCATAGGCGGTGAGCACCTCTTCGGCCGGATGGTCAAAATCGTATGCAAACGGCAGCTCACCTTCGGCCGGTGAGCGCTTCGGTTTCTTCCGGAGAGCCATCGAAAACAGACAAGCAATTTTGCACCCAACGGGTGAAACCACCAACCCTCGCCGCCTCCCCATTCCACCGAGCGATGAGCTGTACTCCGATTTCAGCTACGGACGGATTAGGGTCACGCCGGAGGGGGACGGGTACGTTGTTGAGTGACTGGCGGTTTGGGTACAATAAGGGTTTCGCGCCCACGCCGTGCGGTGAGGTGGAATGAAACCCCAAGTTGTTTTGGAACGTCAGGATTTGAGCGCAGAGAGGAAAGGGAAAGTTATTTGATGCTTTTTCTCAGGCCGGTCAGCCTGCCAGGTGTCCTGTCCGCGCTTCTGGCCCCAATTAGCTGTCTCTTGTTGCTCGTAAGTGTTGTGTCCGCGCAGCAGACAGCAGCCCCTTCCAAGCCTCCCAGCCCGTTTGAGAGCGTCCCTCAAGCTCCCGCGCAACAACCCGCCCCGCAGCAGCAGCCCCCGAGCCCCTTCGAAGCCGTTCCCCAAGCGCAACCTCCCAAGCCTGAGCCCCCCAAGGCCCCGTTTGAAGCGCCCAAGCCGGTGGAGGCGCCCAAGCCTAGCGAAATCAAGGACATCATCGAAGCCGTGGAGTTTCGGGGTTCGCGCCGGGTGCCGCAGGAGACGCTCCGCGCCATCATCTTCACCAAGAAAGGGGACCGTTACGACGAAGAGGCTTTACACCGGGACTTCATGGCGTTGTGGAATACCGGGCGCTTTGACGACATCCGCCTGGAACGCGAACCCGGATCCTTCGGCTGGATTGTCCGGTTTGTCCTGACCGAGCGCCGCGTCGTCCGCTCGATTAAGTACGAAGGGCTGAAATCGATCACCGTCTCCGAAGTTCTCGACCGGTTTAAGGAGCGCAAGGTCGGCTTGAGCGTGGAGTCGCAGTACGATCCCAACCGCGTGCAGCGGGCGGTGAACGTGCTCAAGGAGTACCTTTCCGAGCGGGGACGGCAATTCGCCACGGTAGAGCCGGATATCCGCCAGATCCCGCCGTCGTCTCTGGAAGTGACCTTCCGGGTGAATGAAGGTCCAAAGGTCAAGGTGGGGCGAATCGAGATTCAAAACAACCAGGTGTTTAGCGACCGCGTGGTGCGGCGCGCGATGAAGAACTTGCGCCCCATCGGCATTCCCCGGTCGATCCTGTTCGAAAGCCTCTTCTCCAAGGCGTACGATTCCACCAAGCTGGAAGAGGACAAGGACCGCATCCGCGACGCTTATCAGCAAAAGGGATACTTCACCGCCCGCACGCTCGACCACGTGGTGACTACCCGCGACGTGGGCGGCGGCAAGTTCCGCGTGCCGCTGTTTTACATGAATAAGCCCGGCAAGCGCGCCGATATTACGATTCCGGTGGAAGAAGGGCGCAAGTACTACCTGAGCAAGATCAACTTCGTCGGAGTCAAGTTCTTCCGCACGCCGGAATCCTTGATGCGCCCGATCTTCGGCATGGGCGAAGGCGATGTCTTCTCCACCGCCAAGCTGCGCAAGGGGTTCGAGCAGTTGCGGAAATTGTACGGCGAATTCGGCTTCATTGACTTCGTCGCCGAGCCGAGCTTTGAGCCTCAGCCCGGCACCGACAAGATCGACCTGACGCTGAGCTTCGACGAAGGCAAGCAGTTCTTCGTCCGGCGCATAGACTTCGCAGGCAACGTCACGACACGGGACAAAGTCATACGGAGGGAGATCCTGCTCAATGAGGGCGAGCTATTCAATACGCGCCTGTGGGAACTCAGCATCCTGCGCTTGAATCAGCTCGGATACTTCGAGGTGCTGAAGGAGCAGGAAGCGGCGAAGATCGAGCGTGACCCGAAGAACAGCGTGGTCGATATTACGCTGACCGTGAAGGAGCGCGGAAAGAACTCGGTGCAGCTCAGCGGCGGCGTTTCGGGAATCGCCGGAAGCTTTATTTCGTTCGGCTATTCGACCAACAACTTCCTCGGCTTGGGCGAGACGCTTTCGATTTCGACTCAATTGGGCGACCGGGTGCGCGACCTGACGTTTGGATTCACCGAGCCTTACTTCCTGGACCGCCCCATCACTACGGGTTTCACCGTCTATACGCAGCGCTTCAATTTCGACCAGGGGCGCGAGGTGTCGCTGCTTTCGGGGCGCAATCTGCTGCCGCTGTACGAATCGCTCGGCAAGGAAAACCTGCTCAACTATGTCTCGCGCAGCATGGGGTTCACCACTTTCGTCAGTTATCCCCTGCGGCGCAGCTTCGCCAGAATCGGATTGAGTTACGGATATGACCGCTCGAAGTATCAGACTCTCACCACCGCGGCGCAGACTTATTTCGGTTACATCAACTTCCAGGGGCTGGAAGGCGCGAACGCGCTGACCGGCATTACGACGAGCAGCATCACGCCGTCTTATACCTACAACTCGATTGACCATCCGATCACCCCGAGCCGCGGGCGGAGCTTGTTTGTTTCGATGCGCGTGGCGGGAAGCATCCTGGGCGGAAACGTGAATCTCTTTGAACCTACCTTCGAAGCCAAGTACTTCCGCGCCGGGCTCAAGAGAGGGCATGTGATAGGCGGGCGTTTGATGGGTCGCTTCCTCACCGGCTACGGCGGGCGGGTTGCGCCGCCTTTCAACCGTGTTTATATGGGCGGCGAGCAGGATGTGCGCGGCTTCGAGATTTGGGGCATTAGCCCTGTGGCCTGGGTTCCCAGCGAAGCCACCATCAACGTGTTGAACGCGGACGGTTCTGCCCGCCTGCAAAAGGTGATTATCGACGGCAAGCAGGAGTTTGTCGGCGTCACCCAGACCATTCCGATTTATCAGTTCACCTTCCCGGGCGGGGATACGCAAGGCATAGGGAATTTCGAATACCGCATTCCCATCGCCGGTCCGGTGACGCTTGCCGCATTTTTCGACGCCGGGATCAACAAGATCGTCCAAACGAGTCAACTGCGGCTCAATACCGGCAGGCTCGAAACGCTGAACGGGAAGTTTCCGCAATCTTCATTCACTGCCAAGGCGCTCATTGCTCCCGGTACCCAGCAAATCCGGACGTCCACGGGCATTGAGTTCCAGGTGATGATGCCCGTGGTGAATGCGCCGTTCCGGCTGTACTGGGCTTATAACCCGACGATTTTGCAGACTTTCTTGCAACCGCCCTTGGTGGCCGACCGGTCCATGGTTCCGAACCAGGCGACGTTCATCCAGGCGCTTGCGGTCGCGGGGCGAATCACCCCTTACTTCGAGCGCCGGCGTCTGTGGCGTTTCACGATCAGCCGGACGTTCTAGGATAAGAATAGAGTTTCAGGAGTCAGACAGAGTGAACCAGAGAATGCTTCAACTGACCGCCGCGCTCGTGGCTGCGGCGGCCGCGGCCTTTGCTCAGGGCGGGGCCCAGCCGACCAAGGTCGGCGTGATCAACATCCAGGCGGCGCTGATTGGGACCAGAGACGGCCAAAAGGCAGCCGGGGAGCTGGAAGCCAAGCGCGCTCCTAAGGCGAAGGATTTGGAGGCCAAGCAGAACCAAATCAACCAGCTTCGCGAGACCCTCAACAAGGGTAGCAACACCATGTCGGCCGAACAGCGCGAGAAGCTGATGCGCGAGATCGATCAGCGGACGAAGGCGCTGAACCGCGACATGGAGGATGCCCAGGCGGATTTTGAGCAGGAGCAGCAGCGGATCCTGAATGATTTGGGCCAGAGAATCATGAGCGTCATCGACAAGTATGCGCGGGATAACGGCTACACGTTGATCCTCGACGTCAGTTCTCCGCAGACCCCTGTGCTTTACGCCACCAACCAGATCGATATCACCCAGGAGATCATCCGGCTGTACGACGCCCAATCGGCGCCTTCCTCGCCGGCGCCGGCTCCGGCGGCTGCTAAGCCCGCGGCTGCGGCGCCTGCCCCGGCGGCGGTGAAGCCCGCTCCAGCCACGGTGGCGCCACCGGCTGCCGCCGCCCCTAAGAAGAAATAATTTCGCCCGCTTCCACCCGCTCCGGAGCTAACGTTCCTGGTGCGCACCGCCGATCTAACGGTTGGAGCGCATGGGTTCCGCGAAGCCAAGTCTGGATACATGGGGTGCGCTGACGCCGGTATTGTCGACTCCTCCGCCGGAGGCTCGCAGGGCGCTGGTTGACGATCAGGGGCGAGCCATTCCGACCGAAGCCCGGCGGGTGGCCTGGCAGAAGGTGGAGCGAATGCGGTGGTGGCAGCCGTCCGTTCGTTTTCCTTCCACCCCCAACGAATACTTGCATTTCCGGGCGCTACAGGATTGGATTTTCGGTTTTGTAGTGACTTCCGTGATGCTGCTGGCCCCGGCCGTGGGCGCCATCTTTCTGCTTCGCTGGCAGAAGGAGGTCGGCAGCATTCAAGGGGTGCTGGCGCTGGCCATCGCCTTAATCGCGCTCATTCTGCTCATGCTCGTGATGCAGCGGATCGCCCAGCCCATGTGGGGTTCCGCCGGCGACCCAGCGCTGTGGCTCCGCCGCTTGTTCCTCCTTTCATTGCCTACGCCCGTGTTTGCCGCGCTAGCCACCCTGGTGCGTCCCTCGCCGGGCATCGAGTGGGTGGGAACGACTGCGATCCTAGCCGAATTCGGGATTCTCATAGTATTGTTTGTCTGGTTCCTGACCCTCTATTTCGCCTACACGTCGGTGGCAGGCGGCATGAGATTTCTCGAAAACACCACGCCCCAACTGGCGCTGCGCAGCTATTACGAAAAGCTGCGTCCGGGTGGGACTGCCAAGGAGGCTGTGCAGTACCAGACTCTGTTCCGCACCGCCAGGTTCATTCCTCCGGATGAAGAGAATGGACCGGTGCGCTGGGAGCAGCCTACCACGGGGCGGCGGCAGACGCTCTCTGAAATGGCTTCCGAGTTGGGAAGGCTGAGCCGCAGTCTCGACGTGGCTGACTTCGAGCAAGATTTCGAGGTTGCGGGAACGGCGGTGTTTCAAGCCGATGCTGTTTCCCCTTCCGGAGCGCTGATTGGGTGTTGCGCCGTGGACGCGAAGGGGATTGCGGGGGAAGGAGACGGTTCCGCCCGGGTTCGAAGGCGGCTCCACCGCTTTCATGTGCTGATTCCATTTGAGGACGGCTGGTTCGTAGAGAATCCACCCCTCGCGATCCCGGAGGAAGAAGCGAAAAGGCTGTACGAATCGGCTGCTGTCAGCCAGCATTGAGTCCCACGGCTCCTTTGGGATGCGATACCATCAAGCCTCGGGTTCTTCATTATGCGAATCTTTTTCTCCTTTGCCCTGGGCTTATGGCTCTGCGCCGGCCGAGCGGGCGCCGTTGATCCTTTTCCTTTGACCTGGCGGCAGCAGCCGCCGTCCGCCGCCGACGTGTCGTTCTTGCTCGACGCACCCGCCGGAAAGGCGGGGTTTATCCGGTCCGTGAACGGACGGCTGACCACAGCGGACGGAAAGCGCTTCCGGATATGGGGCGTGAATTTCACCGCCGCGGCGACCGCGCCTTCCAAGGAAGACGCTCCCGCGGTGGCTGCCTACCTTGCACGGCACGGTGTCAACTGCGTACGGTTCCACTTCCTCGACCGCCCAGCCCCCGCCGGGCTCATCGACTCCAAACGCGACGACACTCGCGCTTTGGACCCGGCGCAGCTTGAACGTTTTGACTTTTTCGTCGCCGAACTGAAAAAGCGCGGCATCTACAGCAACATCAACCTCAACGTGGGACGCACTTACAAGCCCGGCGACGGCGTGCGCGACCACGAATTGCTGGGATTCGCCAAGGCGTTGACCTACTTCGATCCCCGCTTGCTGGAGCTTCAGCGCGAGTACGCCCGGGCGCTGCTCACGCACTTCAACCCTTACACCAAGTCCGAGTACCGCAACGAGCCGGCGGTAGCCATCGTCGAGCTGGTGAACGAAAACTCGATCGTCGAAAGCTGGTTCAGCGACCGGTTGCTTGGCAAGAACACGCAAAAGAATCCGGGCACATGGACGGACATTCCGGCGAGTTACGAATCGGCGTTGACGGACCTCTACCATTCCTGGCTGCGCGCCAAGGGACTCCCGACGGTTCCGCGCCTGCGCCGCGCCGAGTTCGAAAAAGCCGATCGCGAACGCTTCCACCGCGAAGCCGAGTTCTATATGGAACTTGAGCGCAAGTTCTTCCGCGATATGGGCGAGTTTCTCAAGCAAACCCTAGGCGTGAAGTCTCTGATAGCGGGAACGAGCGACCACAACCACGGCAACAGCGGCTATCCGCTGCTCGCTTCGGCTTCTGTGCTTGATATCGTCGACGGGCACGTCTACTGGCAGCACCCGCGCTATTTGTCCGATCCGAAGACCGGCAAGCGCACTGGCTTCGAAATCGGCAACACGCCGATGGTGAACGACCCGCTGAACTCCACGGTGGTGCAATTGTCCCGCTCCGCGGTGGCGGGAAAACCGTACACGGTGAGCGAGGTGAACCACCCTTTCCCGGCTGAATATGCGAGCGAAGGGATTCCCATTTTGGCCGCTTACGCGGCGCTGCACGACTGGGACGGGATCTTCTGGTATACCTTTGAGCACGCGGATCCCTCGCAATGGCGCGCCGTGCAGCGGGGGCACTTCGATATCCGCCCGGATCCGGTGAAGATGGCGCAACTCGCTTCTTGCGCGGTTACCTTCCTGCGCAGCGACGTGCGCCCCGCCCGGCAGACCGTGCTTCGTTCCTACAGCCTGGATGAAGTGCACGAAAGCCTGCGGCTGCCGCGTCAGGAGCGGCCATACTTCACCCCCGGCTTTCCGCTCAGCGCGCCTCTCCAACACTCTCAGCGCATCGAATCCTTTCAAGCTTCGAAAAAGGCGGATGTGGCGGCTGCAACCGGACCGGTCATCGCCTCGGACACTGGAGAGCTGGCTTGGCACAGAGGCAACCCCAAAGGCGGGCTGGTGACTGTCGATACGGCGCGTACGCAAGCTATGGCAGGGTTCATCAAAGCCAACGCCAGGGAAACCGCGAACCTGGCTGTCTCGCCCGAGAATGATTTCTGCGCCGTCACGTTGACGTCGCTCGACGGCAAACCCATCGCCGGCTCAGCCCGGCTCCTGCTGGTCGCCGGGGGGAAAGTGGCCAACACGGGCATGGCCTGGAACGAAAAGCGCACCTCGTTAGTGGACTGGGGCAAGGAGCCGACGGTGATTGAAACGATCCGCGGTTCTGCGGCGTTGAAGGGCCTCACAGGGGCTCGCTCGGTCTCGGTTCAGCCGTTAGACGGTTCGGGGGGCGCATTGGGCCGGCCTGTGTACGCGGTGAAGTCGGCATCCGGATGGACATTCCCGCTGGGCGCCGTCCCCACCGTCTGGTACGAAGTCACGGTGCGGCGGTAGTGTTTTCCAAAACAGATATACCATTACTGATATCCTAATTTTGATAGATTGCGGACGGAGGCCCGGGCATGGACACTACCACTTTATTTACCGCCGGCGAGGCTCTCTTGCGGCCCATCAAAGAGATCGCCGAAAAGCTGGAGATACCGGAAGATTACCTGGAGTATTACGGGCGCTACACGGCCAAGCTGCGGCTGGAATTGTTGCAGGACCGGGCGCAGGAGCGGACGGGAAAACTGATACTGGTGACGGCCGTAAACCCGACCGCGCATGGGGAAGGGAAGACGGTGGTCTCCATCGGCCTGACGCAGGCGCTTGAAAGAATCGGCAAACGAGCCATCGTCACCTTGCGCGAGCCCTCGCTCGGGCCGGTTTTCGGCCTCAAAGGCGGCGCCACGGGCGGCGGGCGGGCGCAGGTGATTCCAAGCGATATGATCAACCTGCACTTCAACGGCGATTTCCACGCCGTGACGTCGGCGCACAATTTGCTTGCCGCTATGATCGACGCGCATATCCATCACGGCAACGAACTGCGCCTCGACGTGGACAACATCTTCTGGCCGCGCACGATGGATATGAACGACCGGGCGCTGCGTCATATCATCGTCGGCCTGGGCGGCAAGAACAACGGCGTCCCCCGGGAAACCGGTTTCGTAATTACGGCTGCCTCCGAGGTGATGGCCATCCTGGCGCTCGCCGGTTCGCGCGCCGACCTCCGCCGCCGCCTGGACGAAATCGTGGTGGGATTCGACTTGGATGGCAAGGTGGTGCGCGCCCACGACTTGAGCGCCACCGGCGCCATGATGGTGTTGCTCAACGAAGCCATCATGCCGAACCTGGTGCAGACCTCCGAGCACACGCCCGCTCTGGTCCACGCAGGTCCTTTCGCCAACATCGCGCACGGAACCAGCAGCGTCATCTCCCAGCGCATGGCGCTCGGGCTGGCCGACTATGTGGTAAACGAAACCGGATTCGGCGCCGATTTGGGAGCTGAGAAGTATCTCAACATCGTCATGCCCGCCTCGGGTCTCAAGCCCACCATCGCGGTTCTCATCGCCACGGTCCGGGCGCTCGCCGCGCAAGGCGGAGACGGACCCACGGACGCCGCGCGCATGCGCCCGGGATTCGAGAATTTGGGCCGCCACATCGAGAATCTGCACCGCTTCGGATTGCCGGTGCTCGTGGCGGTCAACCGGTTCTCCTCAGACAGCGACGCGCAAGTTCGCCTGATACAAGATTTCTGCCGCGTATCGGGGGTGGAAAGCGCGGTGGTGAATTCCTTTGACCGGGGAGGCGAAGGAGCCGTGGAACTGGCTGAAAAGGTGGTCAGCGCCGCCGGAGCGGACCCCGGCTCAGTGCGCTCGCTCTACCCGCCGGAAATGGCGTTGGAAGAAAAGGTGAATACCGTCGCGCGGACCATCTACGGCGCGGACGGGGTGTACTTCGAAACCGCGGCGCGGAGGAAGCTGCAACGCTTTGCGCAAGCGGGTTTTGGGAGCCTGCCGGTCTGCATGGCCAAGACGCCCTACTCTTTTTCGGACAATCCGAAGCTGCTCGGAGCGCCTCGGGGATTCACCCTCATCGCCACGGACGCTCATCTCGCCGCCGGCGCGGGGTTCATCGTGGTGCTGGCGGGCAACATGCTCCTGATGCCGGGCTTGGGCAAGTCCCCGCAAGCCGTGCGCATGAGCGTCGATGAAGACGGCAACCTGCACGGCCTGAGCTAAGCTTTGGCCACGATTTCGCTGATGTCGATGAGATAAATCTGTCTTCCGCCCGCATGCGGCGAATCGACGGAGACTTTTTTGCCGTCCGGGCTGAAGCGCGGATGAGTGTCGCAACGCCATTCGCCCGCGTACTCTTTCGGCGAGTGGAAGCTGCCCAGGGGAATGCGCCGCCCCGTCGCCAGCTCGTACAGGTAGACGTTCTGATTCCGCTGCTTGTCGGGATACGTGTCGTTGAGAATGAACCTCTTGCCCGGCAGGTAGCTGCAATGCCCATCCGTAGTCATCACATTGGGCCCCACCGGCTCAACGTGGGTGGTCTTGTCGCGGAACAGATAGAACTTCCGGTCATGCGAAGGATGCCATGCCCAAGCCAGGACATGCTGCGAGTCGCGCCAGATGAAGTGTGAGGTCCGCCCGTTGGGGTCCAGCACATACAGGTCCTTGCCGTCGCGGCTGGCGGTGAACATGCGCGTCGTCCAGCTTGTTCCCTCCTTATCGCCGCGCCAGCGGTGCAAAAAGATGAACCGCTTGCCGCCGGTCGAATAAAGCAGGTGGTTGAACCAGTGCTTGGCGCCTTTGGAGAACCCCGGCGGATAGGGGACGCGGGCTGCGTCGGCGAATGAAATCAGCAAGCGCGTCTTGCCGGTCTTCAGATCCAGATGCCAGATGCCGGCGTCGTCAGGGGCGAGCTTGTCTTGGTTGGGGTCGGGGATGCCGGCGTAGCCGTACCCGGGGCGGCAGTCGTTCAAACGGCGGAAGTCGGGATACACGGCCGACTTGCCGTCGGGACTCAGGCAGTAGACGGGCGCGGGCAAGGTTCGCGATTTGCCCGTCTTGATGTTGTAAATGCGGCTCACGAAGCGCCCGTCTTCGCGGTCGTTCCAGATGACCTCCTCCCGCGAGCCGGGAATCCATTGCAACATGCAGCCCTGCTGCCAGTTCCAGGCGCGGCTCGTTCCGATCTCGTTCCAGCGGTCCCCGTCCTGCAAGTCGATATAGCCCAGACGAATCACGTCATCCGGGCGGGGGGAGCGGTGTTCGAAGCCGACTTCCATCCCGAGGGCGTACCGGCTCGCCGGATCGAATTGAAGCTTGTCGTAGTAGCCGAACCAGTGGAACTTCGGCCCTTTCGTGATCGCCCGCACGGGCGGCAGTTTGTCTGCCGCAGCCAGCGCCGGGAACGGCAGGAGCTTAAGAAGAGTGCGGCGGTCGAAAATCATGTTTTCAGGATATGTCACCGGGCGGCGCTACGACGGCCGCGGATGGCATTTGCAGCCGGGAAACTTCGGCGACACGGGCGGTTCATCCGGGCGAGTAAGCAGCCGCCCGCCCTTCACATATTTCTCTCCGCGCGGCTCGAGATGCGCGATCAAGCGGCTGCGCCATTGGCGAAGAGCGCCTTCATATTTCGGGTCGCCGGCCAGGTCGTTCAACTCGTGCGGATCTTTCTCCAAGTCGAAGAGCTGCTCGCTGCCATGGAAGGCGTGGAAGATGTACTTCTGTTTGCCGTCCGTGAGGGCGTTCCAATGGTTCTCTTTCGAGTAGCAGACTCCGTGCTCCAGGTCCAGCCAGGGGCGCCAACTCGTCTTGCCCGCGAGCAGCCCCAGCAGGCTCCGCCCGTCCAACTCTTCGCGGGCGCTTTGGCCCGCCGCGTCCAAAAAAGTCGGCAGAATGTCCCGCAGTTCGACGGTTTCAGACCGCACCTGCCCGCGCGCGGCGGAGATCAAGCCCTCCGGCCAGCGCATCAGGAACGGTACGCGCGCAGACGACTCATAGGGGTAAGACTTCCTCCACAAATTGTGGTCGCCGGTCATGTCGCCATGATCGGAGATAAAGACGATGAGTGTCTGCTCCAGCCACCGGCGCTTTTCCAGCGCTTCGAGAATTCTCCCGATCTGCTCATCGACGAACGAGACCGAACCGTAGTATCCCTGCCGCGAATGCCGGATCTGCTCCTCGCCCATGGCGCCATGCCAGATGTTATTGCTCGAGTCGCTTCGCGGCGCATAGCGCTGTGCCCATTTCCCCACGAATGCCTTGGGCAGGCCGGCGTCTGCGTAATGGCGCATCCAGCGCTCGGGCGGGTCGTAGGGGCTGTGCGGGCGGGCGAAGGACACCTTAAGAAAGAACGGCTCCGGGCCCTGGTACTGGTTGAGGAAGTTGACAGCGGTGTCGCCGGTCCAACGGGTCGGATGCAGAGCTTCCGGCAAGGCATACGG
>Ga0101944_10003860_pt1 | contig 19824 bp, 23 predicted proteins | sample DewCreD2012metaG_FD_75245 | JGI IMG/M metagenome (GOLD analysis project Ga0101944, IMG submission 75245) | Hot spring sediment bacterial and archeal communities from British Columbia, Canada, to study Microbial Dark Matter (Phase II) - Dewar... ... | reverse complement strand
AGCTGTGACAGCATAGATGCGAATGCCGGCGCTGCAGGCCGACACCGGTTGGCCTTCGTCGCCGAGGGAGTGTTTTTACCATGACGGTCGGCAGCACCTCTTCTACTAAGGCAAGTGCGTCGTTTGGGGAGATGGCCAGAGCGGTTGCCCTGGGCGCGGGAATCGCCGTGGTCGGCAATCTGGCATTGCTCCTGATCGCGAACGTCCTGAAAGTAGCACTCACCGTCTTCGCCGGACCGCCGGGGCCTGGTGCACAGACCATGACGATCGGCCCACTCCCGGTCATCGCGTTCAGCGCCCTGCCGGCGCCGGTCGGCGCGCTCATGTACTGGCTGTTGACCAGGGTCAGCCCGAAGGGGCAGCAGATCTTCATCGTCGTCGCCGGTGTGGTCTTCCTGCTCTCGTTGCTGCCCATCTTCGCGCAGCCGTTGACATCGGCCGGGATGCTTGTGCTCGTCTTGATGCATCTGATCGCAGCAGCAGCGATCACCTGGTCGCTGGTCTCGCGCATGCCGCAGCGCGCGTAGCGCAGCGCACCGCGTCCTGGATGACGCTCGCGGCCGCGCCATCTTGCGTCGCAGAGGTTACACTCGCCTCATGAGCGAACCGCCCATTCATCCCCAAACGGTGATCGGCCACGTGCACCTGAAGGTGAGCGACCTGGATCGCGCGATTCGGTTCTACACCGAATTGCTCGGCTTCGAAGTGATGCAGCGCTGGGGCGACAGCGCAGCGTTTCTCTCGGCAGGTGGCTATCACCACCACATTGGCTTGAACACGTGGGAAAGCCGCGGCGCATCGCCGCCGCCGCGCCGCTCGACCGGCCTGTATCACTTCGCCATCCTATATCCGAGCCGCAGGGAACTGGCCCGCGCGTTCAAACGCCTGCTCGAGCACTCATGGCCCATTGATGGCGCCAGCGACCACGGCGTAAGCGAAGCGATCTATCTGCGCGATCCGGATGGCAACGGCATCGAGATCTATCGCGACCGCCCGCGCGAGGAATGGCCGCGCCAACCGAACGGCGAGCTGGCCATGCAAAACGCTCCGATGGACCTGGCCGGGCTGCTGGCGGAACTCGAGGCCGAACGGAGCTGAGTCACTCACGTCACATCCAGCAGCACCTTCAGCACCCCAGGGCGCCGGGCGTGTTCAATGGCCGCGTCGCCCTGCGACAGCGGATAGCGCGCGTGGATGAGGGGATGCACGTCCACCCGTTTCTGCTCCAGCAGGCGCAGCGCGGCGGCGAATGGTCCACAGCGTGAGCCGACGACGGTGATCTCGTCCACTACGACCATCGTCAGGTTCACCTGTGGCAAGCCGTGGTAAGTGCTCTTCAACACCAATGTCCCGGCCGGCCGCAGCAGCCGCCGCGCCAGGTCGGTGAGCTCCTCGCGCGAACGCAGATCGCTCCGCAGCGGGATCCACATCACCGGCGAGGCGTCGGAGGACGCCTTCTGGATCACCGGATCGTCGGCCTCATCCGGCAGCTGGCTGCGGATGCGCGCGAGCTGGTCGTCGCCCATCTCGGAGACGCGCTGGCCGTTCAGCCAGTACTCGCCGGCGTCCGGGGTGTCGAGGCAGCCGATGATGTTCATCAGCGTGGACTTGCCCGACCCGGAGGGGCCCATGATGGCGACGAACTCGTTGCGCCGGATCACGAGGTCCACCCCCTGGAGGGCGCGCACCGTCTCGCTCCCCATGACGTACTCGCGCCGCAGGTCGCGGGTGACGATGATCGCGTCGGCGGGCACGCCGGCCGGCCCGGCCGCGGGCCGCGGCATGGCGGCGGCGGTCACAGCGTCCTCCCGAGCAGCGCCTCGAGCTGCGCCTTGGCGCGCGCGTAGTCGAAGCGGGCGGAGACGACGTTCACCTCGGCCTGCGTGAGCGCCTCCTGCGAGGTCAGCACGTCGAGGGCGGTGGCGGCGCCGAGGCGGTAGCGCTCGTTCTGGACGCGGAGGTCCTCCTCCGCGGCCGTCACGTTGAGCTGCGTCAGCCGCACGCGTTCGCTGGCCGCCTCGAGGGTCGCGAGCTGGCTCTCCACCGCGGCGGCCACCTGCCGGCGGGCGTCGGCCGCCTGCGCCTCCGCCACCGAGGCGGCCGCCGACTGCGCGGTGATGCTCTGCTCGCGCACGAAGCGGTTGAAGAGCGGCCAGTTGAGCACGAGGCTCAGCTGCCGCTGGTTGAAGAGCTGGTAGTCCACCTGGTTGTTGCCGTTCCAGGTGACGTTGCCGTTCAGGCTGATCGTCGGGAAGTACACCCGCTTCGCCGCGGTGAGGGAGGCGCGCGCGGCCGCCGCGGCGCGGTCGGCGCTCGTCACCTGCGGCGACTGCGCCAGCGCCTCGGCGACCAGCGCGGCGCGGTCGAGCGCGGCCGTGCGGCGATAGACGCTCGAGTCCTCGCGTGCGGCCACGGGGCGCTCGTCGCCGACGAGCTGACCCAGGGTCGCCTCCTGGCCCCGCAGCGTGGCCAGGGCGGTGATGAGGTCCTGCTGGGCGGTGCCCACCTGCACGCGGGCGCGCAGGGAGTCGGAGCGGGTCGCGCTCCCGGCCCGGAGCCGGGCCACCGCCTGCCGGAGCTGCTCCTCCGCGCGCTTGAGCGCCGCCTCGCGCACCGACACCAGCTGCGCGGCCGCGAGCGCCGCCACGAACTGCTGCGTCACCTGCAGCCGCGCCTGGTAGCGGGCGTCGATGAGCCCCGCCTCCGCCGACGCGTACGTGGCGCCGGCCGCCTTGCTGGTGGCGCTGCGCTGGAAGCCGTCGAAGAGGACGAGGCTCGCGTTGCCGCCGAAGGCGAGCGAGTTGACCGAGCTGCCCGCGGTGACGGGCGCGCCCGTGATCGGGTCGGGGCGTGCGTTCTCCGAGTAGAGCCGGCCGAAGTTGCTCGTGGCGTTCAGGTTCGGCAGGTACGCGCCGACCGCGCTGCGCTTCTGCGCCGAGGCGTTCGTCAGCTGCGCGTTCGCCTGGGCGACGAGCGGGAGCACCGCCTGGGCGCGCAGGATCGCCTCCTCGAGCCCGATCGACGGGCGCGAGGGATCGGCGACGAGCGTCGCCGAGGGGCCGGCCTGCGCCGCGAGCGGCGCCGCGAGCGCGGCGGCCGCGAGGGCGGTCCCGGCGATCCTAGCGGCGGCCACGCCGGCTCCGCTCCGCGTCCATCCGTTCGAGCATCTCGGCATACTTGCGCTGCTGTGCCTCCGTCAGGTGCGTGCGGATCTCGCTGCGGATCCGCTCGCGCACGTCCTGGAACTGCGGCGCCACCGTGCGCCACAGCGAATCCATCACCGGGTCGTAGCGGTCGAGGACGGCGCCGATGGTGTCCCGCTGCGCCGCCGACAGGCCCACCTCGCGGGTCATCCGCTCGAGGTAGCGGCCGCCGCGCGGGCCGTCGTCACCCCGGCGCGCCCAGGCGCTCGCTCCCGCGCCCGCCAGCAGCCCCGCCGCGAACGTCGCGGCCAGCAGCGCCAGCGCGGTCCATCGTCCCCGTGTCATCGCGTCTCCGGCACCGCCACGTACACCACCTCGGTTGCGCCGGGTTCCACGCCGAGGGCGTCGCCGGCGGCGACCGCAGGCTCGCCCGCCCCCATGGAGACCGCCAGCCACAGGCCGACCGTCAGCAGCAGCGTCGCCGCCACCGCGAGCCCCGGCGCCGCCCAGCGGGCGAGCACCGCCAGGCCATCGTCCTCCTCGCGGGGCGCCACCGCCAGGGATGCCCGGAGCCGCGCCAGCGTCGCCGCGTGGTCGTGCCCCTCGTCCAGCCCCTCGCGCAGCAGCGCGCCGAGCCCGGGGTCGGGCGCCGCGCCGAACGGCTCGCTCATGCGTCGTCTCCTTCGCCCAGCAGGCGCCGCAACGCGCGACGCGCGTGAAAGACGTCCGACCGGACCGTGCCCTCGGGCACGCCGAGGATCCTCGCGATCTCGGCGTGGCTGTACCCCTCCGCGTCGAAGAGGGTCACCGCCACCCGCTGCCGCTCGGGCAACGTCGCCAGGGCCTGTCGCAGCCGCGCCCGCAGGAGCGCGCGGTCGGCGAGGACGTCCGGGCCCGCGGCGGGGGTCGCGAGCGTGGCCGGGATCTCTTCGGTCCGTCGCACCCGCTCCCGGCGGGCGAGGTCGCGGGCGGCGTTCAGCACCACCTGCAGCAGCCACGGCCCGAAGCTGCGGGTCGGGTCGTACCGCTCCAGCCCGCGCCAGGCGGCGAGGAGCCCTTCCTGCAGCGCGTCGTCCACGTCGGCCGAGTCGCCGATGGCGGCGCGGATCAGCCGCCGGGCGCCGGCCAGGTGCGGCTCGACGAGCGCCACGAAGGCCTCGCCGTCGCCGTCCACGGCCCGCTCCGCGAGCGCCCGGTCGTGGCTGTCCTGAGTACGCACGGGGTCGGCGGGCCGTTGAATTCAGGGCGCCGGGCGCCGGAGCGCCCGGACGAGGGCGCCCAGCGCGAGCCAGCCGGCGAGGACGGCGGTGGCGAGCGCGCTTGGCCGCGGGAAGAACGCGAAGAGCAGCGCGACGATCGCGAACCCCACCGCGACGCCGAGCGCGACCTGGCGCCGGGCGACGAGCGCGAGCTGGCCGCCGAGGGCGAAGAGCCGGCGCCGCCGCTCGCGCGGGGGCGCGTGATAGTCGGGGCCCGGCCCCGGGACGAGCGCCAGCGGCGGGGGCCGCAGGCGCGCGGGCGCGGCCGGCGCCGTGACGACGACCTCGCGGCTCCGGTCGAGGTCGCGGAGGAACTGCGCCTGCAGCCCGGTGGCGAGCGCCGCGTCGTCCACCAGGAGGTCGAGCTCGTAGTTCCCGGAGAGGCTCGAGGCGTTCAGGTTGCTCGAGCCCACGCGGGCCCACTGGCCGTCGGTCACGATGCTCTTGGCGTGCAGCATCGGGCCGCGCCACTCGAAGATCCGCACGCCCGCGCGCAGGAGCGGGCGATAGCCGATGCGCGTGAGGTTGCGCACGTGCGGGAGGTCGCTGTCGCCCGGGACCAGCAGCCGCACGTCCACGCCGTCGCGTGCCGCGTCGCCGAGCACCTCGCGGAGGCGCGGGGGCGCCACGAAGTAGGCGTCGGTGATCCAGCAGCGGGACCGCGCCGCGGTCGCCATCCACTCGACGCAGCGGTACGCGCGCTCGAGCCCGGGCTCGCTCTCGAGCACCGCCACGCGCGCGTCGCCGGCCGGGGCGTCGGCCGGGGCGTCGGCCGGCGACCGGAGCGGGGCGCCCGCGCGCGCCCACATCCGCGCGAAGGCCTGGTCGAGGCGCGCCGCCGCCGGCCCCTCGACTTCCAGCGCCGTGTCGCGCCACGGCGGGATCCCGGCCGCGGCGTCGCCCGCCCACTCGTCGCCGATGCAGTGGCCGCCGACGATCGCGAGCCGCCCGTCCGTGACGAGTCCCTTGCGATGGTCGCGCACGAGGTTCGCGAGCGGCTCCAGCAGCGCCGGTGGCTGGAAGGCGCGCACCTCGACGCCGGCGTCGCGCAGCCGCCGCCAGTAGCGCCGCGACGTGCCCTTGCAGCCGAGCCAGTCGAAGAGGACCCGCACCGCGATCCCCTCGCGCGCCCGACGGGCGAGCGCCTCGGCGAACGTCCCGCCGATCCGGTCGTCGCGAATGATGTAGTTCTCGAGATGGACGGTGTGCCGCGCCCCGGCGATCGCGTCCAGCATGCGCGCGAAGATCGCGGGTCCGTCGATGAGGGGGACGACGCGGTGGCCGGTCGAGAAGCGGCAGCCCGCGGCCCGCTCGAGCCCCGGCAGCGCGGCCTCGAGCGACAGGGGGCCGGGCCGCGCGCTCATCCCCCGCCGAGGCCCAGGGCCCGCTCGTGCGGCCGGAGCGTCGCGAGGAGGAAGGCGATCACGTCGGCGAGCGGCATGCCGAGCTCCTCGGCGCCCTGCCGCACCTCGTCGCGGTTCACGCCGCGCGCGAAGGCCTTGTCCTTGAGCTTCTTCAGCACGCTCGACGGCTCGAGGTCGGCGAGGCTGCGCGAGGGGCGCACCAGGGCGCAGGCGACGAGGAACCCCGACAGCTCGTCCACCGCGTAGAGCGCGCGCGCCACGGCGGAGTCGCGGGGGACGCCGGTGTACGACGCGTGCCCGAGGATCGCGCGGCAGAGCGGCTCGGGGAACCCCGCCTCGCGCAGGCGGCGCACCCCTTCGGCGGGGTGCCCGGCGTCGGCGGCGCGGGCGTCGTTGGGCCAGCGCTCGTAGTCGTGGTCGTGCAGCAGGCCCACGAGCCCCCAGGCCTCGACGTCCTCGCCGGCACGCTCGGCGAGCGCGCGCATCGCGAGTTCCACCGCCAGCATGTGGCGGCGCAGCGACTCCGAGGCGGTGTGCTCGTGGACGAGGGCGAGGGCGCGCTCGCGCGTCCACCCGGGGGGCAGCATCGTCATCGGAGCCCGGAAAAGTAGCGGGGCGCCCGTCGCCGGGCGCCCCTGCGGTCGTGCGCGCCCCGCGCGCGGGCTCAGGGCCCGACGAACGGCAGCCGCGTGCCGTACCAGCGGTTGGTGACCGCGATCGTCGAGTCGGCGATGACCCGGTGGGTCGGCGAGGCCGGATGGAAGCCGTCGAGCGAGAAGTAGAGCCCGAAGCCCACCGAGCCGCCGGTCGGCACCTGGCTCAGGTCGGGGAACGGCGGTACCTGGCCGGTCTGGCGCAGGCGCTGGAAGATCGCGTTGGCGTCCACCACCCCGAAGCCGCGCGCGTTGGCCTGCGCCACGATGAAGGCGTTGAGGGTCACCACGTAGGCCTTGATGGCGGCGAGCTCGTCGGGCTGGACCGCCTGCGCGTCCACCGCGCAGTCGAGCGTGAACGGCGTGAAGGGGGGCGACGACGCGCGCAGGATCCCCGCGACGCCGATCGTCCACGGCACGAGGATCGAGTCGCCCCTGGCGCCGGGAATCGCGGTGCCGGGCGCGCAGCTGTTCGCGACCGTCACGTTGGCCGGGAACTGCCGCGGGATGCCGGGGCAGTTCCCGGTGCCGAGGCACCAGTAGGTCGTCCCGGTCGAGAAGAAGGGGATCCCCGAGGGGTCGGGGGCGGTGAAGAGCACCGCCTTCGTCCCGAGCACCACGAGGCTGTCGAGGAAGCGGGCGTAGTTCTGCTGGACGACCGGGAGCGGGGGCAGCGAGTCGAGGTTGCCCGGGTCGTTGCTGGCGAGCGGCGCGCCCAGCACCTCGTTCGAGCCGAGTTCCACGGTCATGAACGTGGGCCGGGAGGCCATGACGGCGCGGATCGGGGTGCGCCCGCCGAGGAAGAAGGTCGCGAGCCGCTCGTAGGTGGAGAGCGGCGAGCCGACCTGCGAGAAGAGGTCGCGGATCTCGAGCCCGGGGACGCCGAGGTTGTTGAGATAGGGCGCGGCCGGGGTGACGCGCAGGTCGCACGGCTGGTTGGCCGGCTGGTTGCCGACCCGCTGGCCCGTCACGTTGTTCACGAGCGGCGCGGGGCACCCGCGGCCGGCGAGCTGCGGGTAGGTGAACGGCGCCCCCGCCGCCTGCGCGACGAAGTGCGGGAAGGCGAGGCGCTGGGTGCTGTCGTTGATGCCGCCGGACTGGAGCCCCGCCGAGATGCTGGTGCCGATCGCGACGTAGCGCTCGAAGATCCCGCGGTTGTTGGCGAGGTTCGGGCCGGCGACCGTCTCGTCCTGCGCGCAGGCCGCGACGAGCGGGAGCGCGAAGGCGGCGACGCGGCCGAGGGTGCGGATCGTCATCGGAGGGATCTCCCGCTCAGAACGCGAACGCGAAGGTGGCGGCGAACCGGTTGTCCTGCCACTCGTAGAGCCCGGTGTTCGACCCCGGGGCCACGCGGCCGGCGCGGTCGCCCTGCTGCACGTGCTGCCAGCCGAGGTCCACCTGCAGGAGCGACGACGCGCGGATGCCGAGGCCGAGGCTGAACTGCGAGCGGTCGGCGAGGGGGTAGAACGGGTCCACGCTCTCGTCGGGGTTGACGCCGGACAGGTAGGCGTAGCCGCCGCGCGCCGTGACGGCGTCCAGCACCCGGTACTCGGCGCCGAAGCGGGCCGCGTCCTGGCGGAACCAGTTGGCCGGCCGCGTGCCGAGCTGCGCGGGGAGCCGCTCGAAGGTGATGTCGTAGCTCTCGAACTGCTGCCAGTTGGTGCGCTGCCACTCGCCCAGGACCTGGCCCCGCGGCCCGAGCGCGATCGACAGGCCGACGACGAACTCGTCGGGGATCGAGAAGGACGTGGCCGCGGCCTGGTCGGAGAAGGTCTGCCCGGGCTGGAAGAGCGGTTGCAGCAGCGGGTCGATCGGCGTGCCGCCGGGGAGGCCGAGCGGGTTGCCCGCCGTGAGGACGAGCCCCGTCGGGACGGGTCGCACGGTGGCGCCCAGCCCCGACATCTCCACCGACTGCCTGCTGGAGTAGCGCCCGCCGAGGCGCACCCCCTCGACCGGCTCGACGATGGCGCTCACGGTGAACCCGAGGCGCACCTCGTCGCCGGTGACGCCGACGTCGGCGAAGTCGGTGCCGGCGGCCACGCCGAGCTGGCCCCAGGTCGCGGCGGGCGACGCGGGGAACTGGGAGAGGTCGAGCCGCTGGCGGTGCTGGTAGGTGTACCAGGAAACGTTGAGGCCGGCGCCAAGGGTCACGCCCTTCGCCGGCCTCACCGCCACGGTCGGGGAGATGTTGAAGTTTCGGATCTGGCTGCGGTACTCGAGGAAGCGGCCGGCGAAGTCGGTCGGCCACTCGGTCTGCACCCGGTACGGCTGGTACACCCCGATGCCGGCGGCGACGGCCCTGCCGAAGCGGCGCCCATAGAACGCCGTCGGCACCGCCTGGGCGCGCTCCTCGAGGTCGTAGGCAAGGCCGGTCCTCGTGGAGGTGAACGAGCCGCGGGGCGAGTAGAGCGTCAGGCCGACGCTCAGCACCTGCGACTCGAGATCCATCAGGCCGGCCGGGTTCGTGAAGATGGCGCTGCCGTCGCGGCACGGGTTGGCGACGCCGGCGCCGGCGCGGCTCATGAGGCAGGCGCTCGATTCGCGGGCGGTGAAGCCCTGGGCGGACACGGGGACGGGGGCGAGCAGGGCGAGCCCCGCCGTCCCGACCAGCGCTCGGAGTGGGAACCGTCGCATGATGGCGGACTCCGACTGCGGTGACCTGGAGGTGTGGGATCGGGAGGCCCCGGCGCGCGAACCTCCGCAGGCGTCCGATTTTACCGGATTGATACAGGGAAGTAAAGCAACGTCAGGGGGTGGGCACGGGGAGGACGGCCGCCGTGAGGGGCACGCGGTACTCGGTCTCGCCGTCGAGCGCGATCGTGAACGCATACTCGCCGGCGGTGGCGAGCGGCAGGTCGAAGATGAGCACGGCGGCGGCCTCCACGTCGCGCACCCCGGCGGGGGGCTCGCCGAACTGCACGGCGCCCTCCCCGCCCAGGATCTCGCCGCCGTCGGGCCCCGCGAAGCGGATGCGCAGCCGGTGCTCGCCGATCTCGGTGCGCCGCCCGCGCACGCGGAGGACGAGGTGCACGCGCGGGTATATTGTCGGCAGCTGCGGCACCCAGACGTGCTGGAAGATCCCCATCACGGAGAGTTTCCCGTGCTGGTCCACGAGGGCGTAGTCGGCGAGCACCGCGAAGTCGACGTGCACGGGAGAGGCGGGAAAGGGATGCCGAATAGTAGCCGGGCGGGCCGCCGGGCCGCCGGCCTGCGCCTGGCAGTCGTGTCGCTGCTGCCCGCCGCGCTGGCGTGCGGCGGCACCACGAAGCTCGAGACCCGGGCGCCCGAGGTGGCGGCGGCCGAGGAGCCCGACACGGCGCCCGCGCTCCCGCCCTCGTACGTCACCTCCCCGATCCACGTCGACATCGCGCCGCTGCTGCGCAGCCTCGAGGAGGCGGCGCCGCGCCACATCGGTGACGTCGACAGGAAGATCAGGGTCAACTCGGTCGCGAGCGTCGGCGTGGAGCTGTGGCGCGAGCCGTTCCAGGTGCGCTTCGACAGCAACGTCGTGACGATCCGGACGGTGATCGAGTACGCCGGGAAGGGGTGGGGCCCGCTGGGGGTGAGGGTCGGCGCCTGCGGCATCGAGCCGCCGCGCCCGCGCGCGCGCGTCACCGCGACCAGCGCGCTGCGCCTCGCGCCGGACTGGCGCCTCCTCACCTCGTCGGACGTGCGGGTGGCGCCCTACTCCGACGAGGCGCGGGACAGGTGCGAGGTGAGCCTCGCGGACATCGACGTCACCGGCCTCGCGATGAAGGAGGGCGGGAAGTTCGCGAACCGGATGCTGGACTCGCTGGACCGGCGCGTGGCGCGGGCGCCGATCAAGGCGTTCGTCGGCCGCTACTGGGACGAGATCCAGAAGCCGATCCGCATCATGGACTCGACGCTCTGGCTGCAGATCAACCCGCAGGCGATCGGCGTGGCGCAGGCCCGCGTGGAGGACTCGGTGCTCGTGGCCGGGGTCACGCTGCTCGCCTCGCCGCGGATCGTCTCCGGCGCGCGGCCGGAGCCGGGGACGCGGCCGCTCCCCCAGTTCGCGCGGATCGCCGCGGGCGACACGCTCTTCGGGCTGGTCGAGGGGAAGATGGCGTGGCGCGACGCCAACGCGCTGCTCGCGCGGCTCATCGCGAAGCAGAAGCTGCGCGTGGGCTGGCGCAACATCCGCCTGACCGGCGTCGAGACGCGGTACGCGGGCGCGGGGCGCGTCGCCATCGGCGTGGACCTCTCGGGGCCGGCGGAGGGCCGGCTCTGGTTCACGGCGAGGCCGGTGCTCGACACGGTGCGGCGGCAGATCGGCTTCCCCGACCTCGACCTCGACGTGAACTCGCGCACCGCCCTCGGGTCCGTGGCGTGGCTCGCGAAGGGGACGCTGCGCGACTACCTGCGCGGGAAGCTGGTGATCTCCTCCGCCGACCTCATCTCGCTCGCCGCCGAGAAGGCGAACGAGGAACTGACGCGTGACCTCTCGAAGGACGTGCGCCTCGTGGGCTGGATCGGGGACGTGCGGACGCTCGGGGTGCGCGCCACGGCGGAGGGGCTCGTGGCGCGGGCCCGGGCGAAGGGGCACCTCCGGCTCGACATCACCGCGCCCGGGCTCGTGAAGCCGAAGGTGGCTAGCGCACCCGGATCGAGGTCACCTCGTCCCCCTGCGTGATCGCCAGCACCACGTCCATCCCGCTGGTGACCTGCCCGAAGACCGTGTGCACGCCGTCGAGGTGCGGCTGCGGCGCGTGGGCGATGAAGAACTGGCTCCCGCCGGTGTCCTTGCCCGCGTGCGCCATGCTGAGGGTCCCCGCGACGTGCCGGTGCACGTTGCGGTGCGTCTCGCACTTGATGGTGTAGCCGGGCCCGCCCGTCCCGACGCGACGGTTCGTCGGGTCCCTGGAGAGCGGGTCGCCCCCCTGGATCACGAAGCCCTTGATGACGCGGTGGAAGCGGGTGCCGTCGTAAAAGCCGTCGTTGGCGAGCTTCTCGAAGTTGGCGACCGTGCCCGGCGCCTCCTCGTCGTAGAGCTCGGCCTCGATCGTGCCGCGGGCGGTCTCGATGGAGGCGTGTTTCATGGTCGGGGCTCGGGGGTCGGGGGTGCGGTCAGCGGCCGGCCGCGCCGGCCGGCGCGGCGGCGGAGGGACAGACATCGGCGAGCACGCAGGTCCCGCACTGCGGGCGCCGCGCGATGCAGGTGGCGCGGCCGTGCCAGATCAGCAGGTGCGAGAGCAGCGCCCAGTCCTTGCGCGGGAAGAGCGGCATCAGGTCGCGCTCGATCTTCTCGGCGTCCGTGTGGCGGGTGAACCCCAGCAGTCGGCTCAGCCGCGTGACGTGGGTGTCCACGGTGATCCCCTCGTTGATGCCGAACGCGTTGCCGAGGACCACGTTGGCCGTCTTGCGGCCGACGCCGGGGAGGACGCGCAGCGCCTCCATCGTGCCCGGCACCCGGCCGCCATGGTCGGCGACGAGCGCGCGCGCCATGCCGAGGAGGCTCTTCGCCTTCGCGCGGTAGAACCCCGTCGAGCGGATGAGCGCCTCCAGGTCCGCCGGCTCCGCCTGCGCGAGCGCCGCGGCGTCCGGGTAGCGCGCGAAGAGCGCCGGGGTCACCATGTTCACCCGCGCGTCGGTGCACTGCGCGCTGAGGATGGTGGCGACGAGCAGCTCGTAGGCGTCGCGGTGGTGGAGGGCGCAGGTGGCGTCGGGGTAGCGGCGCCGGAGGCGCCGCAGGACGGTCGCCGCGCGCGCCCGGCGCTCCGCCAGGGTCCCCATCGCGCGGCGGGGCGGCACGGGGCGATGGGGCGCCTTGCGGGCGGCCACCGTCAGCGCCGCCGCCGCGCGAAGGCGAGGAAACCGTCGGCGTCGCGCGTGTTGAGGACGTCGGCGGGCTCGAGCCAGCCCTTCCGCGCGATCGCCACCCCAAAGGCCATGTTCCCGATCCCGGCCAGGGTGTGCGCGTCGGCGCCGATCGAGATGGTGACCCCCGCCGCCTTCACGGCGCGGAGCACGCGCCAGTCGAGGTCGAGCCGGTGCGGATCCGCGTTGAGCTCGAGGGCCACGCCCGCCTGCGCCGCCCGCGCGATCACCGCGTCGAGGTCGAGTGCGTACGCCTCGCGTGCCAGCAGGAGCCGGCCGGTCGGGTGCCCCAGGATGGTCAGGTGCGGGTTGTCGAGGGCGGCGAGCACGCGCGCCGTCATCTCGGCCCGGCCGAGGTTGAAGCGGCTGTGGATCGAGCCCACCACGAAGTCGAGGCGCGCGAGGGTGGCGTCGTCGTAGTCGAGGGCGCCGTCCTGCAGGATGTCGGCCTCGACCCCCTTCAGCACCCGGATCCCGTCGAGCCGGGCGTTGACCGCGTCGATCTCGTCGGCCTGGCGCCGCAGGTCGTCGGCGGAGAGGCCGCCGGCATACGCGGCGGCCCGCGAGTGGTCGGTGATCCCGACGTACGCGTAGCCCGCGTCGCGGCAGGCGCGCGCGATCTCCTCGACGGTGTTGGCGCCGTCCGAGTAGGTGGTGTGGCAGTGGAGGAACCCGCGGAGGTCCGCCGGCGTGACGAGCCGCGGGAGCCGGCCGTCGCGCGCCGCCTCGACCTCGCCGGTGCCCTCGCGCAGCTCGGGCTCGACGTACGGCAGGCCGAGCGCGGCGTAGAGCGCCGCCTCGGAGGGGGTGGGCACGAACTCGCTGCCCCGCCAGAGCGCCGCGCCGTTGAAGGCCATGCCGCGGGCGCGGGCCACCTCGCCCAGTTGCGCGAGGTGGGCTGCCGCGCCGGTGGCCTGGACGAGGACGGCGCCGGCGTTCACCGGCGCCGTCACGATCACCTGGGCGATGCCGCCGCCGGCGAGGCGCAGCGTGACGCGCCGCTCGTCCTGCCCCGAGATCTCGCTCGCGCCGGGGAGTTCCGCGAGCCGGCGGAAGACCTCCGCCGGCGGCGCGTCGGCGACGGCGACGACGATCACCTCGCGCACCACCTCGAGCCGGCGGCGCACCTCGCCCGCGACGTGGGCCTCGAGCACGCCGGGCAGCGCCGCGAGCGCGTCGCGCAGCGCCGTGGCGGCCTCGGCGGCGTGGTGGGCGAGCTGGAAGTCGCTCGCCTGCCGCAGGAAGCCGATGCCGCGGAGGATGTTCTCCGCGGTCTTCTGGCCGAAGCGCGGGAGCTTCGCGAGCCGCCCGTCGCGCGCCGCCGCCTCGAGCTCGGTCAGGGAGTCGATCCCGAGCGCCTCGTGGATCTGGCGGATCCTGGCGACGCCGAGCCCCGAGATCTGCAGCATCTCCACGAGGCCGGGGGGGACCTGCTCGCGCAGCTCCTCGAGGAGCGTGGAGCGGCCGGACCGCACGAGCTCGGTGACGACCTGCAGCGTGGCGGGGCCGATGCCGCGGGTGGCGGCGAGGGTGCCGTCGTCGAGCGCGGCGACGAGGTCGCCCGGGAGCCCGGTGACGGCGCGGGCGGCGGTGTGCAGGGCGCGGGTGCGGAAGGGGTTCTCGCCCTTCAGCTCCATGAAGGCGGCGACCTGCTCGAGGACGGCCGCGACCGCCTTCTTGTCGGTCAGACCCTTCGGCTGGCTCACCCGTTCCGCTCCGGCACGAGCGCGGCGGCACGCCAGCCGAGCTCGAGCAGTTCGTCCGTTCCCACGAGGGAGTGCAGCCCCGCGCGGTCGCCGCCGGGGATCGCCGGGGCGAACGGGGCGGTGCCGTCGGCGCGCCGCAGGCCGCCGGGCCGCGGGCCGCTCGCCTCGACCACGGTGAAGCCGTCGCGCTCGGGGTGCATCCCGAAGACGCCGAGGACGCGCAGCGCGCCGGCGGGGTCGCCGTGGAGGTAGATGCCGTCGAGCGGCTCGTGCGGGGCGTCGCCCTGCACGCCGGCCCACACGCGCCGCTCCGGCACCTGAACATAGCAGGGCGCCGGGGGGTGGCCGGCCGCCGGCGCACCCGGGCCGAGGAGTGCCGCGAGCGCCGGCGGGTCGACCGCGACCACGGTGCCGCCGGCGGCCCACTGCAGGTAGGCGTGGTGCACGAAGGCGACGAGCTGGTCCATCGCCTCGCCGAGCCCCTGCTCCGGGCGCAGGGTGCGCACGAGCTCGATCGCCTCGCGGCACATGAGGAAGGCGTCGCGGTCGCGCGGGTCGAGGCCGTCGCGCGCGAGGGCCTCGCGCAGCGCGGGGAGGGTGTCCGGCGGGAGGGCGCCGAGGATCACCTCGGTCGGCGAGGGCCGGGTCATGCGCGGCCCGCGCGCGGCAGGAAGCGGTCGAGGAGCGCCACGAACGCCTCCGGTGCCTCCACGTGGGGCACGTGCCCGCACCCGGGGAGGAGGTGCCACTCCGCCCGCAGCAGGGTCGCCACCTCCTGCGCGGCCGCGGGCGCGATCGGGTCGGCGTCGCCGTGCAGCACGAGCGCGGGGCAGGTGACGGCGCCGAGCGACGGGCGGAGGTCGAAGTCGCCGAGCGACGCCCAGACCTCCTGCTGCGTGCGGCCAGTCACGCGGAACGGGGTGAGTTCGTGCGCGCGCGCCGGGTCGGCGAAGTAGGCGCGGACGGAGAGCTCGAAGAGCCGCCGCTGGTACCCGGCCGGGTCGCGCTCGCGCAGCCCGCTCTCGCGCAGCGCGGCGCGCTCGGCCTGCAGCGCGGGGGCCGTGGTGCGCGCCTGGAACGCGCGCTCGAAGTCGTCGCGCGCCGCGCGCCAGGCCGGCGCCGGCGACACCAGCGCGAGCCGCGCCACGTGCATGGGGTTCGCCGTGGCGTAGAGCAGCGCGAGCAGGGCGCCCCAGGAGTAGCCGAGCAGCACCAGCCGGTCGAGGCCCCACGCCTCGCGCAGCGCGTCGAGGTCCGCCACGTGCTCCTGCCACCCGACGGGCACGTCGCGCGCGACGGGCGAGCGGCCGCCGCCGCGCTGGTCGTAGTAGACGAGCTCGCGACCGGTCGCGAGCCGGTCGTAGCCCGGGAGGAGGTAGTCGTGGTGCGCGCCGGGGCCGCCGTGCAGCACCACCACGGGCGGCCCCTCGCCCAGGCGGCGCTCGAAGAGCTGCACCCCGCGCACGGCGCGGAGCGTGGTGCGCGCCGGGGCGTCAGCCATAGGCCCGGACGAGCTCCTCCACGGTGTTGCCATGGATGGTGACGAGGTCGTCGAGCGCGGCGGCGTACCCGCCGGCGAGGGTGAGCACCACCGGGAGCCCGCGCCGCCGGCAGGCCGCGAGCACCGCGCGGTCGCGGGCGCGGAGGCCGTCGAGCGAGAGCGCGAGGCGGCCGAAGCGATCGCCGGCGTACGGGTCGGCGCCCGCGAGGTAGAAGACGAGCTCCGGGGCGGCCTCGTCGAGCACCTCGTCGAGGTGGCGCGCGAGGAGGGCGAGGTACTCGGCGTCGCCGGTCCGGTCGGCGAGCTCCACGTCGCGCCGGCTGCGTTCCTTGCGCAGGGGGTAGTTGCGTGCGCCGTGCATCGAGAAGGTGTACACGTCGGGGTCGCCGGCGAAGATCGCGGCGGTGCCGTTCCCCTGGTGCACGTCGAGGTCGAGCACGGCGGCGCGGCGCAGGCGCCCCTCGCGCTGCAGGACGCGGATGGCGAGCGCCACGTCGTTGAAGCAGCAGAACCCCTCGCCGCGGTCGGCGAAGGCGTGGTGCGTGCCGCCCGCGAGGTTCATCCCGGCGCCGCGGTCGAGTGCGTCGCGCGCGGCCTCGACGGTGCCCTGCGCGGTGCGGAGCGCGCGCTCGCGCAGCGCGGGGCTCCACGGGAAGCCGAGGACGCGCTCGGCGGCGGGGTCGAGCCCGTCGTCGAGCATCGCGGCGAGCCATCCCTCGGCGTGCACGAGGCGCAGCGCCCAGCGCTCGGCGCGCTCGGGCTCGAGCAGGTCGTCGCGCCGCACGAGGCCGCGCGCGACGACGCCGTCGCGGATGGCGGGGTACTTGGCGACCGGGAAGCGGTGGCCGGCGGGGAGCGGGATCCCCCAGCGGGCCGAGGACCAGGCGCGGATCAGAGCAGGACCGCCAGCGCGTCCGCGACGGCGCGGACCTCGGCTTCCTCCTCGGGCGTGAACGGGTCCGGGTGGTCGCTGTCCACGTCGATCTGGCCGAGGATGAGCGCGCCGCGCCGGATGAGCACGACCAGCTCCGACTTCGTCCACGCGTTGCAGGCGATGTAGTTCCCCACCGCGGTCACGTCGCCGACGTTCTGGTCGGTGCCCGTCGCGACGGCGGTGCCGCAGACGCCGTGGCCCACCGCGATGCGGGTGTGCCCGGTCTCGCGGCCGCTGAAGGCCTCGAGCTCCAGCACGTCGCCGTGCAGCATGTACATGTACACCGAGGTGTACGGCGGGCCGGCCGCGCGGATCTTGTCGGCGGCGAGCTGGAGGAGCTGCGCGCGGTCCGCCTCCTTCGCGAACGCGCCCCGCAGCGACGCGATGATGCGCTCCGCGCGCAGGACCGGCACGCTCAGCCGCCCCGGCGCCCGAACGTGGCGGTGACCGACACCGGCTGGCCGTCGCGCAGGACGACGATCGTGACCGTGTCGCCCGGCTTGTAGTTCCGCATCGCGTCGGTCATCCCCTGCAGGTCGGCGACGGGGTAGTCGCCGATCCGCGTGATGATGTCGCCCGCGCGGATCCCCGCCTGCTCGGCCGGGCTCCCCGCGCGCACGCCGGTGAGCCGCACGCCGCCCGGCGACTCGGTCATGTCGGGGATGCTGCCGAGATAGGAGCCGGAGCCGCCGCGCGAGGAGCCGGCGGCGACCGGCGGCGGCAGGTCCACGAAGGTGAGCGGCGCGGGGCGGTCGGCGAGCGCCTTGACCACCTGCGCGGTGTACGTCGCGACCCGCTCGAGCCCCGGGGCGTTGATGCGGTCCGCGTCGTCGGTGCTGCGGTGGTAGTCCTCGTGCAGGTCGGTGAAGACGTGCAGCACCGGCTTCTTCGCCGCGTAGAACGAGGCGTGGTCGCTCGGCCCGTAGCCGTCGCCCTGCGCCTTGAGGTCGAAGCCCGCGCCCGGGAGCCGGTTGAGCGAGTCGAGGAGGGCGGGGAACTCCGCCGCGGTCTGCACGCCGTACACGATGAGACGGTCGTTCCGCAGGCGGCCCACCATGTCGAGGTTCACCATCGCGGTGGCGCGGTCGAGCGGGAGCACCGGCGCCTTCACGTACTGCGCCGAGCCGAAGAGGCCCAGCTCCTCGCCGCTGAAGGCGAGGAAGAGGACGGAGCGCCGCGTGCCGCGGTCGCGCAGCTGCCGCGCGATCTCGATGAGCGCGGCGGTGCCCGAGGCGTTGTCGTCGGCGCCGTTGTGCACGGTGATGCTGTCGGGGTCCATCGCCCCGAACGGCCCGAGCCCGAGGTGGTCGAAGTGCGCGCCGACGATCACGTACTCGTCGCGCAGCGCCCGGTCGCGGCCCGGGAGCACGCCGACCACGTTCTGGCTCCGCGCGCCGGCGAGCGCCGGCACCTGGTGCACGATCGGGGCGTCCGGGGCGATGGTGAACGGCTGGTACCACCCGTCGCGGCCGGCGGGCCGCAGGCCGACCTGCGCGAAGCGCCGGGCGATGTAGGCGGCGGCGCTGTCGTTGCCGGGCGTGCCGGTGAAGCGGCCGCCCCAGCGGTCGTCGGCGAGCACCTGCACGTCGTCGATCGGGCGCTTGGCGGACTGCGCGGCGAGCGGCGTCACGACCGCCGCGGCCGCGAGGGACTGGAGCAGCAGGAGGCGCGGTGTCATCATAGGGGATCAGGATAATACCCCGCCGCGCCGCCGCCGAGGTCGCCATCGTCCCGTCCACCCGCCCGCTCGCGCTCATCCCCCTCGCCGTGGCGCTCAACGTCGCGATGAGCGTCATCGTCAACCAGCTCGCGCTGCCGATCTACCTCGACACCCTCGGGACGATCCTCGCCACCGTGCTCGCCGGGCCGGTCGCCGGCGTCGTCACCGGCGTGCTGTCGCAGGCGGTGATCGGGCTGCAGGTGGGGGCGTTCATGCTGGCGTTCGCGCCGCTGCAGGCGCTCGTGGCGCTGCTGGCGTGGGCGATCGCGCGGCGGGCGGGATTCCGCGCGCCGCTCTCGAGCGCCGCGTGGGGCGTCGCGAGCGGGCTGGTCGCCGGGCTCGTGTCGTCGGTGGTGTCGTACGCGGTGTTCAAGGGCGTCACCGCCGCCGGCGTCACCGGCGTCACGGCGCTGCTGCGCGGCGCGGGGCTCCCGCTCCCGCTCGCGGTGGCGGGGGCCAGCACCCTCACCGACATGGCCGACAAGGCGGTGGCCTTCTCCGTCGCCGGCGCCGCGCTGCGCGCCCTGCCGCGCCGCCTCCTCGCCCGCGCGCCGCTGGCGCAGCGCGCGATCGGCGCATGAGCGGGGTCGCGCGGCCCGCGCCGCTGCACCCGTTCACCGCGCCCCTCCTCGTGCTCGGCACGGCGCTGCTGGCGTTCCTCCTCCGGGCGCCGTGGGGGCCGGTGGCGCTCCATTTCGTGGTGGCCGCGGCGCTGCTCGCGCACGGCGACCGGGGGAGCGTGCGCCGCGGCCTGCTGCTCTGCCTGCTGCCGTGGGCGTTCCTGCTGCTGCTGCACGGCGTGCTGGGAGAGGGGCCGCGCGTGCGGGCCGGGCCGGTGGCGCTCTCGCGCGAAGGGCTGCGGGTCGCGGTGGCGCAGGGCGGGCGGCTCGGTGCGGTGATCACGGCGTCGCTCGGGATGTTCGCCGCCTTCCGGCCCGGCCGGTTCCTCGACGCCGTCGCGGCGCGCGGCTGGTCGCCGGGTGCGGCGTTCCTGGTACTGGCCACGCTGCAGGCGATCCCGCGGCTGCGCCAGCGCGGGCACGAGATCGTGGCGGCGCAGCGCGCGCGCGGCCTCCGGTGGGGCGGCGCGGGGCTCGCGCGGGCGCGGGCGCTCCCCGCGCTCGCCCTGCCGCTGGTGCTCGGCGCCCTCACCGAGGCCGACGAGCGCGCGATCGCGCTGCAGTCCCGCGCGCTGGGCAGCGGTCGGCCGCGCACGCCGCTCGAGCCGCCCGCGTGGACGGCGCGCGACGCGGCGCTCGTGGCCGTCGCCGCGGTCGCGCTCGCCGCGGCGGGGGCGTGGCGGCTCCTCGCGCGATGAGCTGCGTCCTCGATCGCGTCACGTACCGCTACCCGGCGGCGCCGCACCCCGCGATCCACGACCTCTCGCTCCCGCTGCGCGCGGGCGAGCTGACCTGGCTCACCGGCCGGCTCGGCGCCGGGTGCAGCACGGTGCTGGCGCTGCTCGCGGGCCACGCGCCGCGCCTGCTGCACGGCGAGCGGCAGGGGCGCGTGGAGGTGCTGGGCCTCGACCCCGCGTCGGCCGACGGGGCGCGGCACCTCGAGGGGCGCGTGGCGTTCGTGTCGGCGACGCCGGCGCAGCAGCTCTCCGCCATCGCGGCCACGGTCGAGGAGGAGGTCGCGTTCGCCCCCGCCAACCTCGGCTGGCCGCGGGCACGCGTCCGCGGGCGGGTCGCGGCGGCGCTGCG
>Ga0101944_10003859_pt1 | contig 19825 bp, 17 predicted proteins | sample DewCreD2012metaG_FD_75245 | JGI IMG/M metagenome (GOLD analysis project Ga0101944, IMG submission 75245) | Hot spring sediment bacterial and archeal communities from British Columbia, Canada, to study Microbial Dark Matter (Phase II) - Dewar... ... | reverse complement strand
ATCCTCGATGTGCTCTCTGATCCTGTGGTGGTGGTCTCACCAGAAGCTCGCCTGTTGTTCGCCAACAAGGCCTTTGGCGAGTTTCTGGGTATACCTGCTGACGAATTGGTAGGCACCCCATTTCAGGAGCACATACGCGCCGAGGATCCAGTGCCGGTCTTGGGACCCTCGGAATCACACAGGGTGACCCTTAGCAGGTACGTTCGACGCGATGGTGAGGAGAGGTGGGGTGAAGCTCATTGCTTGACTATCACCAACGGACAATCAGTGGGCTTTCACGTAATCTCGGTCCTTGATGTCACGGAACGTCACCGCGCGACCGATTCGCAGCGCGAGGGCGAGATACTATGGTCTGACATGTTCAGCCGTAGCACGGACGCTGTAGTGATTTACGTGGCGATCGAGGGGGGTGCCGATTTCCGCGTCCGCGACCTGAACCCGGCCTGTGAACGTATTGAGAGAGTCAATGGAGAGGAGGTAGTGGGCCGCAGCGCGCAAGAGGCGTTTCCGCACCTTGGAAGTTCGGGGATGCTGGAAGTGATGAGGAGAGTCTGGAGCACTGGGGCCCCGGAAAGACGCGAGGTGATGCGTCGAGAGGCTGACAGCATCTCCGGATGGTGGGTACACACCGTCACGAAGGTAGCCGGCAACTACTTGGTGGATATTTACGAGGATGTGACGGAACGCAAGCGGGCGGAGGAAGGGCTACGGCAACTGACCAAAGATCTGGAGAGGCGAGTCCAGGAGCGCACCCTTCAATTGGAGATGATCAACCGAGAGCTTGAGGCTTTTTCGTACTCGGTATCTCATGACCTGAGAGCTCCTCTTAGACATCTCAGTGCGTACTCTGAGCTGCTTCTGTCTCGGTGCGGTGGGGAGCTGAACGACACTGCCCGCCGGTACGTTGACGTCATCGCGGATTCTGCGCGCCAGATGGGTGTGTTGATCGATGACCTACTCCAGTTCTCCAGAATCGGGCGCACCGAGCTCCGCTTGACCGAAGTAGACATGCGGTCGTTGGTCGAGGAGGTGGTGGAGTCGCTCAGCGATGCCATAGGCGCGCGGTCGGTCGAATGGACTATTGCTGACCTCCCGGCCGTGCGGGGTGACCGCGCGCTACTGAAGCAGGTCTGGGCGAATCTTCTCGACAATGCCGTCAAATACACCCGTCCGCGTGCTATGGCTCAAATAGAGGTGGGGTTTGAGCGGAGTGAACATGAGGTCACCTACTACGTGAGGGACAATGGGGTAGGATTCGATATGCAGTACGTCGACAAGCTTTTTGGCGTTTTTCAGCGACTGCATCGACCGGAAGAGTTCGAAGGCACGGGCATAGGCTTGGCGAACGTGAGCAGGATCGTCACTCGCCTAGGCGGGCAAGTGTGGGCGGAGGCCCAGCTCGACAAGGGCGCCACGTTCTACTTCAGTCTTCCGAGGTGACGGGGGCATCTGATGATCAGATCCGGCAAGATACTTCTGGCGGAGGACAATCCCCGGGATGTTGAGCTCACGTTGGAGGCCTTGCGCGAACACGGCCTCGCCGACGAGGTCGTGGTGGTCCGCGACGGAGTCGACGCACTGGATTATCTGCTCTGCCGCGGCGAGTATGCCGAGCGGGAGCCAGGAGACCCCGCAGTGGTGCTTCTTGACCTGAAGATGCCGCGTATGGACGGGCTAGAGGTCTTGCGCAAGATGCGGGAGACCCCCGCGCTCCGGATGTTACCGGTGGTCATTCTGACGTCGTCTCGAGATGAGAATGATCTCCTGCGCGGCTATGAACTCGGCACGAATGCCTACGTGGTGAAGCCCGTCAGTTTCAGCGATTTGATGCGGACCGTAGCGCAGCTGGGGCTGTTCTGGACTGAGATCAACGAGCCTCCACCCCAGGTGGGAAGCCGTGGTAAGGACAATCGAGCCCAGTAGACCAGGCAGCGCGCTACGCGTGCTCTGTCTAGAGGATGTGCCGGTCGATGCCGAGCTCATCCACGAGCAGCTTGTCGAAGCCGGTTTCGCTGCCACCATGGACGTTGTATCAGACAAGGACGGGTTTCTCGCGGCACTCGGGGCCCGTCCTTACGACTTAGTCTTGGCAGATCATACCTTGCCCGGCTACGACGCCTTCTCCGCGGTTGAAGACACTTCGCGGTTGGCCCCCGGTACACCGGTCATCATCGTCTCTGGCACTATCGGCGAAGACACGGCAGTCGAGCTTCTGAAACAAGGTGCCGCGGATTACGTCTTCAAAGACCGTTTGGCTCGTCTCGGGTTCGCCGCAGCCAGGGCCTTGGAGACAGCGCGGTTCGAGAGAGAAATGAGGGAGGCCGAGGCAGCTCTTGGGCGTAGCCGTAGACTCCTGGAGTCAGTCATGGCCGCGACTACTGACCTGATAGTAGTCAAGGATTCGCATGGTCGATTCGTGCTCGTCAACAGGGCTGTCGAAAGGCTGACCGGACTGTCGGCGCATGAGCTGATCGGCAAGGATGACTATGTGCTCTTCCCCCCCGAGACCGCCGCGAGCCTCATTGAGCGCGACCGGGAGGCTCTAAGCTCTGAAGCCCCGAGCACGACGGAGGAGATTGTCAGGACCCGCGACGGTAGGTCGCACACGCTCCTGACTGTCAGGGGACCGTTGCGTGACCCCGAAGGCCGAGTCTACGGCGTTTTCAGAGTCTCTCACGACATAACAGAGCGCCAGATGATGGAGGCCCGACTGCGTCAGACGCAGAAGATGGAAGCCTTGGGCCAGCTGGCAAGCGGCGTAGCCCATGATTTCAACAACATGTTGGGCGTCATAGTGGGCTACACTGACCTGATGTTGAGCAGGTTGCGCCCTGATGATGAGTTGCGCGCGGACCTGCTTACCGTGCTGGATGCGGCCGAGCGGTCGAGTGCGCTTATCAGGCAGTTGCTCGCTTTCTCCCGGGAACAAGACAGCTCTCCGGAGGTCGTCGACATCAACACCGAAATACGGGCGAACTTGAAGATGTTGACGAGAATCATCGGTGAGAATATCCAGATGGTCTTCGAAGAAGGCGAGGGGGTGTGGCCGGTCGCGCTTGATAGGGTCCAATTCTCCCAGGTTCTCGCCAATCTGAGCTCAAATGCCCGCGATGCGATCACGGGGCAGGGCAGAATAACCCTCACAACTCGGAATGTGTCTTCGCCGGACGGCCTGCCACTGGTTCAACCGAGCGTACCTCCGGGAGATTACGTGTTGGTCGAGTTCAGGGACGACGGGGAGGGTATGGACGCCTCGGTGCGACAGCGGATATTCGACCCCTTCTTCACCACGAAGAAGCCTGGAAAGGGTACTGGGCTGGGTCTGTCGACCGTCTACGGCATCGTCAAGCAGCACTGTGGACACATCGAGGTCGAGAGTGAAGTGGGGCGCGGCAGCACGTTCTACATCTACTTCCCCCGCGCTCGCCCTCAGGTAGTGACAGAAGTCTCTCCCAGCAGAGTCGAGATTCCCAGAGGAAAAGAGACCGTCTTGCTGGTCGAGGATGAGCCGCAAGTATTGAATCTGACCCGAACCATGTTGGAGAGGCTAGGGTATCGCGTCATCAGCTGCGAAACACCGTCCGAGGCTCTCCAGGCAGCCAGCGAAGCCGAGCCGGTGGTCGACCTCCTCATCACCGATCTCGTGATGCCCGAGATGGACGGCGGGGCGCTTGCGCGACGTGTGGCCGAATCGAATCCTAGTATGAAGACTCTCTACGTTTCAGGTCACCCCCGCGAGATGATGGACCACCTCGGGGTAGCTGACCACCAAGCAGAGTTCTTACAGAAGCCTTTCTCCCTGGAGAGCTTGGCGCGAGCGGTACGGCGGGCGCTCGATAAGCCAGCTGGCGAGCTCTAGGTCGGATACCTCACTTCCTTTTGCGGGCGCCCGCTAGCCGGCTAAGAGGGACTGGGTCACGGATTTGAGATTCCTTCGCGCCCTCGCGCTACCAAGTCCTGGCACAGCCGCACTCCTTCCATGGCATCGGTACTCCAGGAGTCGGCGCCGCAGTAACGGCAGACCCGACCGTCGATGATCGACCCGCCAAGTATCACCGGTACCCGGTAACCCAGCTCGGCATCGTTCGCCCGGATAAGGTCCACCGTTCTCTTCATACTGTCGAACGCCAGCATGATGAGTCCAGAAAGCCCCACCACGTCCGGCCGGTGCTCTTTGACCGCCGCGAGGAACGTTTCGGGAGCCACGTCCACGCCCAGGTCGATCACGCGGAAGCCGAAGCCCCTGAGCGAAGTGGCGAACATGTTCTTGCCGATGTCGTGGATGTCGCCAGCCACTGTCCCCAGCACGACCATCCCTGCCGAGCCGCTCTCCACCTCCACCTCCAGTGGCGGCTGCACCAGATCGAGCACCTCTTTGAAGAGTTCCCCGGCCATGATAAGCCCCGAGATGTAGTACTCCTGGCGTTCATAGCGCTCGCCCACCACCTTGAGGGCCAACTGACAAGTGTTTACGATGGCGGCCGGGGTGGCCCTACCTTCTTCGAGCAGCCGGCGCGTGATCTCCAGGGTCCGGTTCTCATCGAGATCGATAAGAGCGAGGCGCAGTCTCTCCAGGTTGGCTGTCGCAGGGACCATCAGCTAGACCTCGTCGACACCAAGAATCTCATCGCTGCCCCTCCGCGCCACTCCTCGCTGCTGCTCATTCTGGCCCCAGCCGCGCACGCAGGCGGAAAAGCTCGGCCCGCATAAGGAACCAGCCCCAGCTCACCGGTGTTCGGTCACGCTCCTGGAACACGTGCTCGAGACACAGGGCAAGCGCACCCTCCGGCTCTCCCAGGGCTTGCGCACTCTCCGCGTCGAGTTTGACCGCGGTCAAGGTCAGCTCGCCCCGAGGGAACCGGTGAGCACGCCCCGAATCCAGGAAGGCGTGCAAGGAAGTCAGTTGCAGCTGCGCCTCCACCAGCGGCCGCCGGGGATCGTAGATGATGTACTCCTTGTGGTACATGGCCGGATTGCCGCCCTGAAGCACCAGGCGGCGCAGGTACACCACCCGGTCGCCAGGCTTCAGTCCAAGCATGGCCGCCACCTTCTCGTCGGCGCGGGTCATACTGGCGGAGAGCAGTCTTATCTCCGCCGACTCGTCCAGCCATTCCCCCGTGAGCGAGTCCAGTCGAAACACGGTGTCGGTGAGATCGAGGGCACGCACGTAGGTGCCCCTCCCCTTCTCGCCGACTATCAACCCCTGATTCTGTAGCCAGGTGAGCGCTCTGCGGACGGTCATAGGGCTCACCCCAAACTCGGCGCAGAGTTGTGCTCCGGAAGGCAGTCGGCTGCCCGCGGGATAGACACCGGAGGTCACTCTGTCGGCGAGAGTCCTCGCAATGTGGAGATAGGCCGGTTCGTCAAGGTCGGTGGCGCGCTGCGTATTCACTCCGTGGCCTCTCGGCGTCGGATGCCCCCATCGATAGCTAGAAGTTATGGTATCCCGCTCTAATGCGTATCCCGTGGATGGCTAGCTATTTACCCTTTTCCACAATATCATGCTGTCTATACAGGTGGTTGTGGGCCGGTGTCACGCCCGTTATAGTGAAACCAGAGCCGTGCCCACTGGTGGCGTCTCTGCAGGCTGGGACGGGGGCAGCCGGGACCAAGAGGCGCCAAAGCGATAGCAGCAGGGCTGCGCAGGGGGGGTCGCATCTGCCATTCCCCTTCGCCAGCCGCAGTAGTAGAGTCCGCCCCCGAAGAAGGAGCCCCCATGGCCCACGCACTGGTAGAAGCTATGGCCGACATGAAGGAAGCGGAAGCTCTTCGCATCGTAGATGAGCTTCTCGCCCAAGGCGAAGACCCCAATAAGATCCTGGACCTGGCCTCCGAGGCCATGCAGGTGGTGGGGCAGCGCTACCAGGAAGGCACCTATTTCCTGCCCGAGCTCATCATGAGCGGGGAGATGCTAAAGAAGATCGGCGAGATCCTTAAGCCCAAACTAGCCGCCCAGTCCACCGCCACCAAGAAGCTGGGCACCGTGGTCCTCGGCACGGTCAGGGGCGACATCCACGACATCGGCAAGGACATCGTGGGCTTCATGCTGGAGGTGAACGGCTTCGAGGTCCATGATCTCGGCATCGACACCCCCGAGGAGAAGTTCGTCCAGGCGGTCAAGGAGTACCAACCGCAGGTCCTTGCCCTCTCCGGCTTCCTCAGTGTGGCTTTCGACTCCATGAAGTCCACCATCGAGGAAGTGGAGAAAGCCGGTCTTAGAGACAACCTTAAGGTCATCATCGGCGGCGGTCAGATGGACGACACCGTGCGCCGCTACACCGGGGCCGACGCCTACGGCGACGACGCCATGGCCGCTGTGGCGTTTGCCAAGGAAGTGGTGGGGGTAGCATAACTATTCAGCCGACGCGAGGGAGCGAACGCCAGTGGGCGACCATTCTTGGTCACAGTTGACGCCGGACGAGAAGTCGGCGCGGCGCTGGGCCGCCTTCGTTGAGCCCGGCGTCGAGTTCGTGAGCCCGGAAGCAGCGGTTGAGTACAAGGCCCGGGCCACGCGTCTCAAGAAAGCCATCCTGCTTGAAGGAGAGCCCGACCGGGTGCCCGTCTGCGCCTTGACTGGCTATTACCCCGGAACGAGTCGCGGCCTCACCCCGTACGACGCCATGTATGACTACCCGCGGGCAGCCGAGGCCTGGTACGACTGCAACCTCGAGCTGCAACCCGACAGTCTGATGGCGCCCGTCTTCGCCGGCATTCCCGGCCGGGCTTACGAGATCTTGGACGTGAAGATCCTTAGTTGGCCGGGTCACGGTGTGGCCAAAGAAGCCAGCTTCCAGTACAACGAGAAGGAGTGGATGCAGGCCGACGAGTATGACCTGCTCATCGACGATCCCACCGATTTCCTCCTCCATTACTACCTGCCGCGAGTGGCCGATGGGCTGAAGGGCTTGGCCAAGTTGGCCTCCCCACTCGACATGGTCGAGATCGTGGGCGGCCCCCCGTGGATGCTCCGTTGGGCCGACCCGGACGTGCAGGAGACCTTGCAGAAGCTGACCGCGGCGGGCCAAGAGTGTGGAGTCTGGGCCAGCAACGTGTACCCGCTCTTGGGGCGGCTGGTGGCTGCCGGTTTCCCGGGGCCTTTCCAGCACATGTCGTTGGCTCCGTTCGACTTCATCGGCGATACCCTGCGCGGGACACGGGGTATCCTCATGGATATGTTCCGCCAGCCCGATGCGTTGCTCGAGGCCTGTGACCGACTGGCTCCGGTGTGCGTAAAGTGGGTCACCCGGCGGGCCAACCCTTACACTGCTCCGCTGGTGTTCATCCCGCTCCACAAGGGGGCCGACGGGTTCATGAGCGTGGAGCAGTTCCAGAAGTTCTACTGGCCGAGCCTGAAGAAGGTCATCGAGGGACTGGTGGCAGACGGCTTCGTGCCCTACCTCTTCGCCGAAGGCGCGTACGGCACCCGTTTGGAGACCATCGCCGACGTTCCCAAAGGCCGCACGGTCTGGCATTTCGACCACACTGACATGCGCCGGGCCAAGCAGATACTCGGCGGGATTGCCTGCATTCAGGGCAACGTACCGCTGCCTATGTTGCAGCTGGGCACTCCGGAGGAAGTCACCGCCTATTGCCGCGACCTCATCGAGGCGGTAGGACCTGGTGGCGGTTTCATCCTCGATGTGGGGGCGGTGGTCGACGAGGCCCGAGACGAGAACATGAAAGCCATGATCCAAGCTGCCAAAGACAGCGCACGCTGACTAGGGGAGAAGTGAGATGTCTGAAAAAGCCTGGAAAGACATGACCGCCGACGAGAGGCGGGCGTGGCGTATCGACAAGTGGCGCAATCCCGGCATCGAGTTCGAGAGCCCGGAGGCCAAAGCCACGTTCGAGGCCCGCTGCGACCGGCTGCTGGCAGCCTGGGAACTACGCGAGCCCGACCAGGTGCCGGTCAACATCAACGCTGGTTGGTGGCCGGTCGCCCGCCGCGGGGTAACGCCATATCAGGCGATGACCGATACCCAGGCGGCAATGGAGTGCTGGCTCGACTTCAACCAGACCTTCCAGCCTGACACCATGGGCAACCAGCTCCTGTACACGACGCCGGCATCCGTGTTCGAGAGCCTCGACTACAAGCTCTATTCCTGGCCGGGCCACGGCGTGGCTAAGGAAGCGAGCTATCAGTACAACGAGAAAGAGTGGATGCAGGCTGACGAGTACGACCACTTCATCTCCGATCCCAGTGACTACCTGCTACGGGTCTTTCTCCCGCGCACGGTGGGGGCGTTCGCTGGCTTTGCTAACACTTCGTCCCTCTTCGATTACACTGAGCTGCCCTTCGTATCCAGCCAAGTGGCCGGGTGGGGCACTCCGGAGATGGCCGATGGACTGGAACGGTTGGCCGCGGCTGCGCGAGCGGTGGCGAACTGGGGCAGCATCATCTTCCCCACCATGGGCAAGCTGATGGCCATGGGTTGGCCTGGTTACTTCGGAGGGGCGAGCAAGGCGCCGTTCGACATCCTGGGTGACACGCTGCGGGGTACGCGCGAGGTCATCATCGACATGTACCGGCGGCCGGAGAAGGTCATCGCCGCCTGCGAGCGGTTGGTCCCGGTGGCCGTCAACTGGGCGCTCAAGCGGCCCGGCGGAGTGGCCAGCCCGGTCATCTTCCTGCCGCTTCACAAGGGGGCAGATGGCTTCATGAGCCAGGAGCAGTTCGAGACCTTCTACTGGCCGACGCTGCGGGCTGTGCTTCTTGGGCTTATCGAGGAAGGTTGCATCCCGTTCTTGTTCGCTGAGGGTCGTTATGGCTCGCGCCTCGAGGCCATCATGGACCTGCCCAAGGGCAAGACCATCTGGCTCTTCGACCAGACCGACATGGCCAAGGCCAAGAAGACCATCGGGCAGGTGGCCTGCATCCAAGGGAACGTGCCTCTCTCGCTCATGCACGCGGGCACGCCCGAGGAGGTGGCTGAGTACGTGCGCAACCTCATCGACGTAGCGGGTGAAGGCGGCGGCTTCATCGTCGACATCGGAGCAGTGGCTGACTCCGGCAAAGACGAGAATCTTAAGGCGATGGTCGAGACGGCGCGCACTTACGGCCGCTATCGATAAAAGGGGACCACGACGACAGGGGGATACAGTACAGTGGGAGGTGATCGGATGCGGTTGGGGTGGCTCTGAACATGGCAGGCAGCAGTCGTCTCTCGGCGGCGCGGCTGTCATGTGAGGCGAGGTGTCCGAGAACGGTCATTCAGATGGAGGGAGGGCCATACGATGGCAGATGAAGAAACCCGGGAAACCACAGAAGAGGGTCTGGCCGGGCGCAAGTCGCTCAGCCGCCGCGAGTTCCTGAAGTATGCTGGCCTGGCCGGCGCGACCGTGGCGGTCGGCGCTGGGCTTGGTGGCCTGGTAGCGGCCTGCGGCGAAGGTGAGACGACCACTACCACCACCGCTGGCGGCCCCACGACCACCGGAGCCGGACCGAGCACCACGGAAGCTCCCACCACCACGGTCGTCACCGGTCCGGAACCGCCGGCCAAGGACAAGATCGTCATCGGTGCGGCGCGTCCCATCTCGGGCGTCAACGCCCTGTTCGAGCAGGCGCACTTCGGTCCCGCCTACAAGCTGTGGGTGGAGGACGTGAACGCTGCCGGTGGTCTTAACGTAGCGGGCAAGAAGATGCCCATCGAGCTCAAGATCTACGACGATCAGAGCGACCTCGACACCAGCATGCGTCTTCTCACCAAACTTATGGAGGAAGACAAGGTCGACTTCGTGTTCGCTCCTTGTAGCACCGCCTTCTTGTTCGCGGCTGCTGGCGTGGCGAACGCCCACAACTACATCCTCATGAGCGCTGAGGGTGGCGCGACCACCCTTGAGAACGAGATGAAGAAGGGCAAGCTGCCCTGGTTCTTCCAGGTGCTCAACTACTCGAACCATGCGCAGATGCCCATGTTCGCCGAGATCTGCAAGGAACTGGGCGCTAAGACCACCTCGGTCATGTACATCGACGACCTGCACGGCATCGAGTACCAGGCGCAGTGGCAGGTGTTCGCCTCGGGCGCAGGCATCGAGATCCTGAGCAACACGGCGGTGCCGCCGGGCATCAAGGACGTGTCTAGCATCGTCAAGAAGATCCAGCAGGAGAATCCGGACATCGTCTGCTCGTTCCAGTATCCGCCGGAGAACATCCTGACCATCCAGACCATGATGCAGCTCAACTACAACCCGAAGGGCGTGCTGGTCGGTCCGGGTGGTTCGACTCAGGCGATCTATGACATCTTCCAGGGCGGCATGGACGGGTGCATGTTCGAGGGCGCATGGTCGCCCAAGCAGAGCCCCGAGGTGAAGGCCTACTACGAGAAGCTGGTCCAGTTCGTGGGCGGCAAAGCCAACGTCGACTTCTGGGGTCCGCTGATCTACCGCGCCGAGCTCGAGTTCTTCGGACAGGCCATCGAGAAAGCGGCGACGCTGGATCAGGCGAAGGTGGCGGAAGTCATGCGCACAGCGCACTTCAAGACCATCATGAGCGAGGACACCTTCTTCACCAACCAGCTGCTCGACGTCTCCTGCTACGCGGGCCAGATCGGGCAGTGGCAGAACGGCTTCCCGCAGGTGATCGACGTTGGTCCTAAGCGGACGACCGACAAGATCTGGTATCCGAAGCCGACCTGGGCCGAGGCCCCCGCGCTTTCCACGTCCAGCACGACCTAAGCAGGAACGTGGTCGGCGGAGCGTGTGGAAGTCCGGTCGATCTGAATCAAACACCGGGGGCGCGCGGAGCGCCCCCGGTGGCTGTCTAACGCGGTAGTAGTCACACAAAGGATATTGGATGGTCGTACTCAGGGACATCGTAATCACGGGGCTGTTACTAGGGGGCATCTTGGCTCTCGTCTCCGTGGGGTTGAGCCTGCAATACGGCGTGGCCCGGGTGCTCAACGTCGCCCACGGCGAATTCATCATGCTCGGAGCGTTCATCACTTTTTGGCTGTTCGGAAGCGTCGATCTCAACCCGCTGGTGTCCCTTGTGGTCACCGCTCCTCTGATTTTCGTGATCGGCTGGTTCCTCCACGCTACTTTGTTCCGGCGTCTGATGGACACGGCTCCGTCCCTGGACGTGTTCGAGGGAAAGTCGATGTTGGCTGCCTTCGGCCTGCTCTACGTGGTGCAGAACATCGCCCGTATCATCTGGGGCTCGCAGACGCACCAGGTCCTCTTTCTCAATCGTTCAGTGACGGCAGCTCAAATACCCCTTAACCGGCTGGTCGCACTGGGGGTGTGCATAGTAGTCGGAGCGATTTTTTACATCTTTCTGGCGCGCGCGCGTCTGGGCAAGGCCATTCGCGCTTCCGCCCAGGACCCGACGACCGCTGGCATGATGGGTGTGAACATCCATAGCGTGCTCGCCATCTGTTTCGGGCTTGGTCTTGCCATGGCTGGCATCGCCGGTAGCTTGATCAGCACTGTCTACGCCATTCAGACGAGCATGGGGCTCCAATACACGGTCATCGCCATGATCGTGGTAGTGCTGGGCGGCCTCGGGAGTATCACCGGGGCGATGATAGGTGGTGTTGTGCTGGGGATTGTGTCGCAGTTGGTGACCCATTTCCAGCCGACCATGACCTTCATCGCCTACTACGTGATTTTCATCATTCTGCTGCTGGCAAGGCCTAAAGGGATCATGGGTAAGTAGCTATGGGTACATTCGCACTAACCAAGAACAAGATCGTTTCCCTGGCCATTCTCCTGGTCATCTTCGTGTTCCTGGCGTTGCTTCCCATGATCACCCAGGGATACCTCGTCACCCTGATCACCGACATCATGCGGTATGCAGTGCTGACTGTGGCATGGGTGATCTTCTCCGGCCCCACCGGTTACATGTCATTGGCCACGGCGGCTTTTTATGGACTCGGCTTCTACATCGCTGCCGTTTTTAACGGGCCGCTGCCCTTCGCCGTGGTCATCCTGATTTCGGGTGTGGCCGCGTTCATCGTGGCTCTGCTCGTTGGGGCGCTGACTTTGCGACTGCGCGGGGTGTACTTCTGCATCTTCACCTTCGCAGTGGTCCTACTAGTCAACAATGTGGTGCTCGAAGTGGAGCGCCTGGTGACCGGTACGCGCGGTCGGTTCGTAGAGACCGAGACCACCAATGCTGCCTTCTACGCCATGTTCGTGGTGGCCATAGCCACTTTGGTGACAGCCGTCCTTATACGCCGTTCGCGTTATGGTCTTGCTCTTCAAAGTATTGGAGAGTACGAAGAGGCCGCCGCTCACAGCGGCATCAACGTGGTGCGGACCAAGGTCCTGGTGTTCGCCGCCAGCTCCATCTTCATGGGGATGGCGGGCTCCATCATCGCCACCCGCCGTACGTACATCGACCCCGGTATCGCCTTTAACATGACCACCTCCTTCCTGCCGGTGCTTATGGCCATGTTCGGCGGCATGGGTAATCTGGTGGGTCCAGTGATCGGCGCTGCCGTGTTCACCTATGTCGGTGAGGCGCTCCTTACGCGATTCCCCGACCTATACATGCTGATATTCGGTGTGGTGCTCATTCTGGCCATACTCTTCATGCCGGCGGGCATATTGGGACTTGGTCAACAACTCTGGCGGAGGACGAAAGGAGGTCGACGTGCACCTGCTTGAAGGTCTAGGAGTCACTAAGTACTTCGGCGGCCTGGCCGCGGTCTCTGACGTCGACTTCTATGTGGACAAGGGAGAGATTCTCGGTCTGATCGGGCCGAACGGCGCTGGCAAGACCACCTTGTTCAACCTCATCTCAGCCGCGCTCAAGCCTACCCGTGGGAAGATTTTCTTCAAAGGGCGCGACATCACACCACTTCCGGCTTTCAAGATTTGCCGGCTTGGTATCGCGCGCACGTTCCAAACGGTCAAGATCTTCCCCCATGTGCCGGTGGTGCGGAACGTCATGGTGGGTGCCCTGTTCGGCACCGGTCATCGCATAAGCGCCAAAGAGGCTCTGAAGAAGGCTGAGGAAGTCCTCGAATTCGTCGACCTCACGGAGTTGAAGGACGTACCGGCCGGCGACCTCACCCTGGCCAACCAGAAACGTCTTGAAGTGGCGCGGGCGTTAGCCAGCGAACCGGAACTGCTTTTGCTCGACGAGTTGATGGCGGGGCTGACTCCCACGGAAGTCGCTGAAGCTTCGGGCGACATCCGCCAACTGCGCGAGCGTGGCATCACCATAATCATGATCGAGCACGTGATGCAGGCCATTATGAGCGTGAGCGACCGGATCATCGTGCTGGACTATGGGAAGAAGATCGCCGAGGGCACCCCGGCCGAAGTGGCCGCCAACGAGAAGGTGATCGAGGTCTATCTGGGAGAAGAGTGCGATGTTGCGAGTTGACGGTCTAAGCACAGGATACGGTCGGGTTCAGGTCCTGTGGGACCTGTCGCTCAACGTCGACGAGGGCGAGTTCGTGGCTTTGATCGGGGCCAACAGCGCCGGTAAGACCACGCTGCTCAAGACCATCTCCGGCGTCATGAGGCCTTGGTCGGGCACCATCACCTTCCAGGATAAGCGGATAGACACGATGCATCCCAATGACATCGTGGACTTGGGTCTATCGCACATACCGGAGAGCCGCAAACTCTTCACCGACATGTCGGTGAAGGAGAACCTAGAGATGGGCGCTTATCCGCGGCGGTCGTGGAAAGAGCGGGCTGCCACCATGCAGTGGGTATTCAAGCTTTTCCCGCGCCTCGAAGAGCGCAAGAACCAGCTCGCGAGGACTCTGAGCGGTGGTGAGCAGCAGATGTTGGCGATGGGGCGCGGCTTGATGTCACGACCGAAGATGGTGCTGATCGACGAGCCCTCCAACGGCCTGGCGCCGAAAGTGGTGGCCGAGGTTTTCGAGATCCTCAAGTCGCTGCACGCCGAAGGCATTACCATATTGCTGGTGGAGCAGAACGTGCGGCAGACGCTGCAGGCGGCGGACCGGGCGTACGTCATTGAGAACGGGCACCTGGTACTGCAAGGGGTCTGCTCCTTGCTGCGCGACAATGAACACGTGAAGAAGGCGTACTTGGCCTTGTAGATGGCATCGCACGTCCGGGTCTGGGGCGACCCAGCCCGCGGGATACTGAAGTGGGATACTGAAGGTTCATGAGAAGGGGGCGCCTCAGGCGCCCCCTCAGTTTCCACCGACTGGCGACAATACCGACTCGCAGTGTTTCTGACTGCTTCTCAGTCCACCCCGGAGCGGAACGGCTCGTCCAAGCGGGCCATGTGGGCAGTCATGGCCTCCACTGCGGCTGCCCGGTCGCCTGCACAGATGGCCGCCACCAACGGCTTGTGTAGGGCGACGGCTTCCTCGACAGGGAAGCGCGTGACGCTGAAACCTACAGGGACGAAAAGCTCACCCCGGATGGTGGCGCCCGCCTGCTCCAAGTAGCGGTTGTGGGCCGCGCGGGCGATGGCGTCGTGCAGGTCGATGTGCCACTGGACGTAAGAGGGACGGTCGGCGGTGGGACCACGTCCGAGCTCTTCCAAGACGGCGATGTCTTCGGGGGTGCGTCGCTCTGCGGCACGGGCGGCGATCTCGATCTCTACCCACCGCCGAAAGTCGAGCATCTCCTCCAGCTCCTCGCGGTGGGTCTCCATCCACTCCTTCCAGTGCTGTTTGATGGACTCCGTATCCGCCACCCAGTAGCCGCCCTTGGAACCGATTTTGACCACGAGATAGCCAAGCGCGTGCAGCGAGTTTAGGGCCAGACGAGCGGTGGGCCGGGAGACCCCCAGTTCGGCCGCCAGGTCTCGCTCCGCCGGAAGCTTATCCCCAGGGGCCAAACGGCCGGAGAAGATAAGGGCACGTAACAGACGCTCCACGTTGTCGCTGGCGCGCACCGGCGCCGTGACTACGCCTAAGTCACCGGAGGGAAGCTTCTTCCAGTGAGTCTCCATGGAAGGATGGTAGCACGAGCCCCCACTGACTGGAGAAGGTGAGAGGGCGCTGGCATGCGCAGTGAGTCAGCCGTGGTGGTGCGCCGTCCGCGGTGCACCGGCTGCTGCGCACCGGCTGCTGCGAACCGGCCGCCATGATGCCCCGCCGGTCGTCCGCGCGGCCGATGGCTTTGTTATCATCCTGGGCTGACTGGCAAGGGCGACACGCCGTCGTGCCACCGAGGGGAGGGGCGAACATGGAGCAGATGACGGAGCATGTCTTCGGAGTGCAAAGCGGTGATCTGACCGCTTATCTCCTTGTGCTGCCGGAATCGGTCACCCTTATCGACGCGGGTTTCCCGGGAAGCGCTCCCCTCGTCGAGGACGCGCTTCGTGCACTCGGCCGCAAGGTGACGGACTTGCGCGATGTGCTCGTCACCCACTGTCATCCCGACCACGCCGGCGGCTTAGCGGAGATCAAGCGACTCACGGGAGCGGAGGCCTGGATGCACCAACTGGACGCAGACATGGTCCGCCGTGGCTTGGCCTTCCGTGAGTACTATCCGGCTCCTGGAGAGAAGAACCGGGCGTTCGTGGAAGAGGTCGTGAAGAACGGGCCCCAGACCTTCGAGCCAGTGGAAGTGGAGCACGAAGTGTCGCCGGATGAGGTCATCCCAGTGGCGGGTGGTATCACTGCTGTTCATACCCCGGGGCACAGCGCGGGGCACCTCTGCTTTCTGTGGCCGGGAGACGGGGGCGTCCTTTTCACGGGCGATGCGGCCAACAACGTCGAAGGACTGAACGAGCCGCCCATCCATGAAGACCGCCCGCTACTGTTGGGGAGCCTACGCCGCCTGGGCGGTCTGGAGTTCGAGGTGGCCTGCTTCGCGCACGGCGGGCCTATCGTGGGCTCAGCCGCGCGTGCGTTCCGCGAGAAGTGGGGGGCGGAGTAGGGAGCTGGGGCCGACGAGGGGGCCGGTCGGGCTCACGGTTGAGGCCTGGCGGCTCACCCCCACATGTTCATGCCACAGTTCACCGGGATGGTCTGCCCCGTGATGGCGGCGGCGGCGTCGGAAGCCAAGAACGCTACCACCCGGCCGATCTCCTCTTCCTCGGCTGGCCGGCCCAGAGAGTACATGCGCATCTCAGCCGCCAGGGCCTCCTCGAAGCTGGTTCTAGTGGCTTCGGCCCGTCCCCGGATCATCCGCTCGAATCGTTCTCCTCGCACAGCCGCCGGAGTTACGCAGTTCACCCGGATACCGGAAGGGCCGCACTCGCGGGCTAAGGTCTCGGTCAGGCCGATGAGGCCCATCTTGGCGCAACAGTAGGGTGCCCGCCGAGGGTACCCGGAGCGGCCGTCCCCGGCCCGCCCACCTTCGGAACCGATGTTGATGATGACCCCGCCTTGGCTCGCGGGGACCATATGCTTGAGGACCTCCCGGCATACGAGCATGGGGCCGGTCAGGTCCACCGCGAGTACCTCGTTCCACTCTTCCAGGCGCAGCTCCCAGACCGGTTTGGTGGGACCCCCTATGCCGGCGTTATTGACGAGTATGTCGAGCCGTCCCCAGCGGTCGTATACCCTAGCCACCGCCTCGACGACCTGTGGTTCTTGGGCGACGTCCATCAGCACGGCCCACGCTTCGCCCCCTTGTTGCACGATGCTCGTCGCGACCGTCTCCAGTTTGGCTCGGTCTCGGCCAGCGAGACAGACGGCGGCACCCGCCTCCGCTAAACAGCGGGCGATGGCTCGGCCGATGCCGGAACCTCCCCCTGTGACGAGAGCTACTTTGTTCGCGAGGTCTCCTTGGGCCATATCCGCCTCACTTAGATGCCATGTTTGGGCGATCACCAGCCGCCATTCTAGCGAGTGGTGGGAAGGGTGGCGGAGCTTCCTTTCGCCTTTTTCGAGGACATAGGGCACGGGTGGGGCACGGGTCGCCGTTGTCTCGATACGGCCGCGAGAACTCGGCAAGAAATAACAAGGATTAGTATTGTTGACAACAGGAATAGGCGCATCTAGGATGAAGACAGCCTGCAAGCACAACCACATTCAACTCGGAGGAGCCTGTGGCCAACATCATCGTCAACAGAGAACTGTGTAACGGGTGCAAGGTCTGCTTCAAAGCCTGCTTCATCGACATCATCAAGTGGGACGAGAAGGCCAAGAAGCCGGTCATCGCCTACCCGGACGAATGCGTTCACTGCATGTACTGCGAGCTCAACTGTTCCCAGCGCGCCATCAAGGTCAGCCCCGACTACCAGGCTTACCTCTTCCCGCGCGAGAACATCGCTTGAAAGGGGGAGGGATTGCTATGGACGCGACCGAACGCGTGAGCACCGATGTCCTCGTGGTAGGTGGCAGCATCGCTGGCCTGGCGGCGGCCATCACCGCCAAAGAACAAGACCCTAGCCTTGAGGTCACCGTTGTCGAGAAGTACACCAGCGGGTACTCGGGCAAGGCCAACCGCGGTGCCGGCATAATGCTGATACTGGGCGAGCACACCCCTGAGGAGTTCGCCCAGTTCTATCTCCAGCACATCGGTCTCTTCCTAAACAACCAGACCACCTTGCTCAAGTACGCGAGCATGCTGAACAGTGGCGCGGACGCCATCGAGAAGTGGTCAGGGAAGATCGACAAGGATGAGAACGGCAAGTACCGCAGCTTGAAGTGGGCCTCCAAAGTGGTAGGCCGCCGGGAAGACGGTAAGCCCATTTTCGACCAGAACGTGCCCTATCCCTGGACGTTGGTGGCTATCGACCTGGACTACATCCGCGAGGTCCGCAAGTACGCCCGCAAACGGGGGGTGAAGTTCATCGACCGAGTAGGTGTGGTGGACCTGCTGACGGAAGAGACGGTCGACGGCGGGGCGCCAGCCGTGGTCGGTGCGGTCGGGTTCGATATCGACGACGGCAAGCGGCACGTGTTCGCGGCCCGGGCAGTGGTCCTCGCCTGCGGCAACCAGTGTTGGCGGGTCATGCCCATGTGGTCCTGCGCTCGCGGGGAGGGAATCGCTGCGGCCTTTCGTGCGGGGGCCAAGTTCGCCAACTGCGAGTACGCCCCCTTCTACAACTGGACCTCGCTAGATCACTTCGAGTCGCATATGGGGGCCGAGTATGCCCTTTATAACCACAAGGGCGAGAACGTCGGGCTTCCGCTCATCAAAGAAGTGCACCCCGACATCAGTGCCGAGGTGCTCGTGGAGTGGTACAAGCAGGTGAAGGCGGGCAATGGGCCGATGCATTACCGAGAGCACGAGAACCCGCTCATGCCTTATCTGACCTCGGTACTGGCCTCCACGGCCGTCCACAATCGGCCCTATGCGGACCGCTTCTGGGGCTATTTGTTCTTCAACGCTTTCTCCCAAGCCACCAGCGACGAAGTCATCCCCGGCCTCGTGGGCGAGTTCAACCCCTTGTGGGTCGATGAGAACATGGCTACCACCCTTCCCGGCCTTTTCGCGGCGGGCGATATATGTGTGGGTGGCTCCCGGGCCTGGGGTGCGGTCGCTCAGCCGGGTCGGCACCGTGGTTCGGGCATCGCCTTTGCCACGTTCTCGGGACGGGTGGCCGGGCCGTCCGCTGCGTCGTATGCGGGGCAGGTGGCACCGCCGGAGACGCTTCCCGACGGTCAGATCGCTGAGTCCACCGAGCGCTTCCAGGCGCCCGCCCGGTGCGGAGGCTCGCTCAGGCACATGCAGATGGTGGCGGAGATTCAGAAGGTCATGCAGCCCCTGGGGAACAGCCTTTACCGGCACGAAGCGCGGATGAAAGCAGCCCTCGCCCGCGTCGAAGAACTCCAGGCGATGCTCCCCGAGGTCAGGGCTGTCGACCCGCATCAGCTCTTCGCCGTCAACGAATGCCGGGCCATGCTGCTCTGCTCGGAGATGTTCTTCAAGGCTTCGCTCGAGCGCAAAGAGACTCGTGGTTGGTTCATCCGCGAGGACTATCCGGAACTAGACCCGGAGGGGCTCCGGTGGATAGTGGTAGAGAACAAGAACGGCCAGGTGGCAGTGGGTAGGGAGCGGGTCCCGCTTGAAGAGTACCCGTTCAAACCTTGATGCCCCCGTCGCGAAGCCGAAGGAGAGAACCATGTCTGACAACGCTGGCACTACTCCTGAACTGAGGCCACTACGCCCCGACCAGGAAGCCCTACCCTACGCCAAGTACTACTACCGGCCGGTGGCCCCGCCCAATCCCCGGCTCATGGAGATTCTCAGTCGCGGCCCCATGGATCCGGCCAAAGCCCTCCCCTACGAGCGGATAAACGACCTCCTCGATCCTGGTTACCACGAAGTGGAGACCGGCTATTGCCTACTGGAGAACGGGGCGGGATACGTGGCCGTGAACAACGTATTCCCGGGCTGCACCCCCGAGATGATGCAGTGGTGGTTCGCTTGGCACGCTGCTGGTCCGGGCCTGCGTTACGCCATCTGGTACCCGCCCGGTCACGTGACCATCGCGGTGAGTGACCGGGATAGAGCCAAGCTGCTCGACCCGAATGTCCCTCTGGAGCAGAAGTCGCAGAACGTGGAACATTTCGTGGTGGAAGATGTGGGCGGCGGACTGGATGATATCGTCATCACCTTCCTCGATCCGGCGACCATGGGCTTCGACATGAGCCGCTTCCATAAACCTAACGTGGCGTGCGTGTTCGGCGGCTTCGGCATCCAGGAATCGCGCACCGGTCCTCCGATTAAGGTACCGGCCATCATGCTCCATTTTTGCCGGGAGATAGAAGGAGGGGTGGAGTTCCGCACACGCTTCTGGCTCGGCTACCGCATCAACAAGGGCAAGGGGATGTGCGTGCTCCCACCCGGCGTGCGAGTCCCGCTGGAGGCACCGATGGGCTTGGCCTTCCACAACGTGATGGAGTACTCCAACCTCGCCTCCATCTTGCCTGAACTGTACGCTGTTTTTTGTTTAGGAATACGGCCACCACCGAGAAAGGAGCCTAAA
>Ga0101944_10003857_pt1 | contig 19832 bp, 14 predicted proteins | sample DewCreD2012metaG_FD_75245 | JGI IMG/M metagenome (GOLD analysis project Ga0101944, IMG submission 75245) | Hot spring sediment bacterial and archeal communities from British Columbia, Canada, to study Microbial Dark Matter (Phase II) - Dewar... ... | reverse complement strand
GAAATGGGACGGAGCGGAACCGGAAGACGTGGAATTCACAATTGGCCTCGCGTGCGCCAGAAATGCCCGATTGCCGCCACGCCGGTGGCAGGCCCAATGCGAACCTCGATCGCGGCGCGGCGCAAAAACCAATCCTATGCGCCGCGGTCGCCGTTATTCAATCGCTTTGTCCCGCCCCATGGCGTGGGCTGGATTCAGTTCGAGAACGCGACGCTCATATCGTCGCGCGGCCTCCGCGTCACCGCTCTGGCGGCACAGCCGCGCCAGATTGGCCAGGATGATGAAATCGTCGGGCCCCTGCCCCAGCAGGGATTCATAAAGAGCGCGGGCCGGGGCCATCTCGCCCAGATTCTGACGGGCTATTGCCGTCAGCAGGCGCGAGCGATAGCCGTTGGGACCGTCTTGCGGGATGCCGGCGAGCGCCTGCCGCGCCGCATCGGGACGGCCGCTGCGCGAGGCGATCATTGCAAACAGCGCGCTTATATCCGGATCGCCGGCATGCCGGGCCCGGCCGGCCTGAAGAACGTCCAGCGCCGCGTCGGCCTGTCCCATGCCATCAAGGCTGTAAGCCAGGTTGAGGAAAACCTCGGGCTGCTGGCTGTGGCGCTGCAGGAGTGTCCCAAACAACGCTGCCGCCTCCGGATAGGCGCGCGCGTCGAGCAGCGACTTGGCGTAGTTGTTCATCACGCGGGGATTGGCCGGATCGGCCTCATGAGAAGCGCGGTGCAGCGTGAGGTTGCTGCGCCAGTCCTGGATTCGGATTTCCGTCCGCGCGACGTAAAGCGTGAGGAGGGTGATCAGCGCGATCCGGGCGGCCCTGGCGGCGTGTTCGCCGCCCCGAGCGCCCAGCGCCGTGACCATCGCGACCGCTCCCAGCGCAAAGCCCATGCAGGACACATAGAGGAAGCGTTCGGCCAGAATCTGCATCATGGGCACGACGTTCGAAAACGGCGCCAAAAACGCGCCGATCCAGATCAGGGAAAACGCCGCCACGGTCCATCCCCGCCGCGCGCTCCACACGGTCGCGAAGACAACGGCGGCCAGCAGCCCCAGCGCGGCAAGCGGCCGCCACTCCAGCAGGCTTCGCGAAGGCGGAAAGCCGAGATAGTCGGCGTTCAGCCTCCATGGCAACGCCAGCAGCCGCAGATACTCCGCCGCGGCCGGCAGCATCGTGATCATCGTCTTGGCGAAACGGCCATCGACGATGTAGTCGCGCTGGGCCGTGTGGCCGATGACGTGATGATTAAGGACCAGGAACAGCGCCGTCACGGCGCTCATTGCCAGCAGAAGGATCATCGTCTTGCGCGGCGCGGAGCGCGGCAGCCAACGCCGGAACAGCAGCGCGTATCCCGCAAAGGCGAACAGCGCGCCGGCGGCCATCAGATACGACAGCAGCGCAAGGAAATAAAGAGCCACAATGACGGCAAAGCGGCCGCCTCTGAAGCGTTCGTCGCGCAGCCAGCGGACAAACAGCGCCGCCGCGGCAACCACAAACGCTCCGCACATCAGGGTGTCGCGTCCCTTGATCCAGCACACCGGCTCCGTCACGACCGGATGCGCCGCGAACAGCAATCCGGTCCAGCCTGCGACGGCGGCATCGCCTGTCAGCGCCGCGGCCAGCGCGACAAGCAACGCGACGGTCATCGCGTGCCACAACAGATTCTGCAGATGGAATCCGAACGGAATCCGCCCGCCGAAGGGATACAGCCCCCAGACCTTGTAGTCGAGCAGATAGGCGATGTTGCGCAGGGGGCGGTAGATGCGCGTCTCGGCGCCGCCACCGGCGGCGACCGTGTTCACGTTCGTGAAGTATTGGGGGACAAACTTCCATTCGCGCAAAGAGGGATTGTCGCGGACGAAGTATTGATCGTCCCATACGAACTCGCCCCTTAACGCGGGGATGTAAATAACAAAGGCGAAGGCCGCGGCGACGATGGCATTGAGAAGGACGCGTCGTGTCATCAGGTCTTTCCGTGGTGGCGGCGCATGACGCTGGGGCAGGCCGCGCATGAAAAAAGCGCGGCGCGCGGCAGCGCCGAAGCGCCCGGGTCTCCGCCCACCGTCCCCGGCGTTCTTCCGTTCCGCCTGCGGTCAGCCCTTCAGGCCTGTCGTCGCAATTCCGGCCATGATATGGCGTTGCAGGATCAGGAAGACCACGGCGACCGGGAACATGGCCAGGGCCGCTCCGGTCATCAGCAGGTGGCGGTTGTCCACATAGGGGGAGCGGAAATACTCCAGCCCCAGCGTGACCGTCCGGTAGGCCGGATTGTCCAGATAGATCAGCGGGCCCATGACGTCCTGCCACGTATAGACAAACGTGAACAGGCCGACGACGATCAGCACGGGCAGGCAGTTGGGCAGGATGACGCTGAGCCACGTCCGGAATGGCCCGCATCCGTCGATGGCGGCCGATTCATCAAGTTCGCGGGGCAGCGTCAGCATGTATTGCCGCATCAAGAAGACATTGAAGGCGCCGGCCGTGAAATGGGGGACAATCAGCGGCAGGAATGTGTCGATCCATCCCAGCGTTTTGTAAATCGCAAAAAGCGGGATCAGCGTCACCTGCGCGGGAACCATCAGCGTCGCCAGCAACAGGATGAACAGCGCCTCGCGACCGCGAAAACGCAACCGGGCGAAGCCAAACGCCACCAAACTGCTGGTCACGATCTGGCCGGCCACCGCCAGCAGGCTGATGAAGAAACTGTTTCGCATATACAACAGAAAGCCCTGGGAATGCGCTCCGATCGTGGACTCGGGTCCCCGCAGCGTCTCGGGATAGTTCTTCCAGCGCGGCGCCCAGCGGCGCACTTCGCGATGAACGGGATTCCGCAGCGCTTCAAAACCGCTCTTTCCCGATCTCTCCACCCAGCGACTTGCGCCGGCCACGCTGTCCGCTCCGTCCATATCGTCCACGACAAACAACAGTTCATCATAAGTTCCCTCGCGCGGACGGACCATTCGTCCCGCGACAGCGACCGGGGCCTTCCGCCCTTGAACCCGATGCAGGGGCATCCCTGTGAACACAATCGAAAGCTCCGGGCGATCCGGCGCATTGGCCGAAGGAAACGGTTCGGGCATCCACACGATGGATTGTGTGGGCCGGCCTTTGTCCATTTGGACGAAATATCCCCCCGCGACTCCGGCGTCCTTCAACAAGTCCGCGGATCGGCACAATAAAAACCACTGTTTGCCTTCGGCCTCGATCAGGCGTCCCGCCGCCGGGATGGCGACATTGCGCGTCTCGGCCTCGGCGGGGTAAAACGCAGGCGGGACCAGGGTCATCCCCGCCGGGGACTTCAGGGAGGAAATCAGAAGCCAGTAAAAGGGGAAGATAAACAACCCCGCCACCCCGACGAGAATCGCATAGAGCGCCACTCTTTGCCGCCGGACAATCATACGGCTCGTTTCTCACAAATCCGCCCCGGAGGCAACGGGCATCTTCATGGAGCAAAAAAACCAAACGCGGCGGCGGAATCAAGCCCCGCCGCCGCGTCTGTGACGGGCGCCCCGTCCGTCGGCTACTGGCACGACTCGGTGATGAATTCACCGTGATCGATGCCCTTGGGAGAAAACTTCGGCTCCTTGCGGTCTTTTGTATAAGCGTATCCTGTAATGCGCGGCTCGACCGGCATTTTCTTCGACGGCTTCAGCGTGCTGATCTGCTGAACCACGTCCTCGCACGCCGGCGCCGGCGGCTCGCCTTCGCCGCCGCGGATCGCGCCCGCGCAGAAGACGCCGTGAACTCCCAGATCGCCATGAATCCGGCCGATCTTCGCAGGAGAATCGGCGTCCAGCCCCGAAGCGACAATCAGCATGTTCAAGGGCGGGGTCGTGACGTGCGCGCCAAACTCCATCGTCGTCAGGCCCACGCCTACAACGCCCCCGAAATACGCCGAGGCCTTTTTCAGGCTCTTGGCGAAGACCTTGTCGATCTGCCCCGCGCCCAGGATGCGCTGGCACACGATGCTGCCGCCGAGGGCCTGGACCTGGAGCTTCGTGGCGGCCGAATCAATGTCCCCCTGGATGTCGCCCATGCGCAGAATCGACTGCTTCTGCCCGTCCTTGGGCTTGAAGGTGAAGGCGCCGCCCTTGGCCTGAATCCTGGCGGGCTTGTCCGAGGCGCCCGTCGTGGTCACCGGCAGGGCGATTCCGCCGCCTTTGACATCCACTTTGGCCAGCGTGGCCGACTCGACAACGCCACCCCCGCCGCCTCCGAGGACCTTGTCGCCCCAGTCGCTGATCTGGCCAAAACTGAGGAACTGGCCGGCTTCCTTGGTCTGATTCTTCTTGGTGGCCACTTTGATCTGAGCCGGTTGGAACGGCGTCGAGCAAAAGGCGATGACGCAGCCGGCCGCATTGATATTGGCGGTCAGGAATTGGCCTGCCGCGGGCGTCTGAGCCGTCGTCGAAACCTTCACGCGGCTGACCTTCGGATTCTGGAACGCCGTCGAGTTCTGCCGCCCCGTCAGTTTGACCTTGCCCACTTCGCCGGCTTCAATCGACATGTCCTCGGGCACGTTGGGCATCGTCAGATTCTTGATGGCTTTCTGGACTTCAAAGATGCCAATGGGCGCGTCGGACTTGACTTTCGCAAAGCCGCCGTTGGTGCGGACCAGCGGAATCGTCCGAGTCTGTTCGGCGCCTTTTTTCTTCTTGATGATGAGTTGATCCTCGTCGCCGCCGTTGGGAATCAACAGCGCGCCATCGGGCTGCGGCGTGACCTCGACCCACTCGCCGTTGATCTTGACGCGGATGACATAGTCGCTGGCGGGATTGCCCGTGGGCGTCGGCAGTGGCGTGGGCGTGGGAACGATGGTTGGGGTTGGAACAATGGTTGGGGTTGGAACGACTGTGGGCGTTGGAATCACCGTCGGCGTGGGGACAATCGTTGGCGTTGGAATGACTGTCGGCGTCGGGCTGGGGACGATCGTAATCGTCGGCGTCGGCGTAATCGTCGGCGTGGGCGTGGGGGTCGGCGTCGGGGAGACGACGGCGTAGAGTTCGCGCCCCATGACGCCGTCATCGGCGGTGAAGAACAACCGCTTGTCCACGACGGTCAGCGACGCGGGCTGCGGATCATCGTCCGGATCGTTGCCCGGGTAGATATCGGCCAGTTGATACGTCCCGGCTTCCGTCCCGTCGCTGACCCACAGTTCGCGTCCCGTTGCGCCGTCTTCGGCGACGAAAAAGACGCGGCTGCCCTTGGCAGTCAATTGCCGGGGATAAGAGCCGATAACGGTCGGATCCGGATCGCTGGCGGGATTGATGTCCTTGACCATCGCGGCGGCGCTTCCGTCGGTCTTCCACAGTTCGGCGCCCCATTCGTCCGGGTACCCCACGAAGAACAAGGCGCCGTCAGCGGCCGTCAAGTGGTAGGGCGCGACATCCATGAATCCGTAGTTATTGATGTCCGTAAGCCGGACGGCGTTGCCCGGCGTCCCGTCGCTTTTCCACAGTTCATATCCGTGGCCGTCATTGACGCCGTCAGACTCGCTGGCGGAAAAATAAACTTCGCCGTTGAAGGCGGTCAAATACAATGGATTGCAGCCCCCGTCGCCGACCCAGAGGTCCGTGACGCGGACCGTGCCATCCTCGGTTCCATCGCTCTTCCACAATTCGCGCCCATAGACGCCGTCCTGGGCGGAGAAGAACAGCGTTCCGTTGACATTGCAGAGGAATGAGGGGTCCGCGCTATTGGCGGCGCCGCTGCCGGGCCAGATGTCCTTGACCATTTGGGTGCCCGCTTCGGTCCCGTCGCTGACCCACAGCTCGCTTTCCAGGTCTCCCGGAGCGCCGGTCTGCGCGACAAAGAACAGTTTATCGCCAACGGCGGTTAACATCGACGCGGCGGTCGGCACGGGCCCCGGATTGATGTCCTTGACCAGAACCGTGCCGCCTTCGGTTCCATCGCTTTTGTAGAGTTCAATGCCCAACGCTGGATCGGCCAGCGCCATGAAGAACAACGTGCCGTTGACGTTGGTCAGCAGCAATGGTACCGAGCCGTCGTTGCCGGGCCGCAGATCGACGACCATCGTCGTGCCCTCGGCGGTTCCATCCGTGCGCCACAGTTCCGGGCCGTGCGTGATTTGCGAGTATCCGGGGGATTCCATACCAGTGAAATAGAGGACGCCGTTCATCTCCACGAAATCGGGCGTGGTCATGGTTGGCAGGATTTTGCCGAAGGGATCGAGATCGGCCACCATGGTTGTCCCCACGTCCGTCCCGTCGCTTTGATAAATGCAGAGGCCCGCGACAGGATCATAGGCATACATGATCGCAAGGTTGTGGTAGGAGGCGAAGGGATCGAAGGTCCCGAACGAATGCCCGTCGAAATTGAGCATGCCGGTCAGATTGTTGATCTCCTTGACCAGATACGTCACGTCGGTGGCGCCGGCCGATTTCAAATGCCCCAATGCCAGAACCAACGCCAGAACGCACAGACTCCGAAAACCCGCTTTCATAACACGTTCTCCTTTCAGAGTTTGAATTGTAGTGATGCCGGAATGCCTTGCATGGCGAATTGATCTCGGCCACCCGTGCGGTGCGCACTCCTGACCAAATATCCCCCGAAACCCTCACGGCGGTCAATCCCAATCTGCCTGCGCAACGCGGATACGGTTTCCATGATGCCCTGATCGTGGCGGCGGCGCTGGAGGCGGGTTGCGACACACTGCTCACAGAAGATCTGCAGGAAGGTCGTCTGATCTCGGTCCTTCGGATCGTCAATCCCTTCGTTGCTTCGCGCCGCTGATCTCCGGCCTTCATTCGTTCTCCGTATGGACAAATCGCCGCGACAGGCGGACCTGAACCATCGTCACGGCGAAGATGATCACAAACAAGACCACTGCGTAGGCGCAGGCGCGGCCCATCCGCAGATTATTGAACGCCTCATCGAACACATTCACCGAATAAAACCGCAGGGCGTCGCCCGGCTGGCCGATCACCGACGACGACTCGGCAAAAAACAGCGCCGGCGTGAAGACCTGGAACGCGCCGATCGTCGTCATGACCACCATGAACAGAATCACGGGCGACAGCATCGGGATCGTAATAAAGAGGAACTTTCGCACCGGACCGGCGCCGTCGATGTCGGCGGCCTCATACAACGACGCCGGAATCTGCTTCATCCCCGCGTAATAGATGATCATCGCCCCGCCGATCCAGAACACGTTCATCAGCACGACCGTTCCGAAGGCGTGGCCTTCGTCAAGCCAGTTCACCGCGGCGATCCCAAGGAATGACAGCGCCCGATTGACGACGCCGTATTCCTTGTTGAACATGTTGACCCACAGCACGGCGGCCGCCGCGCCGGTGAACAGCGACGGGAAGTAGAAGATCGCCTTGAAGGCGTCGCGTCCCCGGATGTCGCACGTCAGCAGCCCCGCCGTGAACAGGCCCCCCGCCAGCGAAATCGGGATCACCAGCGCGGCGTATAAAAACGTGCGCCGCAGGCCGATGGCAAAGCGCTGGTCGCCCGGCAGATCGAGAAAGTTGCGCGCGCCGATCCATTCGGGCGGGCGGATCATGTTCCAGTCGGTGAACGACAGAACCACCGCCGCCAGAATCGGACCGATGACAAAGCACGCCAGGCCGATCAGCCACGGCGCGATGAAGAGGTAGCCCGCAAGATTGGTCTCGCGTCGCGCGATCGACGGGGATGGCGCGCGGTGCGATCGGACGAATCGGACGTATAGGACGAAGAAAACGAGCAGAGCGGTGGCAAGGATCATCGGAAGCGTGACCTTCACGAAGCGGCCCGGCTTGGGGCGCGCCGCCAGCGTGAACGAACGCTCCAGGTCCTCTTGAAGCGTGGGGAGGCGCTTTGCGATGGTCTGCTCCACGAAACGGTTCATCCCCTCGACGAACGCCTTGCGTCCGGCCTCGACGATGCGGCCTTTGTCGCGCGGGAGCGCGGCGAGACGGCGATCATACTCGGCGTTCAGCGCGGTCTCGGTCTGCGAGAACCATTTCAGAATGGCCGAATCGAGATAACTGTTCGATGAGGTCAGGTCCGGCGCCGCAATGGGAAGATCGAACAGATACGCCTCGCATCCCTCGATGCCATAATCGTTGTGGATAAACGAGTCCTTTGCGGCGATGAGCGCGGGCACGCCCTTGAGGCGGCGGCCATAGATCGACTGGACCTCGATCGATCCGGTATGTTCGAGAAACTTCCACGCCGCCGCCGGATGCTTCGACGCCGACCAGATGCCGACGCTGTTCAGGCCCACCAGTTGCGACGGTCGGGGGCCGCGCGGCATCGGCGTCAGCCCGAAGCGCAGCCCTGCCTCCTTCAGCGCCGGCAGCGCCCACGGCCCGCTCATGCCCATGGCGAACTTGCCCGACAGGACGATGACGCTGTCGTTGAGGAAGGCGCCGGCCGACAGCGGGACGGCGCCCAGCGAAATACGGTCGCCGTATTGCGTCTGAAATATCTCCGTGAGGGCGCGTTCCAACGCCGCGTTTCCCGTCACAGTGGCGCGCGTCGGATCAACCTGCCGATCCGTGAAATCGCCGCCATACATGCGCGCCATGACCCGGTTCCAGCGGTTGGTCCCCGCCATGCCGTATTGCAGGAAGGACCCGTCGGGCTTGCGCAGAGTCAGCCGCGCGGCCAGCGATTTGAATTCCTCCCACGTCATCGCGCGGTCGGGGCGCGGCCACTGCTCCCGCGGGATGCCGCTCTGCTCAAAGCGGTCGATGCAATAGATGACCGTGCGCAACGGGATTTCCATCGGCATCGAATACAGCCGCCCCTCCCAACGGCAATTCTCGATGGCGGCCCGGTGATACTGCGACAGGTCCAGCCCGGAACTTGTGACGAAGTCGTCCAGCGGGAGCAGGGCGCCGCGAGCGATCCAGACGCCCATCGCCTCGGCGTAGAGCGAAATCACGTCGGGCGCCAGCCCCGAGGCGGCCTGCGTCTGCAGCTTTGCCCAATACTGCCCCCAGGGATACACGCCCACGGAAACGCGGATGTCGGGATGCTTCTTGACGAACGACGCGCAAATCTCGCGCGCATACAAAACCTCCGTCGCCCCGCCCCACATCGCGTATCGGATCGTCGTCTTCGGCCCGGCGTGATCGGAATTCTCGACGATCTCCTCCGCAAACGCCGCCATTCCTCCCGCGCAAACAAGACACAGCCATCCACAGACCAACCCACTTCTGATGCGGTCGTGTCCCACTGACTGTCTGACTGCTGCCCAACGCATCGACATGCCTCATCGCCGGAACCAGTCGGGTTCTTCGCGCTCGCCGTGGTTGACCGGCTTGTTCGTGGCCGGCCCATGATAGACCTGTTTGCCGTCGATCAACAGCGGCGCGATCTACAGCAGCTCAGCGATCAAAGACTTCAGAGAATGGAAACATATCTCCAGTTCGCCGAACCGGCGCTTGAACTTGCGCTTCACATCATGCCCGACCACGATATTCCCGCCCTTGGGGTATTGCCGCCGCAAAGCCTGAAGTCCCCTGGCGTCAAACCGGTCCGCGCTCCACTTGCACTCAATGGCGACCGGGTCTTCCCCCCGGGGCGCCAGAACGAAATCAACCTCATGCCCCTGCTTGTCGCGCCAATACCCAATTGGGTGGGGGGCGAGCCGCGCCTGCAACTCGTTGAGAACCAAGTGCTTCCAGAGGTAGCCCATGTCATCCCGGCGAAGCGAGCGCCACCCGCGAAAGGCGCAGACAAATCCCGTGTCGAAGGCATAGACTTTGGGCGCGGAGACGATTTCCGTCGGGCGATGCGAGCTGAAGGGGCGGATGACGTGCGCCATACTGGTCGCCTCCAGCACACCGAGGTAATTGGCGATTGTCATGCGGCTGACGTCGCACGGCTTGGCGTATCGCGTCGCCTCAAAGATGCTCCCGCTGTGAGCCAGAACCAATTCCACGAATTTGACGAAGGAAGCGCGACGTTCCAGGCGGAACAGCTCCTGGATGTCCTTGGCCCAGTAGGCGTCCATCCAGTCCTGAAAATCGCGTTCGGGCAGCGATTCGGCGAGAAAAAACGGCGGCAGACCGCCGCGCAACAGGCGATGATCAATGTCGGTGTTCTGAAAATCATCCAGGTCCGGCAGGATCATGGGCGTCAGGCGGATGTCGATCTTGCGCCCGGCCAGTGTGTCGCCGAATTTTGACGACGCTCCCAGACCGGACGAACCCGTGGCGATGACGTGTATATCGGGATAGTGGTCAGCCGCGATCTTGAGCAGTTCGGAAGGCTTGTCGAGGCGGTGGATTTCATCCAGCGCCACTCGCTGCCCGCGCAATCCGTCGAGGAACCCTTCCGGATCCTCCATCTGCATCCGCACGCGCGGGAGCTCGCAGTCGAAGTATTCCACGTCCTTCAGCGACCGGCACAGGACGGTCTTCCCCACGCGCCGCACGCCGGACAGCCAGACAACCGACTGGCGCCGCCATGCTTCCTCAATTCGCTTAATCCAGAAGTTCCGCTTTACTATACGCAACTCTGTTTGCGTTTAGTATTACCAAACGCAAATAACGTTGCACATAGTTGGCTCGGACGCAAGCCTGTTATGTCGCGTTCGAGGGGAATCAGTTGCAAAATCCGCAAAGGAGCGGACTTTCAGTCCTGACGGATCGCTTGCGCAGAGCGTGCGTTTGTTGTTCACGACTTTAGCGTGCCAGCCGTCCAGAGTGACAAACATGCTCAAGCCTTGAACTACAAACGCAAATCCCCGGCAATGATTGTGGGTTTCATGAGAGTGAGTCGCGCAACACAGGCGCTACGAAGTAACGCTTCAGCGCGTATCGTCACGCGACGCAGGCGATGTTACGGGCGGCGCGCTCGGTTTGAATCCGGCGCATGGCCGCGTCATCGAAAAAACGCGCGCCACATTCCAGGCACTTGAAATGCGCAAGCCGGCGCACCATCAGGCCATCGCCCAGCCGGCATGTTTCCACGATGGGGGCCATACTCACGGCGCCACATTGGGCGCATGGCAATGCCTTAGATGTCGGTGCTTCTTTTTGACGAGATGAGGACATAGAAAACGTCAACCCCTTCATTCCTCAGTATCTTACCTTTAGTATAGATATCGAGCCCTTCAAACGTCAAACCTTCTCTTCGTCTTCCGCCACGACTTGAATCCCCAGCTCCTCCAACTGCGCCGGATCGACGGGCGCGGGCGAGTCGGTCAGCAGGCAGGCGCCGGTCTGGGTTTTGGGGAAGGCGATGACGTCGCGGATCGAGTCGAAGCCCAGCAGGAGCATCATCATGCGGTCGATGCCCATCGCCAGGCCGCCGTGTGGCGGCGCGCCAAACGACAGGCCTTCGAGCAGGAAGCGGAACTTGCGTTCGGCCTCTTCCTGGCTGATGCCGATGGCGTGAAAGACGCGCTCCTGAATGTCGCGGCGGTGGATACGGATCGAGCCGCCGCCGATTTCCTGGCCGTTGAGGACGACGTCGTAGGCCTGGGCATAGACCTTGCCGATGTCGCTCTCGAGTTTGTCGAGGTCTTCGTATCGCGGCGCGGTGAAGGGATGATGCTTGGGCTCCCAGCGCTTCTCCTTCGGGTTCCATTCGACGAGCGGAAAATCGACGATCCACGTAAAGGCCAGCTTCTCCTTGTCGATCAGGCCCAGATCGGCCGCGAGTTTGGCGCGCAGGCGGCCCAACACGTCGGCCGCCACTCCTTCGGCGTCGGCGACGATGAGGATGAGATCGCCCTGTTGGGCGCCGGTTTGAGCGCGAAGGGCGGCCAGCGTTTCCTTTGTGAAGAACTTGACGATGCTCGACTCCAGACCGGCGTTGTCGGCGTCGGCCGGACCGACGGCGCGGAACCAGGCCAGCCCCTTGGCGCCGAACTTTTGCGCCGCGACGAACAGGTCGCCGTCAGGCTTGAGCTGCGTGTTGCTGTATTTGGCGCCGCCGCCGGGAACGGCGAATCCACGCACCACGCCGCCGCCCTCCAGAATCGATTTGAAAACCTTGAAATCGCTGGCCCGAACCGCCTCGCTCAGTTCGGAGATTTCCATGCCGTAGCGCAGGTCGGGCGCGTCGCTGCCATACTTGAGCATCGCGTCGTCGTATTTCATGCGTGGAAACGGCGCCGGGATGTCGATCCCTTTGAGTTCCTTGTAGGCGCGCACGAGCAAACCCTCGATCAACTCGTAGATGTCTTCGGGCGTGATGAACGACATTTCGAGGTCCAGTTGCGTGAACTCGGGCTGGCGGTTGGCGCGCAGGTCCTCATCGCGGAAGCACTTGACGATCTGGAAATACTTGTCATGCCCGGCGACCATCAGCAGCTGCTTGAACAGCTGGGGCGATTGCGGCAGGGCGTAAAAACAACCCTTCTGAATGCGCGAGGGCGTCAGAAAGTCGCGCGCGCCCTCGGGCGTCGAACGCGTCAGAAACGGCGTTTCGGTCTCGATGAATCCCCGGCCGTGCATGTAGTCGCGGATGACGCGATACAATCCCGAGCGCATCCGCATGGCGCGCTGCATCTCGGGCCGCCGCAGGTCCAGGTAGCGATAGCGCAGCCGGATTTCCTCGGAGATGTTGTAGAACTCGTCGAGTTTGAACGGCGTCACCTCGGACTTGTTGAGGACTTCCCAGCGCGTGACCTTCAGTTCGACCTCGCCGGTGGCGTAGTTGGGGTTGGCCGTGCCCTCCGGGCGGCGGCGGACTTCGCCCTCGACGGCCAGGACAAACTCGTCGCGCAGGTCATGGGCCTGTTCGAAGTGTTCAGGGTCCATTTCTTGTGGATTGAGAACGACCTGGCAGTGTCCCTCGCGGTCGATCAGGTCAATAAAGATCAGGCCGCCATGGTCGCGCCGGTGACGGACCCAGCCTTTGAGGAGGATGGTCTGGCCGATGTGTTCGGGCCGCACCTGGCCGCAATACATCGAGCGTCTGGCCGTGACAAGGTCCTGTTGCGCCGACATGATGATTTCACCCCGATGGCGATTTCGGCAGTCTGGCTGCCGCAAAAAAAGGTCAAACAGCGTGGCGCATTGCCCCGGGCGGGGACAAGGCCTTTTTTGCGCAGTTGGCTTGACCTGCGCCCCGCCCCTCGCCCAACATCCCGCCACAACTCTGGCGATTTGCAGCGCCGGCGGAGCGTGCCACATGGACAAACGCGTTACGGGACAGGCCTGGGTCTTTGGCGACGACATCAACACCGACGTCATCTTTCCCGGCAAATACACCTACACGATCTCCGATCCGGCGCAAATGGCCACCCATGCGATGGAAGACGCCGATCCGGCGTTCGCCAAGGCCGTCCAGCCTGGCGACATCGTCGTCGCAGGCAGAAACTTCGGCTGCGGCTCGTCACGCGAACAGGCCGCCACCTGCCTGAAGGCCGCCGGCGTCGCCGTCGTCATCGCCAAGTCGTTCGCGCGCATTTACTTCCGCAACGCCATCAACCTTGGCCTGCCCATCGTGCAGTGTCCCGAAGTCGTGGACCACGTCAAAACCGGCGACGCCGTGACGGTGGACTTCGAAGGCGGCATGGTCGAGCACGAAGGACGCCGCTTCGCGTTTCCGCCTCTGCCCGAATCGGTGATGCGGATTCTCGAAATGGGCGGACTGGTCGAATACGTCAAGGCCGAAATCCGGCAGGGGCAGGCGGCGGCCTGAGAGGCCGCCCACAAGGCGAAGCGCAACATGGGTGAACCGCAGCGGATTCTGGTGACGGGCGCGGCCGGTTTTGTCGGCCGGCGCCAGGTTGCCATTCTCGCCGACCGCGGCCATTGCGTCGTGGCAATGGCGCGCGCGACGCCTGTATCTGCCGCGCCGGGGGTGATCATTCGTCAGGGCGACGTCCGCGACGCGGCCTCGGTCCTTGCCGCGATGGAGGGTTGCCGCGCGGTCATCCACCTCGCCGCCGCCAAAAACGACGAGCGATTCAGTCGCGACGTCAACGTCGGCGGAACGGCCAACGTGATCGCCGCCTGCCGCCGGACCGGCGCCCGCCGCCTCATTTACGTCTCGACCCAGGCCGATCCCCGCGGGACCTATGGCCGCACCAAATATGACGGCGAGGCCCTGGTCCGCGAATCCGGCCTTCTATGGACCATTACCAAGCCCAATCTCATCTATGGCGACGACACAAACGGGGCCTTCGCGAAAGTGGCCCGCGCCGTCACAAGACTGCCGTTGGTTCCGATCACCGGGCCGGGACGCGCGAAGTTCTGGCCCATCCACGTCGATGACCACGGCCTGGCCACCGCGCGCATCCTGGAATCGGATGCGACGATTGGCCGGACCTATGTCCTGGCCGGTCCTGACGGCGCCAGCCTCACCGACTTGGTCGGGATGATGGCCCGCCGTTTGGGAAGGCGCCCCCGAACGCTGCATCTGCCGCTGTGGTTCAGCCTCATGGCTGCGCGGATGTGCGTGCGGCTGCGGCCGGACCGCCCGCCCATCAGCGTCAGCAATGTTCTGGGCTGCAATCAGGAGGGCGTGGATCACGACATCACGGCGATGCGGCGCGACCTCGGCGTCGAGCCCCGCCCGTTGAGTCAGGGGCTGGATGAGGTTCTCGGCGCGCTTTCACAAACCCCATAGACCCCGGACGCGGCTTTATCGCGCGTAGGTCGCGTCGGTGCCCTCGAACTCGACCAGAAAATCGTCGATCTTCTTCATCCCCGCGTCCGAAATCGGCCGTTCTCCGGCGGCAATGCAGTCGAGCATTTGTTCGAGGTTGCTGGGCCCAAGCAGAATGTTGTCCACCTTGCCGCGCTGCGCGAGCCAGTTCAGCGCCAGGCGCGTCAGGCTCATGCCTTCGCTGTCGGCGATGGCCTTCAGTCCGCGCATGCCCTGAAACATCCGTTCCGACCAGTAACGCCGCTCATATATCGGGTTGTTGACAAAACGTCCGCCCTTGTCGCGGTCGTCCGGCCCGGCGTATTTCCCCGTCAGCAGCCCCCCCGCCAGCGGATTATACACCGTCAGCAGGACGCCATATTTGCGGGCGAAAGAGCAATACTCGATTTCAATGCCGCGCATCAACGGATTGCAGACCATCTGCGAGATGACCGGGCGGGGCCAGCCGTTCTGATCGCACAGATGCAGGATTTCGAGCGACTGCCAGGCCCCGTAGTTCGAGATGCCGAAGTGACGCGCCTTGCCGGCGCGAATGACTTCGGCCATCGCGCCCAGGCTCTCCTCGATGGGGATCACAGGATCGGGACGGTGCAGGTAGAAGATATCGACATGGTCCATGGCCAGCCGGCCCAGCGAGTCGTCGATCGCGCGCAGGATCGTGGCGCGTGACAGGCCTTCCTCATTGCCTTGGGGGGTCTTGCCGTAGCCGACCTTCGTGGCCACGATGCACCGGTCACGCCGCCCCTTCAGCGCGCGCCCGAGGATGCGTTCTGAATCGCCATTCTGATAGGCGTCGGCCGTGTCGAAAAAGTTCAGGCCGCGTTCGAGGGCGGCGTCCACGATGCGCCTTGACTCCTTCTCGTCGGCCCGCTTGCCGAACATCATGACGCCGACGGTCAGAAAGGGAAGTTTTTCACCTGAATCGGGGAGAGAGATCGTCTTCAACAGCTGATTTGCCATGACGCGAGTATTCACCTTCCTGGATGTCTGGGATGGCGCAAATGCGAAAAATCCGGGGCAGAAATAGATCAATGATCGCAAAGAACTTCGCGATCAGCCCAGTTGCTTTTGGATTTCGTCATACACTCGGCGGCTGAGCGCCTCGTCACCGAAAACGCCCACCCGGATGGACAGATCGCTGCCTCGCGGTTCGGCCGCCTTGACCAACACTTCGACGCGCGTGTCGGTCGCCGTCCGTCCGACGGCCTTGCCGTCGAGCGCCGAGGCGTTGGAGGAGACTTTGCGAATTCCCATCGCCTCGAAGGCCCGATCCGTGGCCGCAATGACGGCCTGCGGGCCATGATCCACATGAGCTTTCAGCGCGCCCTTGACATAGGCGACTCCTGCGCCAGCGGCGCCCGCAGCCGCTCCCGCCACAAACAACACACAACCGGTCGCGCCCGTCAGCAGCAGAGCCACGCCCACCCACAGGCCCGCCCGCAGTGCCCGGCCCCTGTTCTTGTGCTGAACCATGTATCCGGCTCCTGGAAAAGCGCACTTTCAGTGGTCGAATCTTAAGTCTTTCACTTTTGAGCCAGTTGCATAATAGGGGAGCGCGGGCGTCCCGCCCTTGAAAGGCGCGTAAATGCTTCGGAAATCAGCGGGCGGGACGCCCGCGCTCCCCTCACCTTCCGCGTTCTGCAACTGGCTCTTTTATCCGAAAGCATGCGCCCAATGGGCAACCTATGCCACAGACCGACGCCGAAGGGAACCCTGATTTTGGGGCGCCCTTCTTTGCCCCCAATCCGTCAGCCCGGCGCGCCGCACGGCGGAAATCGTTTGTCGCGCGCCCTTCAGGGCGTCCGAACCGCTGGCGGCGGGTGAATGTCGAACGCCCTGAAGGGCGCACGACAAACAGGACATAACCCTTGCAGGCTGACGGATTGGGGATCTTTGACTCAAATATCCCCGTTCATGTTCTCCTTCCAGACAGGACGATTCGCCCTTGATCGGCGAACGCCTGCTCTGTAGCATTCCCTCCGCGTTGCGCCGGGCGCCGCTCGCTGGCGGCGCGGACCCGCGCAACGCCAGAAATCTGCGAAACGCCCTCTCGTCCAATCCTGTCCCAAGGACGATGGAAGGAATTGAAACGCACCATGCCCGAATCCAGTTATGAGAAAGAATCGCGGCCCATCCGCACGGATGGCGGCGAGGCGCTTTACAAGTCCACGGTCGAGCGGTTCGAAGCGCGTCTCAAGAGCAATGTGGAACAGGCGTTGCGCCAATATGGCCTGACACTGTATCATAGCCTGCCCGCCGCCCAGCGTCTGCGCCTGGGCGATCAACTCAAACTCAATCCGGACAATGCAATCACCGATTATGATCTGGGCGTGCTGGCTGCCAGTGAACAGGACTGGGACGCCGCGATCCAGCGCTTTAAAAACGCCTACGAAAAGGACAATACATTGCGCGAAGCGCTTTACAACTGGGCGTTGGCCGCCGAAAAGAAAGGTGATAAGGCCAAAGCCCGGGATTTGTTCCTCCGGCTGATTGAAGCCGCCAAAGACGACGTCAAGTGGGCAGCGGATATTGAGAAAGTCAAATCTCATATCGCCGAGATGGAATCGTCCGCGGCGGCCTGAGGCCGTCCGGCGCCTGCCTGCGGTCAACCGTCCGCAAGCGCCGGGAGGCGTCTGGCTGGTTCTGTGGGTGCTGGCCGCGCTGCTGGCGGCCGGGCCGGCGCGCGCCGCCTCGCTGACCAGCCTCCGCCATGAAACCGAGCCGCTCTATACCCGGTTGACGGCCGACTTCGATGGCGTCATACGGGCTCCCAGTCACACCAACGAGATTTTCGAATACTCGCGGTTCTATGTTGACATCCCCGGCGTGCTGGCCGGACTGGCCGACCAGTCTCTGGCTGTCGCCGACGGCCTGATCGATCGCGTCGAAACGGTCTATTACGCCCGCCAGAAGGTCCAGCGCTTTATCGTCTATCTGCGCCAGAAAGCCCCCTATGAGGTCAAAATCGCCGACAAGCTTGGAAACAAACTGGTCATGGATGTCCTGCGCAACGGCAAGGTCGCGCCCACTCCCGCGGGCGCCGTGGCCGGCCGGGCCACGATGGCCCCCAGCGCCGCCGGCGCGGCGCGCCTTGCCGGCCTGCGCAAGAAGATCGTCATCATTGACCCGGGCCACGGCGGGCAATCCGAAGGCGCCGTCTCGGCCAGCCTCAAAGGTCTGGGGCGGGTTCGCGAAAAAGACGTCGTCCTGAAGGTCGCCTTCGAACTGGAGAAACTCATCGCCCAGTCCTCCAATATGGAATGCCACTTGACGCGCCGCGCCGACACCTACGTGTCGCTGTCGGACCGACGCGCCTTCTCCAAGGCCCGCAATGGCGACGTCTTCCTCAGTCTGCACTGCAACTCCGCCCCCGGCCGCAGCGGCGCCAGCGCCCATGGCGTCGAGTTCTTCTATCTCAGCGACAAGGGCGAGTCCGACGTGGCCGGCAGCCTGCTCGAATCGGCCGAAAACGACGAGGGCATCGGCGACGTCAAAAAGAATGGCAACGGCGAACTGGGCAAAATCCTCAAAGGCCTGACCCAGAGCGTCATGGCCGAATACGCCACCGACAGTCGCAAATTGTGCGATCTGATGAACCGGCGCTTCCGCCAATACAGCTATTCGGGCTTCACCACCTACAATCGCGGCGTCAAACGGGCCAACTTCGAAGTCTTGCGCCAGGCGTCGCCCGACGCCTCGCTGCTGCTCGAAATCGGATTCCTCAGCAACCCCACCGAGGCGCGGCAGCTCGCCGACGCCGATTTCCAAAAAAAGGTCGCCCAGCTGGTCTTCGCCGCGCTGAACGATTACTTCTCCGAGTGTGATCCCGACTTCAAACCCGCGCGGGTGGCGTTGAAATAATGCGCCGCCGGCATGCCCGACAAATCGCCGCCCAGGCCATGTATGCCTGCGCCATCGACGGATCGCCCATCGACGTGGTCCTCCAGCGCCTGCCGTGGGTTGTCGAATCGGCCGCCAAGGCGCCGCCGTTCGTCCGCCAACTGTGTCAGACCGCCCACGCCCATCTCGACGAAATCGACGCCCGGCTCGCGGCCGTCGTGCACAACTGGACGCCCGATCGCATTGCCTGGGTCGATCGCGCCTTGCTGCGCCTGGCCGTGTGCGAGCTGCTTTTCTTCCCGGACATTGACGCGCGCGTCACGCTGGATGAATACATCGAACTGGCCAAGGACCTTGGCGACAGCAAGTCGCCCGCCTTTGTCAACGGCGTCCTGGACCGTTTGCTGTCGGACAACTTGCGGCCGGCGGCCTCGCCGGAAAAGGACGCGCAGGGGGACGCGCAGGGCGGCAGCGATGAAAATGTCGCTAACGACGGCGGCAAAGGAAACGATCGCGATCGCGTGTCCGGCGCCGGTGAGGCGGTCGGCGACTGAGCGCCGCCCCGTCCCCAGCGCCCGGACGGTTGACCGCGTCCGCACCGTCCACCGGGTCCACCCAGTCCACGCTATACAGACCTTCGCCTCATCCGGAGGCCACCGATGTCCGAGCGCATCACCCACACCGCCATTCTCGACGACGCCCTGCGTCTTCTCCTTGCCGCCGCCGAGACCTGCGCGCCTTTCCAACAGGCCGCGCGAGAACACCGTGAATTTGCACGACTCGGCGCCATCACCCGCTCTGGCGATCAATTCACCATTGACTTGCTCGAACGTCTTCGCCGCGAGTGGCCCACGCGCAAGCCCGAGGACCGGCTTGAGCCCCGTCTGGCCTTCGTGCTGGGGTGGCTGTGCCACCGCGCCGCCGACCGGCAGATGAAGCCCGTCTTTCGCGCCGCCGATCCCAACAGCCGCCAAAGCCCCAAGGAATGCAGCGTCTATCACGACGCCTTCCTCTTCCGAACGATCTATGCGGGCGGGCGCGGCGGTGAGGGCTTTGAGGGGGTCTTTGATGACGGCGGGGCCGGCGGGCCGGACGCCCACCTGCTGCGCACGCCGCGCGACTTCGAGGATCTTTTTCATTCCCTCCTGCAGGCTGCGCTTATCGAAATCCACACGCTGATCCCCGACACCGAGGACGCCTGGGGGTGGATCGACCGGCTGTTTGACATTCAGCAGCGCTTTCGCGTCGATGCCGGCGGGCAGCGTCAGCCAGACGAACATGCCGCCGTCGGGGCGGGTCCACTGCACGCCCGTGGGCATCGCCTCGCCCAGTGCGGCCAGCATCGCGGCGCACTGGATCAGCACCGACGGCGATGCGTGCGCGGGCGAGGTCACGAAAGACGAGGTCGAGT
>Ga0101944_10003856_pt1 | contig 19835 bp, 15 predicted proteins | sample DewCreD2012metaG_FD_75245 | JGI IMG/M metagenome (GOLD analysis project Ga0101944, IMG submission 75245) | Hot spring sediment bacterial and archeal communities from British Columbia, Canada, to study Microbial Dark Matter (Phase II) - Dewar... ... | reverse complement strand
CACCCGCACTTCGAAGCTTTCGTCCTGGTCCATGGGCGCGTCGTCGCAGGACGCCGTCACCACGGCGGTCGTCATGCGGCGGTCGCGAATGTACGCCCCAATGAAAAGGGTGTCGCGCGTGTGGCACAGGCGGACTTCGCAGGGTTCGTCGGCAAAGCGACTTCCGTCCAGGCGGATGAAAACGGCAACTTCAGTCTTGCCGCGCCCGCCGGCTCTTACATCGTGATTGCCGGCGCCGAAGGTTTCCTTAAAGCCCGCGGCTCCGCCACCCTTACGCGGGGAGCGACGACTTCCATGCCGAATGTCAGCCTGCCCGCCGGCGATATTGACGGCAACGGCGTGATTGACCAATTCGACGCCCTGACCATTGGCATGAATTACAACCTCCCCACTCCCGCCGCCGCCGATTTGAACAACGACGCGAACATCAACGTCCTCGACCTCGAACTTCTCGCCTTCAATTACCGCATGGTTGGACCTGTCAACTGGCAATAGCCTTTTGTCCCATGACCGCAGGGGCGCGCCGTCAGCGGGGCGCCCCTGTTTCAGGAGACTCTCATGAAACCCTTCACCGCCTTCCTCCTTGCAATTATTGTCGCTTTGACCGCCGCGCTTCCCGCAGCCGCCCAATCGCCGGAAACCATTTGGCTGGTTGTCCCCGTTTTGAACTATAAAACCGGCGAAACCATCCTGGCGACGGTTAACGCCGTTTCTTCTTCCCCCATTCAAGGCTTTACTTTTCAGATTCGCTACGACCCCGCCTGTTTGCAGCCTACCCAGGCGACCAGCCCCATTCCCGGTATGAACGGCTTGCAGCTGCCGCAACTGACCGGCTTGGTGGACGCGTCCTTTGCCAGCGTTACCCCGCAGGCTGCAAACGGCGTCTTGGCTGAGGTGAGATTTGTCGCTTTGAAAGGCTGTCAGACCAGCCTGACGCTGGAAAGCGCGGCGCTTGCCATTCGCAACGAGGCGGGCTTTGCCGCCCCGCTGCCGGGCGTTTCTCTTGGCGAAAAGACCGTCGCTTTGAACATCTCGAAGGAACGCGGCGCTGCCGCGACTCCGCCCCTTTCCGGTACGCCTCTTATTTTGGGCGAAGCGCCCCAGTCCTCGACTTTGCCCCTCTGGATTGTAATTTTGCTTTCCCTGATATTCGGCAGCGGGCTGCTCGTTTGGACATTTACCCTGCTTCGAAAAAAACCGGCGGCGAAAAAGCCTGCCGCCGCTCCCGCAGCTCCGGCGCGAACACGTTGGCGAGCTCGACCGAGCCGGCGTCGGCGCCGAGGAGCTCGCGGTGGTGGAGCACCTCCACGCCCACGCGGTACAGGCGCCGGAGGTAGAGGTTCCGTCGGTACTGGTGCACCCCCTCGCCGACCGCGACCGAGGCGACCGCGAGCGTGACTCGATTGCCGGCGGCGGCGAGCACCTCGCCCCACGGTCCCACGATCAGGCTGTGGCCGTGGCTGACGACGCCGGTGGCGGGATTCGCGCCGCATTGGTTGGGCGCCACCACGAAGCATTGATTCTCGATCGCCCGCGCGCGGACAAGGACTTCCCAGTGGTCGCGGCCGGTGCGCTGGGTGAAATTGGACGGCACGAAGAACAGGTGGGCGCCGGCGGCGGAGTAGTGGCGGAAGAGTTCCGGAAAGCGCAGGTCGTAACAGACGGCCAGGCCGCAGCGCCAACCCTCGATCGTGGCCAGCGTTGGCCGGCGCCCGGGTTGGTAGATGTCTTGCTCGCGAATGCGGCGTCCGTCGTCGAGGCGCGCCTCGAAGAGGTGGATTTTGCGGTACACGGCGACGCGGCGGCCGCGGCGGTCGAATAGCGCGCAGGTATTGAACAGGCGCGAGCCGACGCGTTCGATCAGACTGCCCGCGAGAATCCAAACCTGGCGTTCCCGCGCCCAGGCGGCAAGGCGCCGGCCGATCGGGCCCTCGAGTGGTTGGGCATGGCGACGGTAGTCGGCGTGCGAGCCGCGGAGGGCGAACACTTCGGGCAGGGCGATTACGTCGGCCCCCGCCGCGACCGCGGCGGAAAGACGCGGTTCCAAATCGGCGAGATTGGCGTCGAGAACGCGGCCGGCAGCGGACTGCACGACCGCGACGACCAGGGGGGGGGGGGGACGCGGCATGGCCTCAGGGCGGGGGCGGGGGTTTTCGGTTTCGATGCCAGGCTTGGAACAGACTGCGTTTGCCGTCGAAATCCTGTCCGGCCAGCAAGCGGGCGGCGGTCCGCTCGGCGGGCGCCAGTTGCGAGCCTTTGCCGCCGGCGATGTCGTCCAGCGCCGGTTCGGCAAACAGCCGCAGCGGAGGCAGCAAGCGAATCAGATCGGGCACGGCGGCGGCGTCGAGCAGTCCGATCTCGGTCACCACGTCGAAGCGGTTGGCCGGTTGCTCCTTGTCGTCGTCGGCATAGCGCAGGTAATAGAGCAGCAACGGCGGCGTGGAGTCGCCGAGGAGCGTGACGGCCTCGCGCCGTAGGGTGGCGGTGTAGGGCCGGGTGGGCGCGGGCAAGTCGCGGCGTTTGGATGTGGGGGGGAGCGTCAGGATGCGCTCGACCGTGCGCTCCTGGCGGCGAAAGAGCGGCAGGCGTTTCCAACTGCCGCAGCCGGTGAGGGTGGCGGCGAGTTCACGGATGTCGCGGTCGGCGATTTCCAGCGCGGCCGCCGTTTGCAGCAGGTTGGAGGCGCCGAGTTGAGACTCCTCGGGCGGAAAAACGTTGAGGGGGGAAAGCAGGCGCAGTCCGATCGTGACCTCGCGGCGGGTCAGCGCTTCAATGCGGCAGAGAGGAGGCTTGCCGGCGGGGGGTTGCCAGCAGCCGAGGGCGGCCAGCGCCGCCGCGACCCGTTCCTTGGCTTCCTGGGGCGGGCGGCCGATGACGCCCCGGACGACGAAGGCATCGGGAGGCGCGGGGGATGGCTCCGCGGGGACCGGGGCCGCGTTACCGCCGTGCGGCGCGGCGAGCAGCGCGGCGAGNGCGCCTGTCTGGAAGAGACCGAGTTTCGGTGACATGGGGGCAGATTAGCCGCTGAAGCGGGGCGGGGCAAGCCTGAGACCAGCGATCGTCGGCCGTGCGGCGGCCATGTTGCCGGGTTGCCATTAGGGGCGGCGGAACGTATGATCGTGGAAATGAATGTTCTTCATCCTACGCTTTGGAGAACCTGCCGGGTATTGGCCAACGGGATGCGTTTGCGGGTGTTGCGGCGGGTGCTGGCGGCGCGTGAGATTTGCGTCAGCGGGGTGGCGGCGCAGTGCGGCGTGTCGATCCCGGCGGCGACCGAAAGTCTGCGCGCGTTACAGGCGCGGGGTTTGATTCGGTCGCGGCGACAGGGGGTGCGCGTGTGGTATCGGGCCGCGGCCGATCCGGAAGTGGAGCATGCGCCCGCGCTATTGGCGGCGGTGAGAGCGGCCATTCGGGGGCGGGTTACGGACCGGGGCATCGTGTGCGCGGCCACGGCCTTTACGCATCCGCGCCGGATCGTGTTGGTGCGTGTGTTGAAGCAGGGACCGGCGCCGGCAGCCGTCTTGAGTGCGCACTGCGGAATGTCACTCTCGGCGCTGTGCCGACATCTGCACAAGCTGCAGCGGCGCAACGTGGCGGCCATGGACGAGCGGGGTTTATGGCGGCTGACCCGTCCGCGGTCGCGTCTGGCGCGGCGTTTAGTGAGGTTGGCCTTGCGCGAGGGTTGACGCCGCACTTTCACACTTCGCAAAGTGTGCAAGTGAGGGTGCGGGGCCACCGGGTATGGAACTCCGGGGGTTGAAAGCAGCACAGGTCGCCGGCGCACTTGCAGACTTCGCAAAGTGTGCAAGTAGCGCGGGGGCTGGACGGGACGGAAGAAACCGCCCGCGGTTCCATCGCTCTGGCCCGAAAGATGACGCCGAGGCGGAGGATGGTCTGGGGGCTCGCCGAGGCGCGAAGGACGCCAAGCCGATGGGTCCCTGGCCTCCTAACGCGAGAGCTTCGATTGGGGGTGCGGGCATCAGCCTGCCTTGGGAATCTATGGCAGGAGTTGCCGGCGCACTTGCAGGCTTCGCAAAGTGTGCAAGTAGGAACAGGAGCCGTTGGGGGCGTGGACGGGGGGCTTCACAGGTGGGCGCGAGCCGTATGGGCACTTGCAGACTTCGCAAAGTCTGCAAGTGAGGGTGCGGGGCGCCGGAGGGTGTGAGTCCGGCGTTCAACAGCCATAGAGGTTGCCGGCGCACTTGCAGACTTCGCAAAGTGTGCAAGTGAAGATGCGGGGCCGTTGGGGGCGTGGACGGGGGGCTTCAGAGGCTGGCGCGGGCCGCATGAGCACTTGCAGACTTCGCAAAGTGTGCAAGTGAGGGTGCCGGTGTCACGGCGGGTGGGAGTGCGGCGTTCAACAGCCGTAGAGGTTGCAGGCGGACTTGCAGACTTCGCAAAGTGTGCAAGTGGGAGCGGGGCGCAAGGGGCGGGGGAGCGGCGTATGAGTCGCGACGACATCGTCATCGAGGGCGCGCGGGAGCACAACCTTAAGAACGTCAACGTCCGGATTCCCCGCGGACGGTTGACGGTCATCACCGGCTTGAGCGGATCGGGCAAGTCGTCCCTGGCCTTCGACACCCTCTACGCGGAAGGCCAGCGGCGCTACGTGGAAAGCCTCTCGGCGTATGCCCGGCAATTCCTGGGGCAAATGCACAAGCCGGACGCGGACCGCATCGAAGGCCTTTCCCCCGCCATCGCCATCGAGCAGCGCAGCGGCGGCGGGAATCCCCGTTCGGTGGTCGCGACCGCCACGGAAATCCACGATTACCTGCGCGTCCTCTACGCCGCGATCGGCAAGCGCCATTGCCCGCGCTGCGGACGGCCGGTCAGCCGGCAAAGCGCCGAGCAGATCGTGGAGGCGCTGCTGGCCCGGCCGGCGCGCACCCGCCTGACCCTGCTGGCGCCGCTGGTCAGCGGCCGCAAGGGCGAACACCGCGACGCCCTCGAGCGGCTGCGGCGGGAAGGCTTCGTGCGGGCGCGCGTGGACGGCGAAATCCTGGAAGCGGACGCGATTCCGCCGCTCGACAAGCGCCGGGCCCACACCATCGAGGCGGTCGTGGATCGGTTGATCGTCACCAACCTGGCGCGGGCGCGGCTGACGGATTCGGTCGAACTGGCGCTCAAGCAGGGCGGGGGTCTGTTGCGGGCGTTGCTGCAGCCGGAGGGCGCCACGGCGTGGGAGGAGGAGGTGTTTTCGGAGAAGAACGCCTGCCCGGCCTGCGGCATCGGGTTCGAAGAACTGCAGGCCCGCCATTTCTCGTTCAACAACCCGTACGGCGCCTGCCCCACCTGCTCCGGACTGGGAACGATGCTGGTCTTCGACGAGGCGTTGATCGTGCCTAACCCGGCCTTGACCCTGGAGCAGGGCGCCATCCAGGCCTGGCGCAAAGGGGGGCGCCGCCTGATCGTCTACCTCAAACAGGTGCTGCGGGCGGTGGCCAAGCACTATGGCTTCGGCCTGGATGTGCCGTTCGAGCGACTGGACCCCCGCCACCGCCAGATTCTGCTCCACGGTTCGGGCGAGGAGGAACTCGAGTTCGGCCACTGGCGCGGCGGAGCCTACCGCCGGCAGCGCAAACCGTTCGAGGGCGTGATCCCCAATTTGCAACGGCGCTACGAGACCACGCGCAGCGAATACATGCGCCAGCGGCTGCGCGACTACATGAGCCGGCGGCCGTGCAGCGCCTGCGGCGGCGCGCGGCTGCGGCCGGAGGCGCTGGCCTGCACCGTGGGCGGCCGTTCGATCGCGCAGGTGACGGCGCTTTCCGTCGCCCAGGCCGCCGCATTCTTCGAAAGCCTGGCGCTGAGCCCGGCCGAACAGGCGCGGGCCGGCGAGGCCGGGAACGAAATCCGCCGCCGGCTGCGCTTTCTCAAAGAAACCGGTCTCGAGTATCTGACGCTGGATCGCGAAAGCAGCACGCTCTCGGGCGGCGAGGCGCAGCGCATCCATCTGGCCACGCAACTGGGCGCAGGATTGGTCGGCGTGCTATACGTGCTCGACGAGCCGACGATCGGACTGCACGCCCGGGACAACGGCCGGTTGATCCGCATTCTGAAGGAGCTGCGCGACCAGGGCAACACGCTGGTGGTCGTGGAACACGACGCCCAGACGATCCGCGCGGCGGACTACGTGATCGATCTCGGTCCGGGCGCGGGACGCCAGGGCGGGGAGGTGGTGTTTGCCGGCAGCGTCCCGGAACTGCTGGCCGACCCGCGTTCGCTGACCGCGCGTTACCTCAACCGCGCGGGGGGCCTGCGCCCCCCGCCGCCACGGAAGACGCCGGGGCCGGAGGCGTTGACGATCGTCGGCGCCAGCGCCAACAACCTCAAGGACATCACGGTCTCGATTCCGCTGGGGCTGTTCACCTGCGTCACGGGCGTTTCCGGCAGCGGCAAGAGCACGCTGATCGACGACATCCTGCGGCGGGCCCTGTTCCGCCACTTCTACGGCAGCCGCGAAACGCCCGGCCCCCATCGGCGGCTGCTGGGTCTGGACAAGCTGGACAAGGTGGTGGTGATTGACCAGGCGCCGATCGGCCGCACGCCGCGCAGCAATCCGGCCACCTACACCGGAGCGTTCGACGACATCCGGCGGCTCTTCGCGCAGACGGCGGCGGCCCGCCTGCGCGGCTACGGGCCGAGCCGCTTCAGCTTCAACGTCAAAGGCGGCCGCTGCGAGTCCTGCAAGGGGGACGGCGTGCTCAAGCTGGAGATGCATTTTCTGCCGGACGTGTACGTGACCTGCGAGGCCTGCGGCGGGTTGCGTTACAACCGCGAGACGCTGGCGGTGGCCTACGGCGGCCGCAGCATCGCCGACGTGCTGGCGCTGACCGTGGACGAGGCGCTGGAGGCGTTCGCGCGCATTCCGGCGGTGGCGCGGAAACTGCGCACGCTTTCGGAGGTGGGGCTTGGATACTTGCAATTGGGGCAGTCCGCGACTACCTTGTCGGGCGGCGAGGCGCAGCGGATCAAACTGGCGGCGGAGCTGAGCCGCCAGGAGACGGGCCGAACACTGTATTTGCTCGACGAACCCACGACCGGGCTGCACTTTGCCGATATTCAGCGCCTGTTGGGGGTGTTGATGCGTTTGCGGGACGCCGGCAACACGGTGGTGGTGATCGAGCACAATCTGGATGTGATCCAGACGGCGGATCATGTGATCGATCTGGGCCCGGAAGGCGGCGACGGCGGCGGCCAGGTGGTGGTGTGCGGCCCGCCGGAGGCGGTGGCGCAGTGCGAGGCTTCGCACACGGGCCGGTTTCTGAAGGCCGCATGGGATGCAGGACGATGAGCAGGGCGACGATTCCAAACGGGGTGCGCGGCGCGGCGGCGGCGTTGCTGCTGCTGCTGCCGGCGGCCGCCGGGGAACTCGAGGAACTGCTGCGCACCGGCAAAGCCGCGGTGGAGGACGGGTTGTGGGCCGTGGCGGAGAAGCAGATGCAGTCCTATTTCGAAAAGGCCGGCGCCGCGGCGCCCGCGTCGGCCCAGGCCGAGGAGGCGCTGGGCTTGATGGTGCGGGTGTTGTACGAGCAGGGCCGCCACGCGGAGATTCCGGCGTTTCTGCAACGCCAGGCGCTCTGGACAAGAGCGGCGGAGCCGACGGGCGCACCGGCGGTCTGGCGGGCGCAGGCGCGCTACGAGCTGGGGGACGTGAAGGGGGCGCTGGCGGAGCTGGAGGGCTTCGAGTCGCGGTATGCCGGCCAACCCGCCGTCGCGCGCGCGCGGCGGCTGCGGGCCTGGTGTTGGCTGAAGCAGGGACGGCCGGCGGAGGCCCTGGCGGAATTCGAAGCCCTGGATCGGGCGGAGCTGGAGCCGGCCGCGCGGGACGAGAACCACTTGGAGTGGGCCAAGTGTCTGTTGGCGGCGGAGCGGCCGGCGGAGGCGCGGACGTTGCTGGAGCGGCTGCTCAAGACGGAAGGAAACCCCGACCCGCGCCAGCGCGGGCGCTACTGGCTGGGACAGGCCCTGATGCAGGAAGGCCGCTGGGAGGAGGCGGCCACAGCCCTGGCGGAGCTGGGGGCGGACGCGGCGGCGGCCGAAGAGCGTCGGGCGGAAGCGTGGCTGGCGGCGGCGGCGGCGTATCAGGCGCGGACGAACGGCGAGGCGGCCGTGGCGGCCTTGACCAACGCCCTGACGCTGGCGCGCCAGCCCGACTTGAAGCGCCGGAGCGCGCGCACCCTGGGTTTTCAGTTGATCGAGCTGGGCCGGTTGGGCGAAGGGGTGGCGGTGTTGAAGGAACTGGTGGCCGCGGCGCCGGCGGAGGCGCAGGCCGCGGACACGCAACTGGCGCTGGCCGAGGCGCTGCTGGCGGGCGGCAACAACGAGCAGGCGGCGGTCGAATTCCAATACTATCTGGAGAGCTACACGAACCGGACCGGTCAGGCCGCCGCCTGGCGGGGCCGCGGTTGGGCGCTGTTCAACCTCGGGCGCTACGCCGAGGCCGCAGCGGTCTTCCTGAAGGCGGCGGAGGCCGGGGACGATCCCGCGGAGAAACAGCGCTGCCTGTTCAAGGCCGGCGACGCCTATTTTGCCAATCGGCAGTATCAGCTTGCCGAAGAGACCTACGCACGGCTGGCGGCCGAGTTTCCGGACGGGCCGCTGGCGCCGGAGGCCCTGTTTCAGCGCGGGGAGAGTCTGGCGCGCGCCGGGCAGAGCGAGGCGGCCGAGGCGGGGTTGTTGGCGTTGCTGCGGCAGCATCGCAGCCACCCCATGGCCGAGCGCGCGTTGTTGCGGATCGCCGAACTGCGGGAGGCGCGGGGCCGGCTGGGCGGGGCGCTGGACGCATACAACGAACTGCTCGAGACGTTCACCACCGGCGTGTATCGGGCGCAGGCGCTCTTCGGGCGCGGGAGCGCGGGTTACCAACTGATGCGCTTCCAGCCGGCGGCCGCGGATTTCGAGCGGCTGATCGCGGAATTTCCCAAGCATCCCCTGGCCGCGGAGGCTTTGTACTGGAGCGGCATGTGCTATTACTGGCTGGGGCGGGACGAGAAGGCGCTGGAGGTGTTGCGCGCCTTCGTGGAGCGGCATGCGCAGTCGCCCTGGGCGGCCAAGGCCGAGTTCTGGCTGGCCAAATACGCCTTCAACGCGGGGAACTACGCGGAAGCCGAGCGGCGGTTTCTGGCCTTCGCCGGGCAGCGCGCCGCCGACCCCGCGGCGCCGGAGGCGTTGTTATGGGCCGGCAAGGCGGCGGCGGCGCAGGGGGAGTACGTGCGCGCCGTCGAGACGCTCGGCCGGTTGACCAAGGAGCATCCCAACAGCGACCGGCTGGCGGAGGCGCGTTTCGCCCAGGGCGACGCGCTGTGCAACCTGGCCAAGTTCTCGGAGGCCCTGCTGCCGCTGGACGAGGTGCTCACTAAATACCCCGACAGCGAGGCGGCCGCAGCGGCCTGGCTGCGCAAGGGCGATTGCCTGTTCATGCTGGGCGCGCAGGACGCCCAGCGCTACGAGGAGGCGCTGCTATCCTTCCGGCGCGCGGCGCATCATCCCGCGGCGACCTTCGAGACGACCCTGCAGGCGGAATTCAAGAGCGGCCGCTGCCTGGAAAAAATGGGGCGCGACGACGAGGCCGTGGAGTGCTACTACGCGCGGGTGATCGTGCCGTTTCTGGAGGCCCGGGAAAAGGGTCAGCACAACGGGGAGGGCGCCAAGACCTGGTTTACGCGGGCGGCCTACACGTTGGCGGACATTCTGGAGGCGCGCAAGGAATGGCGGCAGGTGGTGAACGTGCTCGAGCGCGTGGCGGAAGCCGGCGTCACCCTGCCCGAGGAGACGCGGGAGCGGCTGCGGCGCATCCGCAGCGAGCATTGGTGGCTGTTCTACTGAGAAGAAAGGGAGACCCATGTTCTGGTTTCTGATGCAACAGGGCGGTCTGGCGTTGTGGGTGATCGCCGCGCTGGGCGCGGCCGCGTTCATCGTCTTCGTCGAGCGTTCGCTGCACCTGCACCGGGCGCGGATCAAGGCCGACGATTTCCTGAAAGGCATCTGCAACATTTTGCGCCGCGACAACGTCAACGAGGCGCTGACGATCTGCGAGGAAACGCCCGGGCCGGTGGCGTATGTGGTCAAGACGGCGATTCTGCACCGCGGCGCGGAACCCGAGGCGCTGCGCGCGGCGGTGGAGGATGCCAGTCTGGCCGAGATTTCGCGCATGGAACGGCGGCTGGTGTTCATCGCCACCACCGCCCAGATCGCGCCCCTGCTGGGGGTGCTGGGCACGGCGGTCGCCATGGTGGAGGCCTTGCTGGCGATGCAGCGGCAGGCGCCGCTGGTCCAATCCGCGGACGTCATGGCCGGGCTGCTCAAGGCCCTGACGGCGACGGCGGGGGGGCTGACGGTGGCGGTGCCCTGTTATGCGGCGTTCAACCTGCTGGTGGTCAAGATTGATCGGATTGTGCTGGACATGGAGCGGGCGGCTTCGGAGATCGTGGCCTTTTTGAAGAGCTGGGCCGCCGAACGGGAGGCAGCGCGGCGTCATGCTGAGAAGAACGGCCGTTCATAGCTATACCCTGAGCGGACTGCGGACGCGCTATCTGCCCAAATGCCGGGTGGGGCAGGGGCTGCTCAGTCTGGCGCCGTGGCTGAACCTGGCGCTGTTGATTTTGTTCTTTTGGCTGCTCGACGCGAAGCTGGTGTTGCAGCCCGGCGTGGTGGTGCAGCTTCCCGAGGCGCCGTTTCGCGGCGGCGTGCAACCGCGGTTGACTGCGGTGGTGCTGGCGCTGGAGACGGCGGTTCCGGGGCGGCGCGAGGAAATCGTGTTTTTCGACGACGAGCGCTTTCTGGTGCGCGACGAGCGGCAAATGGAGCGCCTGCGGAGCCTGATGGTCCGGCGGTCGCTGCGCCAGTCCGAATCCGCGCTGGTGTTGCAGGCCGACGCGCGGGTGACGCACGGCACCGTGGTGCGGTTGCTGAACCTGGCGCGGGAAATCGGCATTCGCGAGGTGAATCTTGCAACCCGGGAATCCGCGGACTAGCCGGCGCTGGCCGGACCTGCCGACGCTGTTGTTGCTGGCCTGCTGGGTGGGCATCTGGTTCTTGTGGCCCAGCGGCGCGGCGCCGGCGGCCCGGGCGGACCGGCGGCCGAGTCCGACGCGTTTCGTGTACGCAGGGCCGGCGGGCGAGGACGCGGAAGGCGCGTTCAGTCCGCTGGCGTTCCTGCGGGCGCGGCCGGGCGCGGCCCCGGCGGGCGAGCCGGGCGAGGTGGATGTGCCGCGGAGCCTGGCCGGCGCGGAGCCCGCGTTTCTGAAGGCGCCGCCGACGCCGGCGCGGCGGCCGGCGCCCGAGCCGCCGAAGGCCGCCCAGGAAGCGGCGGCGCGGCTGGGCGCGTATCGGCCGCGCTGGAACGGCCGGCCGGCGTTTGCCGCGCGGGAACCCGGTGCGCCGCGGCTGACGTGGGAGGCCACGGCCCCGTTGCGGGGCCGCGGCTTCGCGCTGCCGGAGCTGCCGGCAGAGGAGCTGCGCGCCGCCGCCGCGCCGTGGCAAGCGGTGTTTTACGTGGTCTGCGGCGCGGACGGGACGGTGGAACACGTGCTGTTGGAGACGGGCCCGGCGGACAAGGAGTTGACGGGGGCGTTGGTGCGGCTGCTGTATCGCGGCCGGGCGGCGGCCGGCGCGGCGGGTTGCGCCGGGCGAGTGACCGTGAGCTACGGAAGGAACGGATGAAAACGGTGGAATATCGCGGCGGCGGCAAGTTGCCGCGCGAGTTGGCGGCGTTTTTCGAGCGGCCGGCGTTCGACCCGGCGGCGGAGCGGGCGGCCGCGCGGGTTCTGGCGGAGATTCGGCGCGAGGGCGATCGGGCCGTGGCGCGCTGGGCGCGGCGGTTCGACGGCCTGGCCTTGCCGCCCGCGCGCTGGCGGGTGACGGAGCCCGAGCAGCGCGCCGCGGCCCGGGCCGTGGACGCGGCCACGCGCCGGGCGGTGCGCCAGGCGCGCGAGCGCATCGCGGCCTTCGCGCGGGCGGGCCGGCGGCGGGACTGGAGCATGCCCAGCGGCCGCGGCGGCGAGATGGGCGAGCAGTTCTCGCCCCTGGAGCGCGTGGGCGTGTACGTGCCGGGCGGCGCGGCGCCGCTGGCCTCGACGGCCCTGATGACGGTGACCCCGGCGCGCGCGGCCGGGGTGCGCGAAATCGCGGCCTGCACGCCCTGCGGCCCCGACGGCCGGGTCAACCCGGTGCTGCTCTATGCCCTGGCGGTCGCCGGCGCGACCGAAATCTATCGCCTGGGCGGCATGCAGGCGATCGGCGCGCTGGCGTACGGCACGGCGACGATCCGCAAGGTGCAGAAGATCGTGGGGCCGGGCGGACCGTACGTGACCGCGGCCAAACGGCTGGTGTACGGCGCCGTGGCGCTCGATTTGGTGGCCGGCCCGAGCGAAATCGCGGTGCTGGCCGACGACAGCGCGCAGCCCGAGCAGGCGGCGGCGGATTTGCTTTCGCAACTCGAACACGGGACGGGGCAGGAGAAAGCGCTGTTCGTGACCACCTCGCGGCGGCTGGCGGCGGCGGTGGGGGCGGCGGTGGCGCGGCAGGCGCGGACGCTGCGCCGGCGGCCGGCGCTGGCGCGGGCCTTGCGGCGCGGCCTGCTGGCGGTGGTGACGCCGGACCTGCGCCTCGGGCTGGAGGTGTGCGAGCGCTTCGCGCCGGAACACCTGGAGCTGTTGGTGCGCCGCGCCGATGCCTGGCGGCGGCGGGTTCGCCGCGCGGGCGCGGTGTTCGTGGGTCCCTGGACCCCCGAGGCGGCCGGGGACTACGTGGCCGGCCCGAGCCACGTGCTGCCCACGGGCGGGACGGCGGCGATGTTTTCGGGGCTGACGGTGGAGGATTTCCGCCGCCGCACGAGCTTCATGCGCTTCACGCGCGCCGATCTGCGGGCGACGCGGGAGACGATCGAAACCTTCGGGCGGCTGGAGGGGCTGGAGGCGCACGCCCGCGCCGCGGCGGCGCGTTTCGAACAACCATGAATCCGCGAATCGCAGCGCGCGTGCGGGAGTTGAGCGGCTACACGCCGGGCGAGCAGCCGACGGAGGCGGACGTCGTCAAACTCAACACCAACGAGAATCCCTATCCGCCGTCGCCCCGCGTGGCGCAAGCGTTGCGGGAGTTGGCCGCGGAGCGGTTGCGGTTGTATCCGGATCCGCTCTGCATGGCGCTGCGCCGCGCCATCGCCGCGGAGGCCGGCTGCGATCCGGCGTCCGTGTTCGTGGGCAACGGCTCGGACGAGATTCTGGCCTTGTGCACCCGGGCCTTCGTGGAGGACGGCGGCGCCATCGGCTACTTCGACCCCTCCTACTCGCTGTATCCGGTGCTGGCGGCGATTCGCGGCGCGGCGGGCCGGCCGACTCCGCTGGGGCCGGACTTCGCCTGGCGCGCCCCGGCCGCGGAGGGCGCGGCGCTGTTCCTGATGACCAATCCCAACGCGCCGACCTCGGTGCGCTATCCGCGGGCCGAGGTGGAGGCGTTCTGCCGGAGTTTTCCGGGGGTGGTGGTGCTGGACGAAGCCTACGTGGATTTCGCGGACGAGCACTGCCTGGACCTGGCCTTGCGCCTGGAGAACACGCTGGCGCTGCGGACGTTTTCCAAGTCGTATTCGCTGGCCGGGCTGCGGGTGGGCTACGCGGTGGGCCCGCCGGAACTGATCGCGGCGCTGTTCAAGATCAAGGATTCGTACAATGTGGACGCGCTGGCGCAGCGGCTGGCGCTGGCGGCGTTCGGCGATGCGGCGCACATGCGGGCGAACGTGGCGCGCATTCGGGCCACGCGGCAGCGGCTGGCGGCGGAGTTGGAGCGGCGGGGGTTCCGCGTCTGGCCCTCGCAAACGAATTTCCTGTGGGTGCGCCCGCCGGAACGGCCCGCGGCGGAACTGTTCGCGGCCTTGCGGCGGCAGCGGATTCTGGTGCGGCACTTTCCCGGGCCGCGCACCGGGGAGTTTCTGCGGATCACGGTGGGGACGGACGCGGAGACCGACAAGCTGTTGGCGGCCTTGTAAGGAGGGACGCGGAGCCATGAAGCAGCGACGAGCGGCGGTGGAACGCAACACCAAGGAGACGCGCATTCGGGTGGATTTGTGTCTGGACGGGCAGGGCCGCTGCGCCGTGCGGACCGGTCTGCCGTTCTTGAACCACATGTTGGAACTGCTGACGCGGCATGCGCTGTGGGATTTGCGGCTGGAAGCGGCGGGCGACCTGGAGGTGGACTATCACCACACGGTCGAGGACGTGGGCCTGGCGCTGGGCACGGCGCTGGACCGGGCGCTGGGCGAGCGGCGGGGCATTCGGCGCTACGGCGCGGCGGCGGTGCCGATGGACGAAGCCCTGAGCGAGGCGGTCGTGGACCTGGGCGGGCGGCCCTATCTGGTGAAGGAAATGGCGTGCCGGAAGCGGCGCGTGCTGCAGTTCGATCTGGCGCTGTTGGACGACTTTCTGCGGGCGTTCGTGACGCAGGCGCGGATGAACCTGCACATTGACCAACGCCGCGGCGCGGAAGCGCACCACGCCTGGGAATCGGCGTTCAAGGCGCTGGCGCGGGCGTTGCGGACGGCCTGCGAGATCGACCCGCGCGAACGCGGCGTGCCCTCGAGCAAGGGGCGCATCTGAGAGCCCGGCGGCGCTGGCGACGCGCCGGCGGGCGGAGGGCTGAGGGCATGCAACTGCTGTGCGTGGGGGACATCGCCATCGAGGAAGGCGGGCTGCAACCCTGGCCGCCGCCCCTGGAAACGCCGGCGGACGGCGTCTGGCGGACCCTGCTGAACTGGGAGCTGCCCGCGGGCGGCGCGTTGAATCCGATTCCGCGTTCGAGCGGCCCGCGGCTGCTGGCGCATCCGGACGCGCCGGCCGTGCTGGCCCGCTGGGCGCCGGGCTTCGCCTGTCTGGCCACGAATCACATTCTGGACGCCGGGGCGGAGGGCCTGGCGCGGACGCAGGCTGCGCTGCGGCAGGCGGGGTTCGAGACGCTGGGCGCGGGCCGGACGGCGGAGGAGGCCGCCCGGCCGTTGCGCTGGGAAACGGCGGAAGGCGCGCTGGCGCTGCTGAACTGGGTGTTTCCGGAGACGCATCCGGACAGCGGGGCGACGCCGGGACCCAACGTCTGGCCGGGGTTCGAGGCGGCAGCCGAGGCGCTGGCCCAAGCGCGGCGGGGAGCGGACTGGGTGTTCGCCGTCGTGCACTGGAGCGACGAGTGCTTCGGCTATCCGCGGCCGGAGGATCGGGCTGCGGCCCGCCGACTGCTGGCGCTGGGCGCGGATGCCGTGATCGGCCACCACCCCCACGTGGTGCGAGGGGTGGAAACGATCGCCGGCCGGCCGGTATTCTACAGTTTGGGCAACTTGTATTTCACCTCCATGACGGAGCCGCGGGCGCGGGAAGGATTGGGCGTGCGCTTTTCCTTGCGGCGCGGGGAGCGCCCGGCATACGACTTGCTCTCGTTCTGGCAGTCTCCCGGCCGGGCGGAACGGGATGCGCGGCGTCGGGCGGAGCGGCGGCTGCGGCGCGTAAGCCGCGTGTTGGCGCAGACGGACGGCGGCGCCTACGCCGCCTGGTACGCCATCCGGCGGCGGCGGTATGACCGCTGGGGCCACCGCTGGCACTTTGGGGTTCGCCGTCTGGGCTGGGCCGGGACGCTGCGCGTTTTGTGGCGCAAGGCCTGGGGGGCCGCGAGGGGGATCCGCTGAGGACCAGCGAGGAAAGGAAAGCATGCCGATTATCCGTTCGTTGCGCTGTCGGCGGGTGTTGAACTCGCATGTGCTGTTCACCAACGAGTTCGTGATCGAACTGGAGGGCGGCGCGATCGGGCGCGGCGCCCCGCCGCAGGGCGAGACGGTGAGCATTTACGAAGACCGCGCCGCGCCGCCGGACGGGCGGGACCTGGCGCGGGAGTTGGCGCGGGCGGGGGCGGTGGGGCGGGCCTTCGAGCCGGCCGAGTTCGACGCGTTTCTGGAGGCGCGTTTGGCCTTGCTGGGCCGCAACAACGCCTATGGCCTGTCCCTGGCCTTTTTCAACGCCTGTCGGGCGCTGCGGTCTGCGGCCGAGTTGCTGGGGGAGCCGCCGCGCGCGCCGCGGGCGCCGCGGCTGTGCCTGAACATTTTGAACGGCGGCTTCCATGCCTACACGAATCCGGTGCTGAGCGATTTTCCGGAGTATCTGCTGACGCCCCGCCGGGCGGGGTTGCGGGAGACGCTCGACGCGCACGCCCAGATTCAGGCGGCGGTGCGCGAGCGGCTGCGGCGCTGCGAGCGGACGGAAGCGGGCGAGAACGCGGTGCATCGCTTTGCCACCCGCGACAACCGGGAATGCCTGGATCTGCTGGCCGGCGTGCTCGACCGGCTCGGTCTGGCGCGGGAATTCGAGTTGATGATCGACGCCTCGGCCGGAGATTTGCGGGACGAGCGGGGCTGTTACCGCTTCGCCCTCACCGACGGCAGCGCGCGCGAGGGCGCGGCGCTGGAGGAGTATTGGCGCGGCTTGATTCGCGACTACGGGTTGGGCTTTCTGGAAGACCCCTTCGGCGAGACGGACACCGCCTGCTGGCGCCGCCTGACCGCGGCGGCGGGGGCTTGCCGCATCGTGGGCGACAACCTGTATGCGACCGATGCCGCGCGCATTGCCGCGGGCGCGGCGGAGGGACTGACCCACGGGGTGATCGTCAAACCGAACCAGGCCGGCACGGTGACCGCCACGCGCCGGGCCATCGCGGCGGCGCGGGCCGGCGGGCAGACGCTGATGGCCTCGCACCGGTCCATCAGCACGGAAGACACGTTCCTGAGTCTGCTGACCTGTGTTTGCGGCCTGCCCTATTTCAAGATCGGGCCGTTGTTGACCGACTATTCGGCGGTGCTGCGGTTGAACGAGCTGTTGCGGTTGACCGAGGAGGCGGAATGAGCGCGGAGACCGTGATTGCGACGCTGCGGCACGCCCGGACGCGGTACAACGACGAGCAGCGCTACGCAGGCAGCGTGGATGTGCCGTTGAGCGCGGCCGGCGTGCGGGAGGCGCGGCGCGCGGCGCCGCAGGTGGCGTCCTGGCGTTTCGAGGTGCTGGTGACTTCGGGAATGCGGCGCACGGCGCAAACCGCGCGGCTGCTGGGGGGACCGCGGGCGCGGATCGTGCCCTGCGCCCTGTGCAACGAGCGCTGCTTCGGCATTCTGGAGAACCGCCGTTGGGCGGAGGTGCGGAGCATCCGGCCGCGGATTCTGCTGATCAGAGTCGGGGACGACTGGCACACGGTCAACCCGCCCGGCGCCGAGCCGTTCGAGGCCGTGTGGGAGCGGGCGAAGAAGTTTCGGCGGTTTCTGTTCCGCGAATTCGCGGGGCGGCGGGTGCTGGTGATTTCGCACGGGGTGTTCCTGCAGATGTTTCACGGTTTGTTGCGGGGGGTGAGCTGCATCGAGGCTCTGGCGCGCTATCCGGGCAATCTGGAACTGAACGTCTTTCGGTTTGCGGGCCGGCGGCTGGCGCAGGAGCAAACGGTGAAGCTGGCGTCGGGCGCGGGCGGGCGGTTCTAGCGGCGGCGGGCGCGGGAGGGGGCGGCGTGACGGACGGCGGCGCGTGGTTCAAGAATCTGAGGTGGGTGAAACGGGCGCGCAAGTCGCCGCTGTACATGCGCTGGCGGAGCCGTTTGCCCCAGCGGCCGCCGGCCTACGTGGACGACAGCGCGAGCATGGAGGAGGCCGAACCGGTCACGATCGCCTGGCCGGCGGACACGCCCAAGCCGCGGGTGGGGATCGTGCGCGATTTCGAAGCTTTTCCCCGCTGGACCAAGTACCAGCGGTTTTTGCGCCGCAACGGCTTTCCGCACGAGCTGTACAACCTGCACGCGCACGACTGGCTGCGCGCCGCGGAGCGGCTGGACGTGGTGATCGGGTTTGTGTCCAGCGAGTGGCCGCACCTGGAGGAGCAGCGGCGCAAGTACTGGCTTTTGGAGCGGCGGCTGGGGAAGCTGTGCTATCCGTCCACGGCGCACATTCTGCTCTACGAGGACAAGTTCCTGGAGGCCTACGCGGCGCGGATTTTCGATTTGCCCTTCGCCCGCACCTGGACGACCCACGACCGGGCCGACGCGCTGCGGATCGTGGAGACGGCGCCGTATCCGCTGGTCTCGAAGACCGTGCCCGGTTCCGGTTCCGCCGGGGTGCGGCTGTTGGAGAACGCGGCCGCGGCGCGGCGGTTTGTGGAGCAGGCCTTTTCGCGGCTGGGGCGCAAGACGCATCGGCCGGGCTGTCGGCAGAATAACTACGTGTATTTTCAGGAATACGTGCCGAACGACGGCTACGACCTGCGGGTGGCCGTGGTGGGCGAGCGGGCCTTCGGCTATTACCGCCAGACGCCGCCGGGAGATTTTCGGGCTTCGGGGATGAATCTGGTGGAGAAACGGGCCTTGCCGGAAGACGCGCTGCGAATCGCGTGGCGCGTCAACGAGGTTGTGCGCAGTCCGATGTTGGCGGTGGACATGGTGCGGGGCCTGGACGGGGCGTTTCGGATCGTCGAATTCTCGCCGGTGTTTGCCGTGGAGACGCCGATGCAGTTGATGGTGGACGGCGTGCCGGGTTCCTACGTGCGCGAGGCGGGAGGGGCGATCCGCTTCGAGCCGGGCCGTTACTGGGTGCACGAGCTGGCGTTGCGCGAGTTTTTCCTGACCGCCTATCTGCCGCAACGCCGCGGACTGGGAGGGGGGACATGACGGCGCTCGTGGCCCGGCTCAGGGAGTGGACGCCGTGCAAACGGCTGCGCAAGCATCCGTGCTATGTGCGGCTGCGCCGGCGGCTGCCGATGGCGCCGGAGACGTACGTGGACGACCGCGAGCGGCTGGAGCCGGCGGAGCCGATCCGCTTGGACTGGCCGGCGGACGCGCCCAAGCCGCGGGTGGGGCTGGTGCGCGACGCGGGGCCGCATCCGCGCTGGACCAAGTATCGGCGGTTTCTGGAGACCAACGACATCCCGCACGCGATCTACGAGCTGCACACGGCGGATTGGATCGAGGCCGCCGCGGCCTTCGACGCGGTGGTGGGGATGCCTTCGAACAACATTTGGCATCTGGAAGAGACGCGGCGCAAGTTCTGGGTGTTGGAGAACTGGCTGGGGAAGTTCTGCCTTCCGTCGTTCGAGCATGCCTTGCTGTACGAGGACAAGATGCTGGAGGCCTATCTGGCGCAGGCGCACGGGCTGCCGTTCGCGCCGACGTACGTTTCGCACGATCCGGAAGACGCGCGGCGGCTGGTGCGGCGGCTCAAGTACCCGTTGGTTTCCAAGATGGTGCCGGGCTCGGGGTCGGTGGGCGTGGAACTGGTGCGCGGTCCGCGGCGGGCGGAGCGGATCGTGGCGCGGGCCTTTTCGCCGGGCGGGCGGCCCACGCACCTGGCGGGGTGTCCCCAGCAGGGGTTCGTGTATTTTCAGGAGTTCATTGCCAACGACGGTTACGATTTGCGGGTGATCGTGGTGGGCCGGTATGCGCTGGGTTATTACCGGCGCGCGGCCGCGGGCGATTTCCGCGCCTCGGGGATGAACCTGCTGGAAAAGCGGGAAATACCGGAGGAGGCCTTGCGGCTGGCCTGGCGGGTGAACGCCGTGGTCGGCAGTCCGAAGCTGGCGGTGGATCTGGTGCGGGACCGGGATGGCGCCTACTGGATTGTGGAGTTTTCGCCGCTGTATCTGGTGGACGAACCCACCGACTTGATGGTGCGGGGGACGCCGGGCGTTTACGTGCTGGAGGACGGCGGCGCGGTGCGGTTTCAGCCGGGCCGCTACTGGACGCCGGAGCTGGCGCTGCGGGAATTTTTGCAGCGGGTCTATCTGCCGGCGCGGCGGCGCGCAGGGGCGTCGGGGAGCGCGGCGGAGGGCCGGAGCGCA
>Ga0101944_10003855_pt1 | contig 19835 bp, 19 predicted proteins | sample DewCreD2012metaG_FD_75245 | JGI IMG/M metagenome (GOLD analysis project Ga0101944, IMG submission 75245) | Hot spring sediment bacterial and archeal communities from British Columbia, Canada, to study Microbial Dark Matter (Phase II) - Dewar... ... | reverse complement strand
AACTCCGGCAAAGGCCATCGTAGTCCGGAGCAGTTGAGGGCGGAGCGTGCGCCCTGGATCCAGAGCCAGGTCTTTGCGCTTCCGCCCGTGCTATTATCCTCACTCTCCGCCCAGGATCTGCCGCTGCCGCGGCAGATCCTGGGTCACGATGTACCTGGTTATGTCAGGCTCGCGCTTCACCGAACCGCTCCACCGGCGCCGCTGAACCGCATTCCCGCAGCCGCCGCAGAGTCCCGGCCCGGAAGGCTACCAGTCCACTACCGAACCATCGTCTTCGTCGAACGCCGGGCGGTACTCCCGCGGCTCGCCAACCTGCGCTTTCAGTTTGTCCTCGTCGATCGTGATTCCCAAACCCGGGTCGGTCAGCAGCGGCCGGTGGCCGTCCTTGATCGGAGGCAAGGGTTTGGCTAACAGATCCTCGTGCTCGTTGTCGCCGCGCTCCTGGATCAGGAAGTTCGGAATGGACGCCGCAATCTGATAGCTCGCCGCCAGCGAGCACGGTCCTTGCGGATTATGCGGCGCGATCGGCGCATAGTACGCTTCGGCCATTCCCGCGATGAGCCGCAGCTCCGTGATGCCTCCGGCGTAGCACACATCCGGCTGTAGAATCGATGCCGCGCGCTTCTCCAGGATTTCCCGAAAGCCCCACTTCAGGAAGATGCGCTCGCCGGTCGCCAGCGGGATGTGGGTCTTCTTGGCGATCTCGGCCATGACGTCCACATTGAGCGCCTGTACCACCTCCTCATAAAAGAACGGCTGGTACGGCTCCAGCGCCTTGACCAGCAGCATTGCTGTAGGCGGTTGCACCGCGCCGTGAAAGTCGATCCCGATGTCTACCCCCGGACCGTACTTCTCGCGGAGCGCTTTGAAGTTGTCTACGACTTCGGCCACGAATTTCGGCCCTTCGACGTACTTGTACGGACCGCGCTTCAGCCCGCGTGGGCCGACCTTCATAGCGTTGACGCCGGTCTTGGGATCCACACGGCCGTAGACCCGGATGCGGTCGCGGGTCGGGCCGCCCAGCAACTTGTACACCGGAACCCCATAGGCCTTACCCTTGATGTCCCACAGCGCCTGGTCGATGCCGCTGAGGATGGCCGACTTGATGGGCCCGCCGCGGTAGAACGCGCCCCGGTGGATGGCCTGCCATTGGAATACGACGCGCAGAGGATCCTGCCCGACCAGGTAGCGCGCCACTTCCTGCGCGCCTGCCGCGCAAGCCTTGGCGTCGTCCTTCAGCATCTCCCCCCAACCGACAATGCCAGCGTCGGTGGAGATCTTCACGAAGACCCAGGAGTTCTTCAGAATAAAGGTCTCGAGTTTTGTAACCTTGATATTGTCCTTGCGGGGATCGATCTGAGCGGCATTCGTCGGAGTCGTGGTGAACACCGAATCTAACGCAGCCAGGCCACCTGCGGCGATCACGCTGCGCAGCCAGGTGCGGCGGTTTACTTTACCATTCTCGTGTTGCATATGCGTACCAGAGTTAACCTCCTCCGGGCCATAGTATCATTGATCGATTCTCGGCGGCCGTGCCTGGCACACCTCGGCAGACGGTTTGGAACCCCCGATGAGAAGCGTACTTCCGAATCCCCTGGAGATGAGGTTCCCGGGCAGAGCGAAAGGAACAGCGTATGAATTCGAGGTATGAGGCCTTCGACCGCTCGCGGCTGCGCCTCCAGCCGCTCGCCGCACGGCGGCATGACCTGACCCTCAGCCATTGGTTGGAGCTGGAGGACGAAACGCCGCCCTTCGAGCACCCTCAACTTGCCGAGCTCGCCCGGCGCATCGCGCGGGCGCGCCAAACCAGCTGCGCTCGAATTCTGATGATGGGTGCGCATCTGCTGCGGGCCGGTGTGAACCGCCACATTATCGATCTGATGGAGCGTGGGTTTGTCACCCACCTCGCCATGAACGGGGCGGGAATGATCCACGACTACGAGCTGGCCCGCATCGGCGCCACCACGGAAAGCGTCGCCCGCTACATCCAGACAGGCGAGTTCGGCTTGTGGCTCGAGACCGGAGAACTGAACGATTGGATTTCCGAGGGTGCGCGGCTCGGCCTCGGCTTGGGCGAGCAAGCCGGACGGCGCATCGAGCAGAGCCCTTTCCCGCACCGTGGTCTGAGCCTGCTTGCGGCGGCCTACCGGCTGGGCGTGCCGGCCACGGTGCATGTCGGCATCGGCTATGACATCCTGCACGAGCACCCCAACTGCGACGGCGCGGCGCTGGGCGCCGCCAGCTACCTCGATTTCCTGATCTTCGCCCGCACGGTGGAGAAGCTGGAAGGCGGCGCTGTGCTGAGCTTCGGCTCGGCGGTGATGGCGCCTGAGGTATTCCTGAAGGCGCTGGCCATGGCGCGCAATGTGGCGCATCAGGAGGGCCGGAGAATCCAGGACTTCGCCACCGCGGTATTTGACCTGGCGCCCATTGAGCCGCAGGCCGCCAGAGAGCCGGACAAGAGCGGGTTCCAATACTACTTTCGCCCGCTGAAGACGCTGCTCATCCGCACCGTCGCCGGCGGCGGCCAAGCCTTCTATTTCCGTGGCGATCACCGCGCCACGCTGCCCGCGCTCCGGCGAGCCTTATTGGAGGCGGCATGAGGGCGGAACAAATCTTGAGCGCCTTTCCGCGATTATCGGCCCTGGTAGTGGGCGACATCTGCCTGGACCGCTGGTGCACCTACGATCCGGCGCTGTCGGAGCCATCCCGGGAGACAAGCATTCCGCGGTTGGCGGTAGTGGCCACGGAAGTGACCCCGGGGGCGGGCGGCACCGTTGCGAACAACCTGGCGGCGCTGGGCGTCGGACGCGTCGCCGTCTTGGGGGCGGTGGGAGACGACGGGCACGCCTATGAACTCTTGCGCGCGCTGGCCAGCCGCGGCATCGACTCCAGCGCGCTCGTCCACTGCGCCGGGCTCGCGACCTTCACCTACACCAAGCTGATCGACTCGCAGACGGGCCGCGAGGACCAGCCCCGCGTCGACTTTGTGAACCCGCGGCGCTTGCCGCCGGAAGCGGAACAAGCGATCCTGGAGCGCCTGCCCGTCCTGGTGGAAAGAGCGGACGCGGTGCTGGTCTCCGACCAGGCGGAAACCGAGGAGGGCGGCGTCATCACCCCTCGCGTGCGCGAGCTGCTTGCGGAGCTTGCCCAGAGGCGCACAGGCAAGGTCTTCTGGGTGGATTCCCGGAAACGGATCGCGGAATTCCGGCATATGATCCTCAAGCCGAACCAGGAAGAAGCCGAGGAGGCGTGCCGGCGGCTCGGACTGGCCGGCTACGCAGCGCTCCGGCGCCATGCCTCTGCGCCGCTTCTCGTAGTAACGCACGGCCCCCACGGCGTGCTGGTGGTGGACTCCTCCGGCGAAGCCTGGGTCAGAACGCAGCCGGTCTCGCACCCGGTGGACATCTGCGGCGCGGGGGACAGCTTTTCCGCCGGAGCGGCGATGGCGCTGGCGGCGGGCGCATCCCCGCGCGAGGCCGCGCGCTTCGGCAATCTGGTCGCCTCGGTGACCATCATGAAAAGGGGCACCGGAACCGCTTCTCCCGAGGAGGTGCTGGCGGCGGAGAGCGGCGCAGCCTCGTGAATCCCCTGCCCCGCCGTGCGAGCTCGTCCCAGCCGCGGCGCGGCAGCACGCTCAGTGAATCACTTGGGCGCGGAAGACGTAGAGCTTCGCCTGTGGATCCCAACAAGCCTGCTGCCCGGCGCCGGCTTTGACGCCCAGCGCCTTGAGGAACTGCTCCGTGTTCCAACCGCGTTCGGTGGCCACCTGAGGCAGCAGCAGACCTTGCCGCACGCCCAGGCGCAGCAGGGCGCCGTGTTCCCCTGCGCGGACATCCTCCGGACTAAGGACGCGCTTCATCGGCGTCAGGATGGAGATCTCCAGCTCGACGCCGCGCTCGTCAGGGGACAGCGGATCGAAGCGCGGATCATCCAAAGCCGCCGCCAGAGTGAGCTGGGGCACGGCTTCCTCCAGCGGCTCCACCGGCGTCACGTTGCCAATGCAGCCGCGGAGCTTGCCGTCTGTATGGAGAGTGACGAACAAGCCCGCCCGGCGGCGCAGCGATTCTTTTCCGCTTGGGGTAAAGGGCGGCGGGGCGCTCTTGCCGGTTCGCTGATAGTGTTCCAGCGTGCGGCGGGCGAGGTCCAAAAGGATCTCTTGTTCCTCCGGGCCGACCTCAAAAGAGGTCTGGGGGAAGTAACCGAGCGCGCCGTAGCTGACCGAGTGGTGGTAGTCGCCGGTGATCTCACCCGAAGTCTGATAATCGAGCGTCACCTGGAAGAGCTCCCCGCCGTTTTCCAATCGCCGGAGAACCGCCAGCAGCAGCGAAATCGGATAGTAGCCGCACACGGTGGCCGACGTCCGCCGCAGCGTGTCCAGGAAGAACTCCTCGCGCAGGCTGCCGGCGGCCTCCATCACCTCCTCATCGAGCCGCCGCAGCCGGTCGGAGATGGCCCAATCCACAGGGAAGGGCTCGTAGTGAAAGCTCCGGCCATAGTGGGTGAGGTCGGAGCTGGCGACCAGCACGGTCTCGGGCGTAAGCAACCCGGCCAAGATCTCGGCGGCCCGCCTGCGCTCTTCCGCTTCCAAGGAGCTGACGTACAGCGGAACCACCGTGGCCTCCGGTACGGCCTTCTGCAACAGGGGGAGTTGAATCTCGATCGAGTGGTCGCAGAGCCGGCCTTCGGAGGCGAGGCGGAACGGAGGATGAGAAGCGAGTTGCCGCGCCAAATCCTCGTTGACGGCCACGTTCCCTATCGGCGTCTGATAGCCGCTGATGTCGGGGACGAAAACGCCGCCCGGAGCGCCCCGGTGCGCGAAGCCCGCCACGATGACCGTCCGGGGACGCTGCCGCTCCAGGTGGCGGTACGCGGCGGCCGCCACGCGTCCGGAATAGATCAGTCCCGCATGCGGAACCACGAAGGCCCGGGCTCCGGCCGGCGCGGCCGGACCCGTGCGGCTTTCGGACTCCCTCCACAGTTGTTCCAGCAGCCGCTCTAGTTCCTTCCGGTCGCCGGGGTACCAGGATCCACTGTAAGGACTCGTATGGATGGCAGGCGCGGGCATATCGTTCGGCGTCCTCCCGCCGCCGGTGCTGCTGACTGGTATTGTAGACCCATCAGGCGGCGGACGCCATGCATTTTCGCCGCACAATGGCGGCGTAAGGTGCTCCTTGGGGAGCCGGAAGGGTCTCGGACTCCGCCGTCATCCCTTCCAAAAGGCTTCGGGCCGATAGGGCCTCCGGCGGAAACCCCCGGGCGCTCAGCGCATCCCGAACGGAATCCAAATTGTGCTCCCAGGCAGGAAAATGGACGAGCACCGCCGGTTCGCACTCCCGGCGCCCATCGGAATAAATCCGGGTGACGTCCGCGTTGTGGTAAATCTCGGGATTCACCGGAAAGGGAAGTTCGGCCAGTGTGTCCAGGAGTGTTTCCAGACTCCTGGGCTCCACGGCGATCGAGATCAGAATGAGCTCTCCCCCAGCTCCTCGCAGCGATGGCCTTTCGGGACTCGGCACTTCCGGCGTGACTGACATGACACCTCCGATCCGCCGCGGCTGGCGCTCCCAGCGCGCCCCCCTGCGGCATCCATCGGCGTACCGGCCCAAGAAACGAAAAACCCTGGGCTAAAGGCCAGGGTTGCATCTGCGTTGAAACCGATCCGCCTTTAGCACTTTTTTTTACGTGGTTGCAAGTAGCCAGACCCGCTCGGGCCCTAAATCAATCCACGTGGCTTCTACAATAGCATCCGCCTCCGAGCTCCGCAAGCCCCGCCGGCCGCCGCTAACGGCGGGCTTGTTGAAGCTCGCCCAACATCTTCTGGAACTTCTGCTTTTGCCGCTCGTCCAGCACCCGCATGATGCCCGCTTTGCCGTTGGCCTTGACGTCTTCCATCTGCGCCTGGAGCATCTGCGCGTACATCACGAAATCATCCAGCACGGCTTCCAGCGCCTGCCGCTGGGCTGGGGTCAAGTCCAATTCGTTCGACAGAACCTCCAGCGAAATCTGCTTGCTCTCGGTCTCCCAGAACGGCGCCGGTGCCTGCGCCACAAGGCGGTAGCCGGCCACGTGCATGGTCAGTGCGCCGGCGGCAAAGCCGGCCAGGAAGATGAGCCCCACGGTCAGCAAGACCCTCGGATTGGTGACGCAGGCGCGGCCCCCGGTGTTCATGGCGGTCACTCCTGATAGCTGGCTACGGCCAGCAACATGGTTTGCCGGTCACGTTCCGGATCTCCGCCAACCTGATCACCGGGCGAGACCTGGGCCGCAATGAAGTTCACCGCACCGGCCAGTTCCAAGACCGGCTTGCGTTCCGCATAAACCAAGTAGGATCCGAACCCGAGCGCGGCCGCCAGAGAGGCGAAGACCAAGCGCCGGCCGAAACCTGGGTCCAGAAATGCAGCCAGAACGGAAGGCCGGCGCTGGGCCTCAACCCGCGTCAGAACCCTGGCGTAAAAACCTGGCAGCGGCGCCAGCTCCTCGTCCGCCCTCAAACTGCGGAGCAGCTCCGCCTGTTGAAGCATCTGCTCCGCTTCCTGGCGGCAGGACTCGCAGCCCTCCAAATGACGCCGGACCCGCTCCAAAGAAGGCCGGTTCGCCGGCCCCTCCAGGTACTCTTCCAGTTGATTCCTAATCTCCTCGTGCATCTGTTCTTCCCTCGAATAACCACATTGCAGTTAACCTGGCGCCGCGGATCTTACGCCCGCGTGCGCATGTCCCCCCGGGGTCATTGTCCGTCATGAGTCCTCGGTTGTTCCAAAGGGACCCCAGAAGGTCTTGCCAGTTTCCGCGCCGCCTTAATCAGCTTCTGGCGGGCGCGAAACAGCTTCACCTTGATCGTATTCTGATTCAATCCCGTCATCTCCGCGAGCTCATCCACCGAGTGGCCTTCCACCTCTTTGAGCATCAGCAGATTCCGGTCCTCCTCGGAGACGCGGCTCAGCAGCTTCAACACATAGTCCCGCCGGGCAAGACTCTCTTCCACCGTCTCGGAGGTATCCGCCGCAGCCAGCGAGCGGGTGATCTTCAGCTCCTCCTCATCCGAGACATCGCTTTCGTACACCAGCTTCCGCACCCGGCGCTTGCGCAGATAGTCGTAGCACTCGTTCAGGGTGATCTTGTAAATCCAGGTCAGCAGCGCGCTGCGTCCGTCAAAATGGCCGATCGAAAAATAGATCTTGGCGAACACCTGCTGGGCAATGTCTTCGGCGTCGTTCCGGTTGCGGAGAATGCCGTAAATGATGGAGTGCACTTTGGACTGATACCGCTCCACCAGTTCGCGGAACGCTGCCTCATCGCCTTGTTGGAGGCGGCGGACCAGCTCCTGTTCATGATTGGGGGTGCTGCGTTCCACTTGCTCGCTCGTGCGCAAGCCGAGCGGCTGTGGATACGCCAGGACTCCCGAGATCCCGCTCATGGTGCTCCCACCGCATGGGACGTGCCCCCATGCTGAGCGGTTTCAAGGGAATACCGACATTCCACCGGCCGGGCTGCCGTTCAGCCCGGAGTCCCGCCGGCCGCGTTCCATCAACATACCAGATTCCTGCAACCGGCGGCTCGGTCCTGCATCCTGTCTTAATGGAAGTGGCAAAAGGGCGATTCGCCCGCTACAATGGGAATAGCCCAAAGAAAGAGGTGGCACAACACTATGATTCAAATGACAGAGACGGCTGTGAACAAGGTTAAGGAGATCCTCGAGATGCAGGATCCCAAACCGGCCGGCCTGCGCATTGCGGTCGTGGGTGGGGGATGCTCTGGCTTCAACTATTCGATGGCCTTCGAGAACTCGCCGGGCCTTCTGGATAAGGTTTACGAATTCGACGGCCTGAAGGTTTTTATCGACCAGGCCAGCATGTTGTACCTGGACGGGGCCTCGGTGGATTACGTGGAAACCCTTGAGGGCGCGGGGTTTAAGTTCACCAACCCGAACGTCAAAAACACCTGCGGCTGCGGCAGCTCCTTCAGCGCCTGAGCATCGCTCGCCATCGTCTCCTCTCGCCGGACCCGCTAAGATAGTGGTGTGCCTGAACCCGGCCCGCTGGGCCACTTGCTCACGGAACAGATCAACCCCGCATCAGAGGGCATTGACCGGCTGGACACCGTCCGCATCCTCGAGTTGATCAACGACGAGGACGCCAAGGTTGCCCCGGCGGTCCGTGTGGAAATCCCCAACATCGCCAGGGCGGTCGAAGCCATCGTGTCCTCCATCCGCAAGGGCGGCCGCCTCTTCTATGTCGGCGCAGGGACCAGCGGCCGGCTGGGCGTCCTCGACGCCGCCGAATGCCCGCCGACCTTCCACGTCCCCCCGGAGTTGGTCCAGGGCATCATCGCCGGCGGCGAGCGGGCTTTGTGGCGGGCTTCCGAGGCAAGCGAAGACGACCCGGAAGCGGGTGAACGCGATCTGGCGGCGCGGGGCTTCCGTCCGCCCGACGTGCTGGTAGGCATCGCCGCCAGCGGGCGCACGCCCTACGTTTTGGGCGCGGTGCGGGCGGCAAGACGCATGGGCGCTTTTACCGTGGGACTGAGTTGCACGCCGGACTCCGAGCTGGCGCGCGCCGCAGATCTGGCGATTACGCCGCTCACCGGGCCCGAGGTCGTCGCCGGCTCTACGCGAATGAAGGCCGGCACCGCCACCAAGCTGGTATTGAACATGATCAGCACTACAGTGATGATCCGGCTGGGGTACGTGTACGGAAACCTGATGGTCAACGTGCAGCCTACCAGCCTCAAGCTGCGCGACCGCGCCAGACGGATCCTGCAAAGAGTGACCGGCGCGAACGCGGACGAATCGGCGCGCTTGCTGGAAGCAGCGGGCAGCGATGTGCGCGTGGCCATTGTCATGAAGCGCTTGGGCGTCGGGCGGGACGAGGCGCAGCGAGTATTGGAGGCAGCAGGCGGCAGAGTGGCGGAGGCGTTGCGGCATGGATAAATTCCTCATCGAAGGCGGCGTCCCGCTCGAAGGCGAAATCGAGGTGAGCGGAGCCAAGAACTCGGCCTTGCCCGCCCTGGCGGCGTGCCTGCTCACCGAAGAACCCGTCACCTTGCGCCGAATTCCTCTGGTGCGGGACGTCCAGACCATGCTCCAACTGCTGGAGCGCTGCGGCGCCAGCGTTCACAGCGAGGACGGCGTGCTGCGGGTGCAGGCGGCCGAGATCGTTCATCCCGAAGCGCCTTACGAGCTGGTGAAGACCATGCGCGCTTCCAGCCTGGTCCTGGGCCCTTTGGCGGCGCGCTGCGGGCGGGCGCGGGTGTCGCTTCCCGGAGGTTGCGCCATCGGCGCGCGTCCCATCAACCTGCACCTGGCCGGACTCGAGCAACTGGGGGCCCGGCTGAGCCAGGAACACGGCTACATCGTCGCCGAGGCCCCGAACGGACTCCGCGGCGCTACCGTGCACTTCGACCGGATCACCGTGACCGGCACCGAAGACCTGCTCATGGCGGCGGTGCTGGCCGAGGGAGAGACCGTGCTCTCCAACGCCGCGCGCGAGCCCGAAGTGGTTGACTTGGCGGCGTTGCTGACCCAAATGGGCGCGCGCATTGAGGGCGCGGGGACCTCCACAATCCGCGTGCAAGGAGTGCGGCGCCTACACGGGGCTGACCACGCCATCATCGCCGACCGCATCGAGGCCGGAACCTTTCTCATTGCGGGGGCGATCACTCGCGGCCGCCTCGTGGTTCGCCGCTGCGAACCGGCGCATCTCACCTCGCTTCTGCACAAGCTGCGGCAGGCCGGCGTCGAGGTCACGGAAGCCGGTCCGGACACGCTCGCGGTGCGCGTTCCCGGCAAGTTGATCTCGGTGGACGCAACCACCGAAGAATACCCGGGCTTCGCCACCGACCTTCAGGCGCAGTACATGGCCCTGATGACGCAGGCCCACGGCATTTCGATCATCACCGAGACCATATTTGAGAACCGCTTCATGCACGTGCTGGAGCTGGCGCGCATGGGCGCCAACATCCGGGTGGAAGGGCGGCAGGCGATCGTGGCCGGGCCCACTCCCCTGAGCGGCGCGGCGGTGATCGCCTCGGACCTGCGGGCCAGTGCCTCGCTGGTGCTGGCGGGGCTGGCGGCGCGGGGCCAAACGGTGCTCGACCGCGTCTACCACATCGACCGCGGCTACGAGAAAATTGAAGAAAAACTGGCGCGCGCCGGGGCCCGCATCCGGCGCATCTCTGAACTATGATTCCACCGCACAAACACCACAGCCCAGGCTTCCTGGCGCTGGTCAACGACGCCAAGACGCGCATCCGGGAGATCGATGTCGGGGCTTTACGAGAACTGCTCCGGGACGGCCGCCAGGCAGTCATCATCGACACACGCGAGGAAAGTGAATGGGCCTGCGGACATCTGGCCGACGCGATTCACCTCTCCAAGGGCATTATCGAACGGGACATCGAGGCGACCGTGCCGGACAAGGACCGCCTCATCGTGCTTTACTGCGGCGGCGGATACCGGTCGGCGCTGGCCGCGGACGCGCTCCAGAAGATGGGCTACCGCAACGTCTACTCGCTGGCGGGCGGCTGGCGCGCGATCCTGGCGGCGGGCCTGCCAGTGGAGCAGCCGTAGCCGGGGCCGGCTCCCGAGGAACCGGCGGGCTGCGCGCTCATGCAGATCAGACGCCTCTGCCGGCATGCCCCGGGCAAAGCGCGTCACGCTTCAGCCAAGGCCGGCATCACCGCCGGCGGCGAGGGGTTCCCTTCTCCCAAGGCCTTCGGCGATCCATGTGGTGACGAGCGTGTTCAGACTCACGCCCTCCTCCCTTGCACGGGTTACCAGCCGGGCATGCAAGGCTCGTGGCGCGCGCTGCCGCAACTGCCCGCTGGCTGATGTGCCACGGCGCGGCTTAGGAATCGCGTCGCCAAACTCATGCATCGTCATGAGAGCGGCGGCGAGCGCATCCCGGCCTTTGCGGGCCGCCTCTTCCGGCGTCTCGCCATCAGAGATGACGCCAGGAACATCCGGGAACTCGACCAAATACCCGCCCCCTTCTTCCTTGGACAGCGGGCGTACGAGGAACGGATACCGGTCCAAAGGAGGTTTCTTGCTCATTGCCTGCCCTCCACCGAGTCAATCAACGGCACGTACCGCCGGAGTAAACCGGCTTGATCGGGCGGCCGCTGGGAAAACAGTGAGCAATCCCGCCACGGGATGGCGGAACACAACCTCAAAGTTCATGGTCCATGCGCATTTCGTGCCGTGGTATTGCACGAAATGCACACAAACCATTATAGTGGAGAGGCAGGGCCATCCGATGCGACGCCAGACATCCAGGGCCCAATCCACAGCAAAGACGGTTGGGCCTCGAACCGCCCAGTTGATTACCGCGCTCTATGAGAGCGGCCGGACCACCTTCACGCACGCCGACGTTGAGAGCATCACCGGCTTGCCGCCGGCATCGGCGCGGAGTCTGATCCGGCACGCGGTAGCGCGAGGTGTTGTGTCCAGATTGGAGCCCGGCCTCTTCGTGCTCGTCCCGCCAGAACTCGGCCGAGCGACGGAGTTCGCCGGTAATCCGTATATTGTCGCCCGGCAACTGGCGGCCGGCGCCGAGTACTTCATTTCACACGCGTCCGCCATGGAGCTGCACCGGATGGTCACGCAGCCCCAGTTCGTGATCTTCACCAGCACAACAAAGCGTCTTCGGAACAGAACGATTCACGGCACGGAGTTCCGGTTTGTTCTCATCCGCCATGAAGATGTTTTCGGCGTGACCACCCACTGGGTCTCGAAGCAGGAGTCAGTGAAAATCAGTGACGTTGAACGAACTGTGATCGACGGTCTCCGCATGCCGGCCTACTGCGGCGGCATCACAGAGGTCGCCAAGGGCCTCTGGATGCGCCGCAAGGACGTGCAGCCTGTTCGCCTCATTGACTACGCCCTGCGCTTGGGAGTTGGGGCGGTTGTCCGGCGGCTCGGCTACCTGCTCGACTCGTATCAGATCGCTGCGCCCGAGGACCTGGATCGCCTTCGTCGTTCTATCAGCGCGACATATGCCGTGCTCGATCCGATGCTCCCGGTCGAAGGGCCATACATTTCCAGTTGGCGCCTCCGAATGAACGTGGCGCCCGACGAACTCGAAGCTGTCCGGAGGACCTGAACTGATACCGCAGCGCAATCTTTCCCTCCTTGCCAACCGTCTCGCGAAGGGCGGCGGCCGCCGCATTCCGGAAAGCGTGCTCGAACGCGACTACTGCCTGGCTTGGTTCCTTGCTGAACTGGCTGAAAGCGAGCTCCGGCGGAACCTCGCCTTCAAAGGCGGAACCGCGCTCAAGCGCTGTTACTTTGGCGACTACCGGTTTTCCGAAGACCTCGATTTCACGCTGATCGAGCCGATGTCCTTTGAAGAGATTCGCGAGCGATTGGAGCCGGTGTACGCCGCAGTTCGTCACGCCAGCGGGATTGAGTTCGCGTTCGACCGCCAGGATCGCCACTTACACGCGAACAGTCACACGTTCTACTTGCGGTATGTCGGACCCCTGCCGGCGGGCGGCAGTGTCAAGGTGGATATTACAATCCGCGAGCAGATTGTTTTTGCACTTGAGAGCCGGCCGGTACTTCGGGCCTATGAGGAATACTCGGATCTGCCGGATGGCCGGGTCATCCAGGTGTACTCGCTTGCCGAGACGGCCGCGGAGAAAGTTCTCGCGCTGGCCGATCGCGCTCGCAACGAGCCGCGCGACCTTTACGATCTCTGGCATCTCGTCTCCTGCGAAGGGATCAACCTCTCAGAACTGGTGCCCGCGATGACGGCCAAGCTCGCCTTCAGGCAGCAAGAGTTGGCGGGCATCCAGCAGGCGATCATGAATAAGGAAGCGCGACTGAAGGCGCTCTGGTCCGCTCGGCTGGCGAATCAGATGGCCGTGCTCCCCCCGTTCGATCAGGTGTTCCGGGAGATCCGGCGCGTCCTGCGCCAAGCCAACCTGCCATGAGCACGCCGCGCATGGCACGAACATAGGGCTCATAGCACGCGCCGGACGCGCGCAGAAGTTCATTCTCCTTAGCCAGCTCGGCAATGACTCGCTTCTGCCGCCGTCCCTGCTCGTCGGTCAGATCTTCCTGCTGGACCTTGAGTCCCTCAGCGTTCCCGCCAAATCCTGCATCACCGCCGGCGGCCAGAGGTTCCTTTTCCCTTGGCGGAACAGCTTGGTTTTCAATAACTTGGACCCTGCGGAGCGCGCCCGCTGTTGGGGAAAACCGGCAGTTGCCGTTCCAAGGCCTCGGCTTGACAGAAGCGATCACAAGCAGTTATCATGGACGCGTGAAATCACACGGCCATAAGAATTATCATGGCCGTGAGAATCTTGAGGCAACTGTGGCTGCCGCCGAACGCGACATCGGCCAGCTTGTGGCCAACGCTTTCCGCCGGGCGTCCTGGCGCGTCCATCGCCCTCGGGCCGGCGCTGCGCCTCAACCCGGCCTCGTCGTCGAAGGTGGAGGGCGCAAGTACGTCGTTGAGATCAAGCGGTCGCCGGAAGGGCGTCGCGATCGGGTGATTCCGTTGCTGTCGCAAGCCCTCCTTGAAGCCCAGGCGTTCGCCAGGCAGTTCCCTGAGGCAGTCGTTCCTGTCGCGGTGGTCGGAGCCTTACGCCTTCCTCCGGCTGTGGTCGATGCCGTGCAAGAGTATGCCGACCGGGTCGCTCCCCAGATGGGGGTTGGTCTGGTGGATGCAGAGGGATTGAGGGCGTTTTGGGGTCACGGACTCGAAGTCCTCAATGCGCGGCCCTCTCCCAAGCAGCATCGCGCGCGCCGGCAGATTGCCCGACCGCGGTTGCCACACTTGTTCTCCGATCTCAATCAGTGGATGCTGAAGGTTCTGCTGGCGGAGTCGATCCCGGTTCATCTCTTGTCGGCGCCCAGAGCGCGATACCGGAACCCTACCCAGTTGGCGAGGACTGCCGGGGTTTCCGTGATGAGCGCCTTTCGCCTGGTGCGCCAACTGGCGATGGAGAACTTTATCGCGCAGGACGAAGGATGGTTGGAGTTGGTTCGAATCCCCGAACTTCTGCGCCGCTGGTCGGCTTGGAGGGCGCCCCTTCAGGAGTTGCCTGTCCGCTGGCTGGTAAAACGAGACCAGGCTGCGCTTGCCGCGCTGCTCAAGTCGTACTCAGCGGGCGGCGCCTCGGCCGGCAACTCGGCAGGCGAGCGCAGGAGCAAACCAAGAGTGTGTCTGGGCCTGTTCGCGGCGGCCGATGCGCTAGGATTCGGCTTCGTGCATGGCGTGCCGCCGCACATCTATATGGAGCGGTTCGGTTCGGGGTTGCTGCAAAGATTCGGGCTTTCGGCGGAGGACGCCGAATACAGTCCGGACGCATACATTCGCATTCCCGCAAACCCGGAGGCGGTGTTTCGGGCCGCTGTCATGAAGGACGGGGTGCCTTGCGCCGACATCCTGCAAGTGTGGCTCGATGTTTCGGGTCATCCGTCCCGGGGCAAGGCGCAAGCGGATGAAATCGCGCGGCGCGCTCTGGGACCGCTGCTGAGAAGGAACAAATGATGGAGCCCGCACCCGGCGTCGCGGGCTTCTCCCGCCTCATTATCGCTCTCGATCCCTGGCTGGATCAGGCAGTCATTATTGGCGGCTGGGCGCACAGGCTGTACCACCTGCATCCCTCGGCGCAGAAGCTTGACTTCGCGCCACTTGTGACCCTTGACGCCCATATTGCCCTGCCGCCGGCCTTGCCGGAGCAGACGCCGACGATCCGAGAGGCTCTCCTCGCAAACGGCTTCGAGGAAGAGTTCCGGGGCGACGACGTGCCGCCGGCAACCCTCTATCGTCTGGGAGACGAGGACAGCGGCTTCTATGCAGAGTTCCTGACGCCGCTCACGGGCAGCGAGTACACCAGATCGGGCAAGCGGAAGGCCACTGCGCAAGTCGCGGGCGTCAACTCGCAGCAGCTGCGATTCATCGAACTGCTGCTGAACAATCCCTGGACCGTTGAACTTCGCGTGGAGGATTTTGAATTGCCAGCGCCTAAGGTGGTCCGCGTCGCGAACCCCGTCGGATTCCTCGCGCAGAAGATTTTGATCCACCAGAAGCGAAGTGCCGAGGACCAGGCGAGAGACATCCTTTACGTTCACGACACGCTCCAGGTGTTCGGTGCGCGCCTGGACGATCTGCGGGACGAATGGACCGGACGGGTTCGTCCCGGCCTGCACTCCAGGGCTGCCAGGAAAATCGAAACGGCGCACTCCTGGCTCTTCGGCGAAATCACCGATGCCATCCGTGCGGCGGCGTCCATTGCTGCCGGCAGGAGGTTGACTCCGGAAGCCGTGCGCCAGAGCTGCCAGTACGGACTTCAGCAGATCATGAGGTGACCAGCATTCTGCGGGCTGACGGTCCTCACCTCTTCTGCCGCCGCCTGAAAGAGATCTTGGACCGGGCCAAGTTCGATCACTAGATGGCGCTGTGACCTCGCCGGCCCACAGCCCGAACGGCCCACCCGCCGTGTTGCCGCCACCTCCGGCCGCACCGCCGAGACCGTGGTTCTATCCACGGGCCACGAAGTGAACCCCGCCGCACACATCGCGGTTTGGGGCCACTGTCCGGACTCCGACGGCAGGGCCCCATCTTCAACCGCGGCGTCCCTTCCACCCGCGCCGCGCGCCCGGCCTCACTTGACGTTCGAGTCGTACCGAATTTCGCCGGTTTTCGGATCCCTGGAGAAGTGCTTCATATACTCCCAGGCGATCCGCGCATATTCCGGATAGAGAGCGTGAATGATGTCTTTGACGTAATTCAACGCCACCATCGGAACGCCCTTTTCGTTGTGGAGATACCAGGTATGCGACACGTACTCTCCATTGAGCGTTTCCATTCTCCAGGAGTCGCCCTGGAAGCCGGAGAGTTTGTAAGTTTCAAAATCGAAGCTAAACGGCGGCACGCCGTTCCAGCCGGCCCAGCGCTTCACCTGATTGGCGAGGTTGTCGTTGATCCGGCCTTCCGTGGCTTGCAGCCGGCGCACATCGTAAGAAGAGGTGGACAGATAGACCGGCAACTGCGTGTTGCGGAACCGGGCCGCCTCCTCCGGCGTCGGCTCGATGTTGGTGGCCGCGATGGGCGCAATCGCGGCGAACAGTCTGGGTTCGTAGTAGCCCACCGTGTAAGTCGCTCCGCCTCCCATGGAATAGCCGATGGCGTAGACACGCGTTGGGTCCAGCGCGGGGTATTTTTGGAGCATGTACTTCACCAGAGCGGTCAGGGCCGGCCCGCGGACGTTGTTGGGAAGCGTTTGATGATCCGCCGCGACCACCGCGACGCGTTCCTTGCCCGCCAGCGTCAGCAACCCCATCTCGTCGACGAACTGGCGCGGCTCGTCGCCGCCGCCGTGGCTGCCCAGAATCAGCGGCACGCTGCCCCTGGGTGCGGTGTTATTGAGAACCTCCTCGGGCACATACTCGTACCAAACGTCCAAATACTCGCCCTGATCGCTCTTGATGGCCGCGAAACGGTCCACCCTTTGGTTAGCGATAAGATGGATGCCGTTTCGGGTGACTCCTTGGATGAGCGCGTTTCTCTCGCACAAAGAGTACGGCGCCTGGTCCATGCTGTAGCCGCTGTACGGGATGCCCACACTGTATACGCCTTGTAGCGCCACAGGAACGCGCATCGCCTGAATCAGCATGCCGTAATAGGCCTCCCGGATCACCGCCGCCAGGTCGAGAGCTTGCGCCCTCGCTGCCACCACCTGCCGCAACGGCAGCGCCTGATTGTAGTGAACGACGGCCTCGCCCCGCCCTTTCATGGCGTTGACCCCGTTGGCGGCCTTGTACTTGGTCACCACGTCCTCCGGAGCGTTCACTAGGTAGACGGGAACGTAAGTGGCGACCTTGCGCACCTCATCCATACGTCCGCCGATCAACAGCGCGCCCGCGATGCGGCTGACGCAGTCGAAGGTTCCCGCGACGTAGTTGTGGAAGAAGGTTGCGCCGCCGTCCACGCCAATGAAGTACAGATAGGCGAACCCGCCGAAGTACTCCGCGTCGGCATAGGTGACGGCGCTGCCGTCGGCCTGCACGCCCGCCGCCTGCTGAGCGAGCATGGCTGTCTGCAATGCGTAGTAGGCCTCCATGTCGGCCCGGCCGAAGGTCTTGGCGATGGGCGTCACGAGCACGACGCTGCCGGTAGCCTCATTGATGATGTCGATTAGGCCGGCCGATTTCAAAAAGGCAAGCGCCTCATCCTTGGATTCGAACCGGCGTTCGACATACACGATAAGGTTGGTGTTCATCCTCGCCGCAGCCCGCCCCCCGTACATATTGGGCGAGCGATAGACAAAGGTGGTCCCCTTCGGATAGTTGTCCAACACCGGATGCCCCGCGTAGACTCTCGGGCGCGGCGCAGGTCCGCCGGGCGGCGCGCCTGGCGCCCCGGGACCCCGGCCGGGAAGACTGATGCCTCCTTGATAATAGGTCCTGACGACGTCCGGGGCGTTGCGGTGCGCTTCCTCAAGAGTTTCAAACGTAGCTTTGTTCCCGGTCTCGCCCGTGAAGTTCCGCGCCACCGCACCGGCCGCGGTCAACAGCAGAGCTGCCAGGACAACAACTGCGTTACTGATTTCCCGCTTCATGAGCGTACCTCCTGCCGGACATTGCCCGGGCACGCCCGCCTACTTGACATGCGGGCGGTACCGGATCGCGCCTGTCTTCGGGTCCCGCGAGAAGTGCTTGGCGAAGTGCCAGGCGACTTCGCCATAAGCCGGATACAAGGCGTGAACCAGTTCTTCGGTGATGTTCACAGCCACCATCGGGGCTCCGCTTGAATCATGCAGATACCAGCTATGGTTCAGATACTCGCCGTTGAGCTTGACCCGCGTCATCCGGTCCGCCTTGAAACCGCTGATGGGGTAAGCCTTGAAATCAAAGTTTTCGATCGGCTTCATGCCGTTGAAACCGAGAAATAGGTTGATCTGTTTCTGGTAAGCGCCGGAGATTACGCCGTTGGCGGCGTCGAACGCGCCGGGCAGGTCGTAGGCCGAGGCCATGAACAGGATGGGCATGCGGTACTGCTTCATCTTGGCCGCCTGTTCCGGGGTGCCGCTATAGCCGGCCGCCGCCATCGGGATCGCCGCGGCGAACAGGGACGGATCCCCATAGATGGCGCGCAGCGTGGCCGCGCCGCCCATGGAGTAACCAGTGACGTAAACCCGCGAAGGATCGAGCGCCGGATATGTCTTGAGCATGTAGCGCACCAGCCTCGGCAAGACGTCCGGCAAAATGCCGGCGATGTTCTGATGCTCCGGCGCTACGATGGCGAAGCGCTCCGCCCCCGCCAACGGCAACAGACCGATCTCCTCCACGAACTGGCGCGGGTCGTCTCCGCCGCCGTGGAGCGCTAGCACCAGCGGCACCGTAGCCGCCGGAGCCGTCCCCTTGACCACTTCCTCGGGCAAGTATTCCGCCCAGGTCTGAAGGTATTCGCCGTTGGGCGCCTTGACGTCGCTGAAACGCTCTTCGGACTTGAAACTCACCAGGATGCGGTCCTCCGTTGCTCCGTTGATGATCGCGTTGCGCGGAAACAGCGAATACGGCGCCTGGTCCATGCTGTAGCCCTGGTAGGGCGTGGAGGCGGAGTTGAGGCCCTGTTGGACCACTCCGACGCGCAAGGCCTTCACAAAGAGGTTGTAGTAGGCGTCCCGGATATAGCGGGCTGGGTCCGGGTTGGGATCCTGGGCCAGCAGGACGCGCTTGGCGGGCAGCACTGGGTCGAAATAGGTTTCCACGCCGCGCGCCGATTCGTAAGCGCTTACGTGATTCGCCTGCTTGTACCTTTCCGCGACCGAGTCGGGCGCATTCACCAGGTAAACCGGAACATGCGAGGCCACGCGCCGGTTATGTTCCATCTTGCCGTTGATCAGCAGCATGCCCGCGATCCGGCTGACGTAGTCCAAAGTGTTGGCCAGGTAGTTGTTCACGAAAGTCGCTCCGCCGTCGATTCCGATGACGTAGTAGTAGCTAAAGCCGCCGAAGTACTCCGCATCGGAGTAAGCCGCTCCGCCGCGCCCGGGGCCCTCGGTGGCCTTCTGCGCAAACATGGCCGTTTGCAAGGCGTAGTAGTTCTTCTGATCCGCCGCGCCGAACGTCTTTCCGTTGGCCGGCGTCACCAGCACCACGCTTCCGCGGGCCTCATCGATGATTTGGATCAGGCCCAGCTCCTTCAGGTATTGCAGGGCCGCATCCTTGTTCTCAAACGGCCGCTCCACGAACACGACCAGGTTCGTGTTGATCCTCGCGGCGGCTCGCCCGCCGTACATATTCGGCGAGCGGTAGATGAACGTTGTGCTCTTGGGGTAGTTGTCGAGAACGGGGTGAGACTTAAACGTTCTTCCCACGTTTCCGTCGATTGTGGCGACGGCAACGGGGCCGTTGACCCGGGCTTCCTCCAAGGTCTCGAAAGTCGCCGGGTTTTTCTGGCTTCCGGTGTAGTTCAGGGCGAATGCCAACCAGGTGAAAGATGCGCCCGCGGCGAGCGCCAGCGCAAGTCTCTGGAATGACTGTTTGCTCAACATGGGTTCCTCCTCCTTCGATGGCCGTATCCATTCTTTCGAATCGCATCCATCCGGACGTCCGAGCCGGATCAACGCCTCGCGTTTCCGCATCCGCGATAGCCGCCCAAGCCTTGGGTAAAACACAACCAGGGCGCGCAAGCGCTTTCAGGCAACCATCAGGTCTTTAGTCTATAACGAATGGTTGTCCGGTGGGCATTGGGGGGCGGCGCGGCATTTTCCTATCCAGGCACATGGTGACCCACCCCGGCTGCGGGTGTTTGCTGCTGGGGTCTGGGAGAAGCTGCGGGAGCAGGCCCATGCCGGCGGGGTGGGGGTGTGGGCGAAGCCGA
>Ga0101944_10003852_pt1 | contig 19847 bp, 19 predicted proteins | sample DewCreD2012metaG_FD_75245 | JGI IMG/M metagenome (GOLD analysis project Ga0101944, IMG submission 75245) | Hot spring sediment bacterial and archeal communities from British Columbia, Canada, to study Microbial Dark Matter (Phase II) - Dewar... ... | reverse complement strand
AGTCAGGAGTCAGGAGTCAGGAGTCAGGAGTCAGGAGTCAGGAGTCAGGAGTCAGGAGTCAGGAGTCAGGAGTCAGGAGTCAGGAGTCAGGAGAAAAGCGGATCACTTCTGTTTTAATGGCTTCCTGACCGCGTTTTCTAATGGAGTGAAACCCCGTCCTCATGGCCGATTTTCAAGATAGCCTTGCCGGTCCGCCGCCCGGCCCTCACCCTACTGCTTTTCAGGGATGGGTTGCCCCCGCTACATTTTAGCTACATTTTAGCTTGCCCACGCCGCATCTTTGTGTTATGAATCCCTCCCGGATGGATGGAAAGCTCCTGTAATTCCGGAATCCTCCTCATCCCCCCGAATTCCGTTGTTCGACAGATCCCTACATTCCCGGTTTTTCAACCACAATGGAGGTGGCGATGGCACACTGGATGAATCTCGGGCAGAACCTCAAAGTCAATGCCAAGAAATTTCCCCGGGTCACAGCCCTGAAAGACAGCAGCCGATCCTTTACCTATCCCGAGGTCAACCGCCGGGTGAATCGGTTGGCCAACGGCCTTACGGCCATGGGACTTCAAAAAGGAGACCGGGTCGCCGTGTTTCTCGAGAACAGCATCGAAATCATCGAATGCTACCTCGCCACCGCCAAAACCGGGATCGTCATCGTACCGATCAATTTCCGACTGGTCGGAAAAGAAACAGCCTACATCCTCGAGAATTCCGAAGCCAGCGCCATCGTCGTTCACGATGAATTCACCCCGATCATCGACGGCATTCGTTCATCCCTTCATCGAATCGCATCCAACCGATTCATTGTCGTCGGCAAAGACACTCCCGGGTATCGCAACTACGAAGCCGTCTTGGCCGATGGAACCGAAGACGAACCCCAACACGCCGTGCTGCCTTCCGACACATGGATTCTGATCTACACATCGGGAACCACCGGAAAACCCAAAGGCGTTCTTCGGTCCCACGAATCCCACGTGGCCTTCTACCTTATCAATGCCATCGATTTCGGATTCAGCCCGAAGGACATCTGCATGAACGTCATGCCGCTATGCCACATCAATTCCACCTATTTCACCTTTACCTTCCTTTATATCGGCGGCTCGGTCTACGTCCATCCGGCAAGAAGCTTCCGACCGGAGGAAATCCTGAAGATCATCGAACGCGAAAAAATCACCTTCATTTCTCTCATTCCCACCCATTACAACCTCATCCTGAACGTACCCGAAGAAAAGCAAACTTACGATGTCAGCTCGATCCGCAAACTCCTGTGCTCCTCGGCCCCGGTACGCAAACAGGTCAAAATGGACATCATGAAGTTTTTCCCGGGGGTCGAGCTTTATGAAGGCTATGGATCGACGGAAGCAGGCATCGTCACCGTTCTCAAACCGGAAGACCAGATGCGCAAATTGGGATCGATCGGATACGAATCCCTGGGCACCGATTTCATCAAGCTGCTGGATGAAAATGGAAACGAGGTTGGAACGGGGGAAGTGGGCGAACTGTATTCCAGAGGCCCGATGCTCTTCGACGGATACTACAAGCTTCCTGAAAAAACAAAGAGCGCTTTTCGGGGAGAATGGTTCAGCGCAGGCGACATGGCCCGCCGGGATGAAGACGGCTTCTATGAAATCGTCGATCGAAAGGACAACATGATCATCACCGGAGGAGAACATGTCTACCCGAGCGAAGTCGAGGAAGTGATCGGCGGCCATCCGAACGTGTTCGATGTTGCAGTGATCAGTCTTCCAGACGAAAAATGGGGGGAAAAAGTCGTCGCTGTCGTCATTCCCAAGGGTGAATTGACCGAAAAGGACATTCTTGATTGGTGTAAGGAGAGACTGGCTGGATACAAACGCCCCAAACAGGTGATTTTTATCGAGCCCGACGACATGCCTCGCACCGGAACCGGAAAGATTCTCCATCGGGTGCTTCGGGAGCGGTATCAATAAAAGGCCATGAATGGGGACTTCGCCCCCATCCATGAAAACAGACGTCAACCGCAATTCTGACTCCTGACTGCTGACATCTGTTTTCACGATCAATCATTCTCACGTTCAAATGCTTTCCGGAACGTGTATCCTCAACCCATAACGCAATTCGGAGGTGAACCGCATGTTGAGCAAGGCATACATTCCGTACAAAGGCTATTTCAGTAGTCCGTTCGTCCGCTGGCAGGGAAGCTTCCAGAACGAGCATGCCATTCTTCTCGCAACCGAAACCACCAAACGCTGGCTTGCCCAGAAAAACTGGGATGCCCGGATGTACGATTACGTGTTTTTGGGCATGACGGTCGGACAACCCCAGTGGTTCTACGGCAGCCCATGGGCTGCGGCTCTGATCGGTGCGGTATCCACGCCGGGAATGTTGATCAGCCAGGCCTGCACCACATCCACGACCTGCATCTACCAGGCGGCACAGGGGATCGAAACCGGTTTGTATCAGAACGTTTTCTGCCTGATGACGGACCGCTGCTCCAACGGCCCCCACACCGTATGGCCCAACCCGACCGGCCCAGGCGGGGAGGTGATTTCGGAAAACTGGCTGATGGACAATTTCAACCGAGATCCATGGGCGCAGAATGCCATGATCCAGACGGCCGAAAATGTCTCGAAGGAGGCGGGAATCACCCGGGAAGAATGTGATGCCGTCGCTCTACGGCGTTATGAACAGTACATGGATGCTGCAGCCAACGACAAGGCCTTCAAGAAGCGGTACATGTTCCCGGTGGAAGTTCGGGTCAGCAAGAAGAAAACGATCGTTGTCGATGACGACGAAGGCGTCACCCCCACCACAAAGGAAGGGCTTGCAGCACTCAAACCCGTTCTGCCAGGAGGCGTGCATACCTTCGGCGCCCAAACCCATCCGGCAGACGGTCATTGCGCCGTAACGGTCACCACCCTGGAAAAGGCCCGGGAACTGAGCGCCGATCCGAACATCACCATTCAGGTGGTTTCCTACGGTTTTGCCCGAGCCAAGAAAGGCTTCATGGCTATGGCCGTCGTTCCAGCCGTTCAGATGGCCATGGAAAAGGCAGGCATCACGGTGAAGGATGTCAAGGCCATCAAAACGCACAACCCCTTCGCAGCAAACGACATCTTCCTTGCCAAACAGCTCGGCATCGATGTCAACAGCTTCAACAACTACGGCAGCTCCCTGATCTACGGCCATCCGCAAGCCCCGACCGCAGGCCGGTGCATCATCGAAGGCATCGAGGAAGTCGCCATGGCAGGCGGCGGTTACCTGCTCTGGGGAGGCTGCGCCGCTGGAGATACAGGCGCAGGGCTCGTGCTGAAAATTGGATGATCGTTCCCACCGAAACGTATCCGCAACAACAGGTGTAGGGGCAAGGCATGCCTTGCCCCTACCTTGCCCTTACACCACCGCGGTTCTTTTCCGACCTCTTTCTTCTTTCTGACTTCCAACTCGTGTTTGACCGTCCCCTATTTGACGAAAGTGAGGAAGAACAGGCCCAGATCCCCTAAACGCCTTGCTATTTCTATGTCCAGGGGCTCTCGTCATCAGGGTTTAACGAAAAAACGATGACGGGGCCTTGGGGGGAGTCTTGCGTGTTCGGTCAGACAACGAACTCCGGGTCACTTCCCTCTCAATGGAGAATCTGACTGAGAAACAATTTCGTCCGCTCGTGCTGCGGGTTGGTGAAAAACTCCTCCGGTGTATTCGCTTCGAGAATCTGGCCGGCATCCATAAACAGAACCCGATGGGCCACGCTTCGAGCAAATCCCATCTCATGAGAAACGACGATCATCGTCATCCCCTCCTCGGCCAGCTCGATCATGACATCGAGAACCTCCTTGACCATCTCGGGATCGAGAGCCGATGTCGGCTCATCGAAGAGCATGACACTCGGTTTCATGCACAAACTGCGGGCGATGGCCACCCGCTGCTGCTGACCTCCCGATAATTGCCCGGGAAATTTTCGGGCCTGGTCGGCAATGTGCACCTTCTCGAGGAAAGCCATCGCCATATCCTCGGCTTCCTTTCTCGGCATTTTCCGAACCCAGATCGGCCCCAAGGTCAGGTTTTCCAAAATCGTCAAATGTGGGAAGAGATTGAAGTGCTGGAACACCATTCCGACCTCGGCCCGGATTTTTTCGATGTTCTTGATGTCGTCAGTCAATTCGATACCGTCGACAACGATTTTTCCGCGCTGATGCCGCTCCAGTCGATTGATGCACCGAATGAGCGTACTCTTTCCCGAACCGGACGGCCCGCAGATAACCACCCGCTCGCCTTTGTGGATCGTCAGATGGATGGCTTTCAGAACATGAAATTCGCCATACCATTTATGCAAGTCTTCGATCCGGATCATCACCGGTTGCTCGTCACGGATTGGACCGATGCCGCCTTCTGAAAACGCCATGTACACTCCACCTGTCGATTCCGGGTTCATTGCGGTGCGCCCAGCTCCTTCTCCAGCTGCCTGCTGTAACGGGCCATGGTGTAGCAGCAGATGAAATAAATGCAAGCCAGGAAAAAATAGGCTTCTGAAGAAAACCCCATCCAGTTCGGGTTGGAGAGGGTGGCTTGCGTGGTTTTCAGCAAATCATAGAGTGCGATGATCACCACCAGAGACGTGTCCTTGAACGCCGAAATCAGAATACTCACCGAGGGAGGAATCACGATTTTGAGGGCCTGAGGCAGAACGACAAGCCGCATCGTCTGTACGTAGTTGAGTCCGAGCGATTCGGCCGCTTCGTATTGCCCTTTCGGGATGCCCTGCAGCCCGCCCCTCACCACCTCGGCGATGTAGGCGGCCGTAAAGAAAATGATGGCCGCCTGCGCCCGAAGAATCTTGTTGATCGTAACACCTTCGGGCAGAAACAGCGGAAACACGACTGCAGACATAAACAGGAGGCTGACCAGCGGCACGCCCCGAACGGTCTCGATATAGACGATGGAAAGCACCCGGATGACGGCCAGTTTGCTTCGTCTTCCCAGCGCCAGAACGACCCCCAAGGGATAGGCGGCCGCCAATCCGAAAACGGCAAGCAAAAAGGTCAGCGGCAATCCTCCCCACTGGTCGCTTTCCACCCGACGCAGCCCAAACCCTCCTTGCATCAGAATCCCCATGAGAAAAAGCCCGACGATCCATGCATACAGAAGGGGCTTTTTCCAGAACCGTCGATTCCGGCTGATCAGAAGCAGCCCGATCAGCAGCAACACGGCGATGGTCGGCCGCCATTGAAGCTCGTACGGATAGAACCCGAAGAGGATGAAGCGGTAATTCGCGGTAATGATGGACCAACATGCCCCCTGAATGTTGCGGCATTCGGCAGACGTCGACACCCAGAGACTGTCGATGAAGATCCAGCGAAACAGGGGAGGAACGATTTTGACGAACAGGGCCACGCACAGAAGGGTCAGGATCGTGTTGAATACGCCGTTAAAAAGGTTCTCCCGCATCCAGCCGATCACTCCCGTCGATATGACCGGTGGGCGGATATCCGAAACGTTTTCGTAATAAACCGTCATAGATCTCCTACCGTTCGACCAGGGCCATTTTGCGGTTGTACCAGTTCATGAACAGCGATGTGATGAGGCTCATCATTAGATAGACGATCATGATCATCGCCACCCCCTCGATGGCCTGCCCTGTCTGATTGATGGTGGTATTCGTCACGGAAACGAAGTCCGGATATCCGATGGCCACGGCAAGGGAGCTGTTCTTGGTCAGGTTCAGCATCTGGCTGGTCAGAGGCGGGATGATGATGCGAAGGGCCTGAGGCAGAATGACCAGATTCATGATCTGCCAGGGTTTCAATCCGATCGCCATAGCGGCTTCGGTTTGTCCCTTGCTCACGGCCTGAATGCCGGCTCGAACGATTTCCGCCACGAAAGCAGCCGTATAGAACACCAACCCCAGCAGCAGCGCCGTAAATTCCGGACTGACGCTCATCCCTCCCGTAAAGTTGAATCCGGAGAGCTCCGGCACATTCATCGCCGTCGGACGTCCTCCCAAGAGCCAGACCAACAGCGGTAACCCAATCAAGATGCCGATGGACACCCGAACCACCGGAAAGATCTCCCCGGTTTTCTCCTGACGACGTCTCGCCCATCTGCGCATCAGGAAAACGATGACACACCCAATCAGGAATGCCGCCAGTATGGCCCAATATACGGGATGAGAAGCCGGAACGGCAAAGATCAGACCTCTGTTGCACAAAAAAACTCCTGGAAGCGGTTCCAAGGCCATTCTCGGCGGGGGAAGCGATTCATAGAACAAGGCATACCAGAAGAGCAATTGGAGCAGAACGGGAATGTCCTGAAACACTTCGATATAGGCTGCAGCGATCCGGGACACCAGCCAGTTGCTCGAAAGTCTGCAGATGCCGATGATGAGACCAAGAACGAGCGTCAGGGAGATACCGACAACAGCCACCTTGATCGTATTGAGCAAGCCGACAAGAAGGGCACGGACGTAAGGATGGGATGCCGAATAGGCAATCAGCGATTCGCCGATTTCAAAGGAGGCTTCTTTCCCGAGAAATCCGAAACCTGTGGCGATCGATTGACGCTGGAGATTGGTGACCGTGTTGTGAAAGAGATACCACCCGATCGATGCCGTGATCAGCAACGCCACGACCTGATAGACGACGGCCCTGCGGGCCGGATTATGCCAGAAGGGGATCGGTTTGCCGGCTGATTCTTGAAGAGCGGATGGAGCTGGTTTCATGATCGATGTATCGTAAAAAGAGTGGGCAGTGGGCAGTCGGCAGTCGGCAGTATTTTCTGGCCGATTTTCATCCCCGGGGGCGGCGCCCACAACCATGAGCATTTATCGTGAAAATGCGTCCGCCCCCGCGTGATGCCCCTCGTTGGCGGTGAGGGCGCAACGGGCTTTTGCGCCGGCCACCCCCGACGATCCGGCTTCCGTTCGGCGGGAAGGGGTCTTGGCCTTTTTGCGCAACCGGAAACGTTTGTTTGAATGTGCCCAAGGCCTCGTTAGGCTGGACAAATGAGCCTTCTTAGGCAATTGTCCGGGGGAGCCTCTGCATATCGCGGATCGATCGTCTCTCTCAGCGGGTCTGGCCCTTGTCCAGCCTTACGAGGCCGGGCACATGAGTTCGTTTTCGGTTGCGCAAAACAGGCCAAGATCCCCTGGACGCCGTGACGGTTTCATGCCTCGGGGGTGGCGATATCCATGCCTCCTTCGCCCGATTCCGCCAAGGAATTTTCATGGACGGGGGCGGCGGCCCCCGCCAGGAGCACTTATCGCATCAATCGCCTGTAGGGGCACGTTGCAACGTGCCCCTACACGATCTCGTCATGTTCATGGCTTGGGGCCGGCAATCCTCCATCTCCCTGCGAATTCATTTAAAAGGAGGGGAATACATCAACCCGCCCTTCGTCCACAGTGCATTCAGCCCTCTCTCCAATGCCAGAGGGGTTTTGGCTCCGACATTGCGTTCGAAAACCTCTTCATAATTGCCGACCAGCTTGACGATGTTGTAGGCCCATTTTTCATCCAGCCCGAGGGCCTTCCCATTGCCGGGAACCACCCCAAGAAACCGCTGGATTTCGGGGTTGGTGCTCTTCAACATTTCGTCCACGTTCTTGGAGGTGATGCCCAGTTCTTCTGCTGCAATCATGGCAAGAACCGAATAGTTCACGATATCCTTCCACTGATCGTCTCCGTGACGAACCGCAGGGGCCAGGGGCTCCTTGGAAATGACTTCTGGAAGAATCATGTAATCCGCCGGATTGGGAGCGACCGATCGCGCTCCGGCCAGCTGGGAAACATCGGAGGTCAGGCAGTCGCATCGCCCGGCGAAGAAGGCCTTGTTCAATTCGGCATTGCTCTCGATGACCACCGGTTTCATCTTCATGTTGTGGGTCCTGAAATAGTCGGCCAGATTTTGCTCGGTCGTGGTTCCGGGCAACACGCATACGGTGGCGCCATCCAACTGCTTGGCGCTCTTGATGTTCAATTTTTTCGGTACCATGAAACCCTGGCCGTCATAATAGTTCACCTGAACGAAGTTCAGCCCGAGCTGTGTATCCCGGCCGAGGGTCCAAGTCGCATTGCGGCAAAGCACGTCGACTTCCCCGGATTGAAGCGCAGTGAACCGCTGAACGGCAGTCAACGGAACGAATTTGATCTTGGTGACATCCCCAAAAACAGCAGCAGCAATCGCCCTTCCCGTATCCACATCCAGCCCCTTCCACTCCCCCTTTTCATCCGGCATGCCGAAACCGAAGAGTTGGCCGTTCACCCCCACCTGCACATACCCCTTGGCCTTTACATCGTCGAGCGTTCCACCAATCGCTGCACTTGTCAGCAACACCACCAACATCCCGGCCAACCACCCCCATCGAGCGACTCCCTTCATGGTTTCCTCCTGTTCGTTTTCGGTGATCGGGTTTCCCGATAGAGGGAATAAACCCGGTTTAGAAAATGGTGCGAACACAATCTTGGCCTGCATATCATGAGAGGATTCGGCTTGACAAGAGAAATGAAGGAACATTCCCGTATCCATCGACCCCCTTCAGACGCGACAACCAACCGTTCTGGTTCAAGAACCCTTCGTTCCCGAGTTCGTATTTGCCACAAACCCTTCTTTGCGATACAATGAGCCCTCAAATCGCAAGAGCTCAGAAATCGGAACTTCTTTCATTTCCAACAGAAACCCCAGGCCGAGTGATCGTGAAGAAAACCCATCCGTTTCCTGTCATCGCATTCGATTGCGATGGGGTGATGTTCGACACCCGCGAAATCAATTGCGCCTACTACAACGAGATTCTGCGCCATTTCGGCAAACCCGACATGAACGATCGGCAGATCGAAATGGCTCACATGCACATGGCAGACACCGTGATGGCCGAGCTGTTTCCCGACCCGCAAGAGCTGGCCGAAGCCCAAGCCTATCGGTTGTCTATGCCCTATATGCCTCACCTCGACAAAATGGTGATGGAGCCGGGGCTGAAACCGCTGCTGCAGCGACTTCGGCCCGCCCGCAAGACGGCGATCGCCACCAACCGAACGACGACGATCGGGGATGTGCTTCGGGCCTTTTCGCTGACGCAGGATTTCGATCTGGTGGTCAGCGCCAGGGATGTCGAGCGGGCCAAACCCTGGCCCGACATGCTCCTTCGAATCGTCGAAACCTTTTCCTGCATTCCCCGGGAAGTGCTCTACATCGGCGATTCCATGCTCGACCAGCAGGCAGCCGAGGCTGCAGGTGTATCCTTCGCGGCCTATCGCAATTCGAAGCTTTCGGCGGATTTTCATATCGATTCGCTCCAGGAAGTGGATCGGCTGCTTCGCTGAAGAAAGGACGATTCCCGCCGAACATGAGCCTCATTCTCTCGGCCTCCCGAAGAACCGACATCCCGGCCTTCTATATGGACTGGTTCATGGAACGGATCGAGAAGGGCTCTTTCGATTTGGTCAATCCCTACAACGGACGGATGACCCGAATCGACTGCAGCCCCGAAAATGTCCACTCGATCGTTTTCTGGAGCAAGAATTTCGGGCCTTTTATCGAAGGAGAATTCGACACAAGACTGGCGGATGCCGGCTACAAAATGTTCTTTCAGTTCACCATCAACCCCGAACACCCGATACTTGAACCCAGAGTGCCGCCGCTTCGATCGCGCCTCGAGCAGATGAGCTACCTGATCCGGCGCTTCGGTCCGGCCGGCGTCGTCTGGCGTTTCGACCCGGTCTGTATCGGAACCGACCCGAACGGGTTTTTTTTCCGAACTTCCGATACATTCGGCGAAATGGCCGAACACATGGCGGCCTTGGGCGTCCGAACCTGCACGTTCAGCTTTCTCGACCTCTATACCAAAGTCATCCGGCGATCGGCCGTCAAGGGGGTTTGTTTCATCGACCCCGAACCGGCGAAAAAAATTGCCATCGCCTCCGAAATGGCGCTTCTGGCCGGTCAGCTCGGCATTCGACTTCAGGCCTGCTGCGAGGCGGAGCTGTTACAATCCCTGCCGAAGGATGTCCCGATCACGCAGGCATCCTGTATCCCGGCTCCGCTTCTGATCGAACTCTACGGAGAAGGCTGTCCGCTGCTCCCCGACAAGGGCCAGCGCAGAAACAAGGGCTGCGGCTGTTACCTCTCCCGGGACATCGGCAGCTACAAAGACCATCCGTGTCACCATGACTGCCTGTTCTGTTACGCCAATCCCTTTTAGTCAACAATTGGATTCCGTTTGACGATGCATATTGGATCGATTATTCTTTCTCATCCGACTGTGCTGGCACCGCTCGCCGGCATCACCGATCTGCCCTTCCGTCTCGTGGTCAAGCGGCAGGGATGCGGCATGGTCTGCTCGGAGATGATCAGCGCCAACGCCCTGGTTCGCAACTCCCGCAAGACCCTGGCCATGCTCGACACCACGGCGGAAGAATACCCGCTTTCCATTCAGCTCTTCGGTGCGGATCCCGCCGTGATGGCCGATGCGGCAGCACGGGTGGCCGAAAGCGGGGGGGCTGCGATCATCGACATCAACTTCGGCTGCTCGGTCAAAAAAGTGGTCAAGACAGGAGCCGGCGTCGCGCTGATGCGTGAACCCCAACGAGCCAGGGCCCTTCTTCGGGCCGTTCGAACGGCCGTCGCAACACCGGTCACCATCAAGATCCGCAGCGGATGGGATCCCTCCGGCGATCAAGCCCTCGAAATCGCACGCATCGGTCAGGAAGAGGGCATCGATGCGCTTGCCGTCCACCCCCGAACTGCAACCCAGGGCTTTTCCGGAAAGGCGGACTGGCGGATCATCGCCCGCATCAAGAAGGCCGTCGACATTCCCGTCATTGGAAACGGCGACATTCTCCAGGCGGAAGATGCCCTGACGATGATGGAACAAACCCGCTGCGATGCCGTGATGGTTGGAAGAGCAGCCATGGGAAATCCCTGGATTTTCGATCAGATTCATCGAAGGCTTCGGGGAGAACCCGAAATGCCGATATCCCCTTCCCATCGCAAAGACCTCATGGTCGCCTATGTTCAGGCAGTGATCGCCTATCGGGGAGAAAGCCACGGATGCCGCATGCTTCGAAGCCGCCTGGGGTGGTTCAGCCGAGGCATGAGAAACGGAGCTGTATTTCGCGAAGCCATCCGCCGCCTGGAAACCGAAGCACAAGCAATCGACCTCATCAGGAGTGTTTTATGAACGAAACGACAAGTCCGGACGTTTCCCGGAGAACCCGGTCCATGACGTCCTTCATCGTGATGGATGTGTTGGAAAAAGCATGTGACATGGAATGCAGGGGGGATCATATCGTCCACCTCGAAGTCGGAGAACCCGACTTCGATACGCCGGATTGCGTGAAGGAAGCCGCCTGTCAGGCCATTCGGGACGGATTCACCCATTATACCCACAGCCTCGGTATCCTCGAACTCCGGGAGGCCATCGCCCAATATTACGGCGATACCTACGGCGTCAGCGTCCATCCGGATCAGATCGTGGTCACATCGGGGACAAGCCCGGCCATGTTCATGCTGTTCGCAGCCCTGCTCAACCCCGGAGATGAAGTCATTCTCTCCGATCCGCATTATGCCTGCTATCCCAATTTCATCGAATTCGTCAACGGCGTTCCCGTTCGGGTTCCGGTCGAAGAGGCAGACGGGTTTCAGTTCCGGATCGAGGCGATTCAGGAAAAGCTGACCTCGAGAACCAAGGCCGTGTTCATCAATTCCCCGTCGAATCCGACCGGAAATCTGCTGAGCGAGGAGCGGATGCGGCAAATCGCATCCCTTTCGCCCTACATCGTATCGGATGAAATCTATCATGGCCTTGTCTATGAAGGGAAAGAGCATTCGATTCTCGAATTCACGGACCGTGCCTTTGTCCTGAACGGGTTTTCCAAGCTCTACGCCATGACGGGACTTCGGCTGGGCTATCTCATCGCCCCTCGGGATTTCATCCGGCCGATTCAAAAGGTTCACCAGAATTTCTTTATATCCGCAAACGCCATGGTGCAAAAGGCGGGCGTTGCGGCTCTGCGATACGCAGCAGAGGATGTCCGACGGATGAAGGCCATTTATGACGAACGCCGCAGGTTCATGATTCGCAGACTTCGGGAAATGGGCTTCGGCATCACGGTGGAACCGACGGGAGCCTTCTACGTCTTCGCGAACGCCAAGCACATCTCCACCGACAGCTATGCCCTCGCCTTCGACATCCTGGAAAAGGCCAAGGTCGGAGTGACCCCAGGAATCGATTTCGGAAAGAACGGCGAAGGATACCTGCGGTTCAGCTATGCCAATTCCATCGAAAACATCGCTGAAGGCATGAACCGCATCGAAGCCTATCTCAACGAAAAGGGGCTTGCCGGACGACCAGGAAGATCCGATGCTTGATCACCACCCGTCGACGACAACGATCGATGTGCCCCGGATCGTCTCGGCCCGGTTCGAAAAAAGCGCCTCCCGACCGGAACACTATCCGCCCGGGGATTTGCCGGAAATCGCCTTCATCGGCCGCTCCAATGTCGGTAAATCCTCGATGATCAACAAGCTGGTCAACCGCAGACGACTGGTGAAGACGAGTGGAAAACCCGGATGCACCAGGCTCATCAATTTTTTCACCGTAAACGACAGCCTGCGGCTGGTCGATCTGCCGGGATACGGCTATGCGGCGGTTCCCGATGCCGAGCGCATGCGCTGGAAACGCATGATCGAAACCTATCTCGAAAAGCGGTCGATGCTGCGGGGAGTTGTCCTGATCGTGGATATTCGAAGGGATCCCGACGAAAAGGATCTTCAGATGAACGCCTATCTGGCTGACCGAAGGATCCCGGCGCTGCTGGCGCTGACCAAGGCCGACAAGATTTCCGCGAGCCGCAGGGCCAGACAATGGGCTCGCATCGAAAGCGCCTTCGACAGAAACAACAACGAGATGGTCGTCTTTTCGGCCAAGACCGGGCTCGGCGTGAACGACTTGTGGAAAAGGATCCTTTCCATGACGACCGCTCTCGATCCCTCCTTTGGAGGCCGAAGGCGAGCCGACGAATCGGTGGATGCGGGAGGAAAGAGTGACTGATTCGGAACCCCGATCCAAAACAAGGGCCTTTCGCTGCGGCTTCATTGCCATTGTCGGGGCTCCAAATGCCGGAAAATCCACCTTGCTGAACCGCTTGGTCGGTCAGAAAATCGCCATTACCTCCAAGAAGCCCCAGACGACACGAAACCGCATCACCGGGATCCGGCACCACGAAAACGCCCAGCTGATCTTCGTCGATACACCGGGGATTCACCGGGCATCCAAACAGCTCAACGTCCGGATCGTCGAAACGGCCCTTGGGACCCTCGAATCGGTCGATGTCATCGTCTTCGTCGTGGATGCGTCCCGAAAGGACGAAGCCTCGGAAACCATGATCCGAAAGGCGCTCGATCGGATCGATCGTCCGGTGGTACTGGCCCTGAACAAGGTCGATCTCGTACAGAAATCCGCTCTGCTCGCAGGGATCGATCAGCGCTCGAAACTTCGGTCCTTCGAAGCCATCGTCCCCATTTCCGCCAAAACGGGAGATCAGGTTTCCGTGCTGGCCGAGGTCATCGAGAACCTTCTGCCTGTCGGCCCGCCCCTCTTCCCGGAAGACAGCGTCACGGATCTGCCGATGCGGTTTTTGGCTGCAGAAATCGTTCGGGAAAAGGTCTTTCGGTACACAGGGCAGGAAATCCCTTATTCGACGATGGTCACGATCGACGACTACAAAGAGGAAAAGCGGATCACCCACATCCATGCCACCATCCATGTCGAGCGTGACTCACAGAAGCGCATCGTCATCGGACAGGGCGGCGCCATGCTCAAACGAATCGGCGAAGCGGCCCGGATCGAGATCGAAACCATGATCGAATCGCGGGTCTTCCTTCATCTCTTCGTGCGGGTCGATACCAACTGGAGCCGGGATGCAAAGGTATTGGAGCGGATTTGCAACCCATGATCGTTTCCTACCATCCTTGTATCGTTGCCGATCGCAATGCGCTGTGTGCCGGAAGACTTCCGGATGAAACCGATCGACAGATCATGGCTGAAGCCGATGCCGTCATCCTGCCTCAGGGATGCTCGAAGCCGCTGTATGAAACGGCAAAAAGCGCATGCAGCCATGTATGGCCCTGCTACGACGCCCGGTTCACCTACCCGGGCAAGACGGGGCAGACGCGGCTGTTTCAGTCTGTGGGACTGCCTCATCCCGATACGGAAGTGTATGCAGGTACTGCAGAATACCTGGCGCGGACGGACAACGGCTCCCGTCCCCCTTTTTCGTTTCCGATGGTGCTCAAACTCGACTGGGGAGGAGAGGGCGAAACCGTTTTTCGGATTGATGACCTCGCTGCGCTGCATCGATGGATGGATCACATGGCACGCTGGGAGAAGACCGGACAGTCCGGATTTCTCTTGCAGCGATACGTGCCCTGCCGGAACCGAACCCTACGGGTTGCCGTGATCGGTCTTCACCGAATTGTCTATTGGCGGAGGCAAAGCGATCCGGACAAGTTCCACGCGAATCTCGACAAGGGAGGCGTGATCGATGTCGATGTCGAACCGGACATCCGAGATGCGGCACTCGAAGCCATCGAACGATTGTGCAGCGCAGCACGGATTCATCTGGCAGGCGTCGATCTGTTGTTTTCGGAAGAAGAGAAAGATCCCTTTCCCTTGTTTTTGGAAATCAATTATTTTTTCGGCCGAAAAGGACTGGGCGGATCCGAAGCCTATTATCGGCTTCTGCTCGAAGCCGCCCGACACTGGGTAAGGTCGATCGGATTGGACGATGCAGCCATTCGCGCTTGATCTGGAAGAAGAAGATATCCGCAGGGAGCGGCGTAAGGCAAGGGAGCTTCGGGCAACCCAGTGGTGGAAACGACAGCTTGCCCGAGGAATATGCGCCTACTGCGGCAAACGGGTGGCTCCGGACGAACTGACCATGGACCATATCGTTCCGATCAGCCGTGGCGGGAAGTCCACCAAGGGAAATGTCCGTCCCGTTTGTAAGGCCTGCAACACCGCCAAGAAATCGAGCCTTCCGATCGATGTCGATCCCTGGAGTTTGCCCGCATGATCCGGTTTTCACCCAAGAGCCTCAGGCAGCGCATCATGCTCTTCGTGCTGCTTCCGACCGCCACCCTGCTTCTGGTTTTCGGTATCGTGGGTTTTCTCTACGCTCGGGACAAGATGCTGATGCAATGGGGAGAGGCGGCCATTCTAAAGCTGGAGCGGGCCGCACACAACGTGGACATGCGTCTTGCCGTTCCCCGGATCTGGTTTTCCCTCTTTCAGGCCAGTTTCCTCAAACCCTTTTCAAGGCCTGTTCAGGACCTGATCCTCAAGCAGATGCGGGAAGTGGAAGGGGTACTGGAGGTGACCGTCGTTCTGACCGATCAGCAGCAACCCTTCGACCTCCCCCAGCTCACACCCCATAGAATGGGAATGGGCTTTGGCCGCCGAGGGGCCACGGCCTCTTCTGCAGTTCGCATGTCCAAACCGAAACTGGATCCAGATCGAGGTTCCAAAACCGTCCTTATCTCCGCTGATCTATTCGATATCGCCGACCAGAGCGTCGGACGAATCGAAATGACCATGGGGTTCGATTACCTGATCGAGAATGTGAAGGCAAGCGGCTGGTGGCAGAGCAACCGGGCTTTTCTCGTCGATCGGGACGGTCAGATCCTGGCATCCACCGGCACCGACGAACACCAGGTTCTGGCGGAAAACGGAAGCTCCATCGAATCCCGCATTCTCGATCGCATCCAGCGGGAAAGTTTCGGCATCGAAATGGGAAAGGGATATCCTTCCCGGGAAATCGGCGGTTTCTACAGGTTGCAGCAGGCGGACTGGTATTTGGTGATGATCGCCCCAGGAAACGACATTCTCGCTCCGATCCTGGGATTTCGGTTGGTGTACATCGTTTCCTGGCTTGCGGTCATCTGCCTCACCGTTTTGCTGATCCGTCGGGCCATGTGCCGTACCGTGGATACCATTCGAGACGTGTCCCATGCCGCAAGGGAGTTGACCAAGGGGAATTTCATCCAGCTCGAGGTGTCGACACGGGATGAGGTCGGCGAGCTTGCCAGAAGCTTCAACGAAATGACCGTTCAACTTCAGGAACGGCTTCGGATGAAGCACTCCCTGAATCTGGCCATGGAAATCCAGCAGACCCTGCTGCCCGATCGGACCGTTCATTTTGAGGGACTCGATATCGTCGGCCGAACCATCTACTGTGACGAGACGGGCGGCGATTACTACGATCTGATCGAGATCCCAGGAATGGACCATAGGCGGATCGCCGTGGCTGTAGGGGACGGAGCGGAACATGGCATTGCAGCCGCACTGCTCATGACGACGGTTCGGGCCCTGCTGCGCAGTCGGGTGCTGGTCGGCGGTTGCATGGCGGAGATCATGACGGACATCAACCGCTGGCTCTGCATGGATACCGGTACGACGGGCAGCTTCATGACCTTGTTCGTCATGACCCTCGATGTCGAACGGAAAACCATCTGCTGGGTGCGCGCCGGTCATGAGCCGGCTCTCTACTACGACGCGTCGAGGGGCTGTTTTCAGGAACTCGGTGGAGAAGGCATCGCCCTCGGTGTTGATGAAACCTGGCGGTACGACGAGAATTGCGCCGTCGGATGGATGCCTGGGGATATTCTGGTCATCGGAACAGACGGCATCTGGGAGACGGAAAATGATGCAGGTCTTCGATACGGGAAGCGTCGTCTGCAGGCGCTCATCCAGAAATTCCGGAACGAATCCGCATCGGGGATTCTCGATGCAATCATTGCAGATATTGTGGATTTCCGGGAACATCGAACCGTCGATGACGACATCACGTTGGTCATTTTGAAATTTTAGGGCAGTGGGCAGTAGGCAGTGGGCAGTTGAAGGGTGGCAAACAAGGTGACGGATCGACACCTTGTCATTTGCCGGTTGGTCAACCGGCTGGCATCTTTGATAAATTCACCATAATTTTCAACCCTGGTTGTTACAGGGATCCAAAACATGAAACGGAAGGAACATGGAAAAAGCCAAGAACGCGGAAGAATACATCCAGAAAATGCGAATGGCGATCGCCCAGAACCCGGAATGCGGAACGTCGCACTACAATCTTGCCGTAGCCCTGTTGGGCATGCGCAAATTCGAAGAGGCCGAAAAGGAACTCCGGGAAGCCCTCGATTGCAGTCCGGGCATGGTCGAAGCCTATGTCCAATTGGGCGGAATCTGCTTTCAGCGGGGAGACCTCGAAGGCTGCCTGGCCTACAACAAGAAGGCCGTTCAGCTTCGGCCTAGTTTTTCGGAGGCTTACGGCAACATCGGGTTTGTCCACCTGCAACGAGGAGAAATCGATGAGGCCATTACAGCCCTGAAAAGGGCGACCTTCTTCAATTTTCGATTCGTCCAGGCGCTCACCAACCTTGCAAACGCCTATTTAATGAAGGGGGATATCGACAGCTGCATCGAAACGAACCTGAAGGCAGTTGCCGTCCAGCCCGACTTCGCCGTTGCACACAACAATCTTGCCATCGCCTACCTGGAAAAAGGGGAAAAACGCCTTGCCGTAGAACATGCCGAAAAGGCCGTCGAATTAGGCTACGAGATGGCGCCGGAGCTGCTTCAGGAAATCGATCAAATCCGAAACGAACTGAAGGCCGCAGAAAGCACATCATGAGGATGCGTTTCCGATACGGACTCGAGGCCGATTCCTGGATCGAACCGGGGAGTGTGCTATGGGACCGGCCCTTACCCGGAGGCTCCCTGACAGAAACACCAGCAGCGGAGCATCCTCCAACATATGGAGAATTGTTCGATCAGGTCGCTCGATGGATCAGCGCCTTGGGTTCAACGGATGCATACCGAACGCAGTGGACAGCCGCCCCCATCGCTCAGAACGACTTCCCGGATCCGAGAGAACCGGTTGTGATCCGCCTCGTGAAGCATGGGGCCTGCTACCATGTCTGCCGGGTGACCCTTTCCAGCCGGGGGGAAAAAGCCATCGATCTCGCAGTCAATGTGGCCGTAGGTCCCCCTGGGCTTTCCGTCATCGAACGGGATTTCAACTGGATGCAGACACTCTACGGCCGATCCGCCGATCCCATCTTGCCCAAGCCATACGATTTCGGCCGGATGGTATCCTCTTGCGGCCGTTTATGGGCCCTGTTTTCATCCGAGTGGCTGACCGGTTTCTCCGAATTCCACCCGTCTTTCGATCCCGGAAAGAACCGGCCCTCCATTCGGATCTGGGAAACGGGGAACGAAGGCCCTTTCCTGGATGAGACCCATGAACGGCTTCTTTTCCGAAAGATTGCATACATTTTGACGTTGCTCTACGATATTCAAACCGGATCGGAAGTCCATCCCTGGCATCATGCGGCAGGTGATTTTGTTCTTTGCCGAAACGGAAGCGACCTGCCTGTTCGATTGATCACGATTCGCGGCTATGGCCCATTGCTCGAACCGCAGCAAGCCTCGGACCACCCCTCCCCATGGCTTCGGCTTCTCGTCTTTCTGTGCAATCTTTCCATCCGAAACAGGCTCGATCGGATGGACGGCGTGGGGCAGGTATTCTGGTCGGAAGAATTCGTCGTGGAGGAAACCATCAAGGGGTTTTGGGATGCGCTTTCGGTTCATACACAGAAAAACATGCTGTCCGAAGACATCGCCGAAGGGTTTCGAGAGGTTGTCTCCGCCCTCGATCCGGAAATGATCTACGAGATCTGCGATCAAATCGTCGATTCCTATCCCCCTTCAGCCCCGGAAATCGATACCCTTCGCCAGCATCTGTCGGACCATGCAGCTGTCCTGTACGGCGCGTTGAATGATCATGAACTCGTCAGAAGCCTTCCTTCCCGGGCTTCGCAGCAATCCAGGTGATCGCTTGGGTGCCGCCCCAGAGGATAAACATGCGCCATCGGCGAGGCCTGCCCCCCGTTGCAAAGGGGGGATTTGCATGGCGTGGCCGTCGGCGTCTTCCGATCTGAATACTGCGACCATCGAAGCCCCCCAAGCGACGACCTTATCCGGAGGGAGACAGGCATCGTGAAGCTGCTGCATGTTCTATGCCAGCAACCCGGGAAAACCGGCAGCGGCATCTTTTTGCAGGCCGTCATCCATCATGCATTGCAGGCAGGCCACGAACAGCGCGCGGTGATCGGCATTCCGAAATCCTGCAGCCTCGATGGGCTGCTGCCGCTCGATCCTGAAAACGTGTTTCCCGTTCGCTTCGAAACCGATACGCTGCCGTTTCCGGTGGCCGGCATGAGCGATATCATGCCCTATGCGAGCACGCGGTTTTCCGAGTTCACCCAAGAAATGCTCGAGAAGTACCTGAGTGCGTTTCGGAACGCATTGAACGAAGCGGTGCATGACGGTTTTCAACCGGATCTGATCCACAGCCACCACCTGTGGCTGGTGACAGCCCTGTGCAGAAGAATGTTCGAAGGAAAACCGCTGGTCGTCAACTGCCATTCCACGGAATTTCGGCAGATGGAGCGGGCTCCACATATGCTGGATCATGTCGTACCCGATTGCAGGCGCGTGGATCGGGTGTTCGCCCTGCATGCCGACCAGGCCGCGGAAATCACGGCCCGCTACGGCATCGAACCGGAGCGCATCGCCATCGTGGGCGCCGGGTATCGGGAGGATCTTTTTTGTCCAGCGGAGCGGGGATCATGCTCCTGCAGCGAAACGCGCACCATCGAAATCGTTTACGCCGGAAAGATCAGTCGCCCCAAAGGCGTCCCCTTTCTGATCGAGGCGCTGCGTCACATCCAGGTTCCGGAGGGATACCGGGTTCGGGTCCGGCTGGCAGGCTCATCCGGGGATTCTTCCGTCGATACAATTCCGAAGACCATCGACCGAAAAGATGTAACCCT
>Ga0101944_10003851_pt1 | contig 19848 bp, 17 predicted proteins | sample DewCreD2012metaG_FD_75245 | JGI IMG/M metagenome (GOLD analysis project Ga0101944, IMG submission 75245) | Hot spring sediment bacterial and archeal communities from British Columbia, Canada, to study Microbial Dark Matter (Phase II) - Dewar... ... | reverse complement strand
AAGCCGAATTGTACATTTGATACAATAGTTTTTGCTTTCATATTATTTTCTCCTTTCCTACATTACTTTTGAAAGGATTTTTTTATCGACTTCCTGCATCGGTGCCAGACTGAATCTTGTTACATTTGCCAGATTCAGTTCATCCATAATATCCACCATCATGGTATATTTACCCTTCCTATCAATTTTAATAAGCGTAATCAACTTCGGATTTTCCTGGTTTTTCATAATCAGAAAACCCTGTAGATCCTTAAATGCTATTTTCTGAGGATCATCAACGCCAATATTCCAGTAAATTGTCCCGTCTTCTTTTATACGGAGCGTCATTAAATTACTCTGAGCTACCTCAACATTTGCATTACTTGGAGGTATATTGATTTCCATTGTCTGAGGTTTATTCATCGTGGTTGTCAGCATGAAAAATGTCAGAAGAAGAAATGCAATATCGACCATTGGCGTATTGTCGATTTTAATGCCAATTCTTCTTTTCTTCTTTTTCTTGCCTTTCTTTTTCGCAGCTCCACGTGGGCCGCTTGTATCGACCATACCCATAAAATTTTCTCCTTATTCTCTTTCAAGGTCTGTTACTAAGTTAAATCTGGTAATTTGAGTTTTCTGAAGGATGTCCATGACATCTTCCGCTACTCCATATTCCGCATCGCGATCACCTTTGACCACCGTTCTGAGTTTCGGATTTGCGATTCTTGCACGAACGAGTAAATCCGGAAGTTCTTTTAAAGTTACAGGGACTCCCAATCTTAACCGGTTTTCTTCTCCAAACAATTTTGCCATAAGATGTTGAGAATCAAAGCCGAGAACTATCTGGTTGTCTTTGCTGATCGTTATTGTCATAACATTCGATTCCGGCAACTTGAAATCCGAATGCGACGAGGGAAGTATAACCTGCACTTCTTCCGGTGGTCGAAATTGGGTTGTCAGCATGAAGAATGTTAAAAGAAGGAACCCAATATCAACAAGCGGAGTATTGTCAATTGAAATCCCAAGTCTATGTTTTTTTATTTTGGGCATATTTGTGCCTCTTTCTGAATTACTTTACTTTTAATGTTTGTATCATATCAAAACTTGCTTCGTCAATCATATATGTAAAAGTATCAACCTTATTAACGAAGAAGTTGTAAGAGATAATACCAACGATAGCGGCGAAAATTCCAAGTGCTGTATTGACCAATGCTTCGGAGATACCAATTGACAACTGAATAGCATCGGGTGCTCCTGCTTGTGCCAATGCCTGAAATGCGCGGATCATTCCGATAACTGTACCGAACAAACCGAGCATGGTTGCAATTGATGCGATAGTTGAAAGAATAATTAAATTCTTTTCAAGAATTGGCATTTCGAGAGCAGTTGCTTCTTCAATTGCCCTTTGAACTTCGGCCATCTGTTTTTCTGCATCCAGAATCTTTGCTTCTTTCTTCAGTTCCTGATATTTTGAAAGTCCAGCATGCAAAATATTCGCCATTGATCCGCGTTGTCTTTCACATTCCTTCAAAGCACCTTCAATGTTGTTATCAGAGAGATTTTTCTGGACATTTTTAAGAAATGTTGCGATTGCACCACGACCCTGTGCTTTGCTTAACGATAATGCACGTTCAATGATGAAAGTAATTACAATAATTGACGCTGCAATTAGTGCAGGCACAACATAACCACCTGTGAAAACCATTCCCATCAGGTTGTTTGGTTTTTGCCTGTTCGTACCGTCAAAGAAATTGTCAGGATTTCCAAGTATAAACCACCAAATGATTATACCGACAGCGATTGCTAAAAATATTACAATCGATACGAATGTGGATTGCTTCATTTTTATAACTCCTATATATAATGAATATTGTTAATGTTATTGTGAATTTGAATTCTTAATTACAAAACTTTCAACTGCTTTATCAATTGATTCTTTAACATCGAATATGTTTATCAGGCGGGTCACGGTTAATAGATTTTGAATATTTTTACCGACACCCACAAGTTTTATTTCTCCGCCATTCTTTTTAAAATTTGTCTGTGCTGATAATAATGCACCCAAACCTGAACTGTTCATATAATTGACTTTCTGGAGATCTATGATCAAATATCTGCTCCCCTGTTCCAGAAAATCATCCACCTCATCTCGGAACACATCGGTATCACCATCTCCGACAAGCGAACCTTTTAATTCGATGATTGCAATTTGTCCATCGTGTATTGTTTTAGATTTAATTGCCATTAAATTTAACCTGATAAAATTGCTGTCTAAAAATCAATAATGCAATAGAAATGCCAGAAATCTTAGTTAAAAATCAAATAAAAATTAAAGGAAAATAGGGATTATTAAAATTTTCTGATTACCATTATTGCATTTTGCAATGCAGGATGTTAAAAAAATACGGAAGGAATTCTAAGTTACTATATTTTAATAAATTTTGAAATATTGCATTTTACAATATTAATTCAAATTCCGTATTTTTTACGCTTTCTCCAGAGTGTGGATGGATCGATGTTCAGGAGTCGAGCAGCCTCATCAAAATCCTTTGAAATTTTCAAAACACGCAAAATATGCTGTCTTTCAACAGCATCCAGTGAGAGAAGACCGGTTTTAAAATCTTCGGGATTTCTGAGTTCGGGTGGTAAATGAGACACGTTAATCTCATCATGTTTTGCTAAAAGGACAGCCCTTTCTATAACATTTTCCAATTCACGTACATTTCCTGGCCATTTATAGGAAGTCAATAATTTCAAGGCTTCGGTATTTATACTCATCTCATAATTCGGTGAAAACTTTTTTAAAAAATGATAAATCAACAAAATAATATCATCAGGTCTTTCTCGTAGCGGAGGCAGTGTAATTCTCACGGCATTTATTCTGTAAAAGAGATCTTCCCTGAAACTTCCCGCTTTAAGGGAATCCGCAAGTTTTTTATTGGTAGCGGTGATTACTCTGACATCGACTTTTCTGGTTATATTTTCTCCGACTCTTTCAAATTCTCTATGTTGAAGAAAACGGAGCAATTTAACCTGGACAGATGGTTTGATATCTGCAATCTCATCCAGGAAAATTGTGCCCCCATCGGCGAGTTCAAATCTGCCTTCCCTGTCCTTAATTGCGCCAGTGTAAGCACCCTTCACATGACCGAAGAGTTCGCTCTCGAGCAGATTTTCAGCAAGTGCTGCACAATTAACTTTAATAAATGGTTTTTCAGATCGGTCGCTTTGTGAATGAATAAATTGAGCAAATAATTCCTTTCCGGTTCCGCTTTCACCTTCGATTAAAACAGTTAGCATGCTCTTTGCTACTTCGCGGGCAAGATCGAGTTGCTGGAGCATGACCGGATCGCGGGTAAGAATATTTACTTCACCTTTTGCTGATGCTAATTCCTTACGTAATTTAAAAACCTCGTACTTAAGTTTATGATGTTCGAGAACTTTTTCTGTAAAAATCTGAAGTTCCTGAAGATCAAAAGGCTTTTGCAGAAAATCGAACGCCCCTGTTTTTATTGCTTCAACCGCACTATCAATAGATCCGTGGGCAGTTATAATAACGCTTGTTGTGGTTGGTGATTTTTCCCTAATTTTTTTTATCATTTGAATTCCGTCGATCGGTTGCATCATTAAATCCAGAAAGGCAATATCATATTTACCATTTTCCACAGCGTTGAGTGCATCAACAGGATTCAAAAAAATCTCTACATGGAGGCCTATCGTCTCCAATCCGATTTTCACCGTTTTTAGGATATTTGGTTCATCATCAACTACTAAAATATTTCCCCGTTCATTCATCTCATTATTCCTTCCGAAACCGGTAAAAATATAAAGAAGGTTGTTCCTTTCATAACTTCACTTTCAACCCATATTTTTCCATGATAAAGTTCCACAATTTCTTTAACAATTGCGAGACCTAATCCAACACTCCCTGGCGTCGAATCCAGAGCATGTTTTACCTGGACAAACTTGTCAAATATTTTCTCCAGGTGTTCCGGTTGGATACCCCGACCCGTATCTTTGACAGTCAATAAAATACCCGAAGAATCTTCTTTTCTAATCTTTACTTCAACCTTTCCTCCCTCAGGCGTATAACGCAGTGCATTATTAACGAGGTTGGAAACAACCCAGGTAAGTTGCTGTTCATCCCCAATAAAAAGTGGAAGTTCAGGATCGACATTTGCCTGTAGATCAACCTTTTTTTCTTTAAATGGTAATTGAAGCGGCTGCAGTGCAAGTTCGATAATTTTCTGAAAATCCACAGGTTCTCGCTTTAATTCAAATTTTCCCGACTCAAGTTTGGAAAGTTGCAGTAATTCTTTTACCAATTTCGTAAGTCGTTCACAATCATGTTTCGATGATTCAAGAAGTTCTTCCTGCTCTTTTGTCAGCGGACCAACAACTTTTTGTCTGAGTATATCAACACTCATATTTATTGATGTAAGGGGTGTTCGGAATTCATGCGAAACGGTAGCCATAAAATCCGATTTCATTTTATCCAGTTCTTTAAATTGAGAAACATCCTGAAGAATCAAAACAGTACCGCCTCTACCTCCATGTACAGCTGGAATTTCAGAAACTCTCGGTCTTAGATAAACAATTTTCCCGTTATTATTGAATTGAAGATAAGGTTTTTTAATAATGGAGGTTTTACCAGCAGACTCGAATATTTCCCTGATTCTGTCATCCTTTATACAGTCCTGGACCTTTTTCCCCACCACTTCTTCTTCACGGAGATTAAACAATATTTCCGCCGGCCGATTGAGAAGTTGTATCTTGTATTGAGAATCGCAGACCAGAATAGCATCTGAAATGCTTTCAACGATAGTTTCAGATTTCTGCTTTTCAGAAATAATTTGTTCGATATTTAATTTTTCAAATTTCCTTAATCTCTCTGTCATTTTATTGAATTCGCGACTTAAATCTCCAACTTCATCATTGGTATCAACATCAATTTTAAGATCAAGTCTGCCTCTGCCGATCTGCCTGACAGTCTGAGCCAATTTTTCAACAGGTTCGATTATTCTTTTTGTAAATTGAATCATAGTAATGATACTCAACGCAATAGCAATTACAGATGCAAAGAGTACTGCAATTGATGCCTGTTCGGCAGTGATACGTGCTCCGCGTGCGAGTCGCATCATTTCTTTTTGATTTATCTCAATTAACCAGAAACAATTATCAGATAAGCGCTGTGAAAAAGGTCTGACTATGTTACTGTAATAATTTTTTGCTGTCTGATATTGAAGATTGACTGTCAGCAAATACAATGAATCAGCCACCAGGAGGTAACCCTCGTATGTTTGTTTTATGTTATCAAGAATCGGACCCACGTCTGGTAATTCTCTTTTCTCGTTTGCTTTATCGAAGAACTGGTAAAATTCTTCTTTAGCGCTTTGAAAATCTGCTTGGCCTAGACCGACATCGCCGTTAAGCATCATTATTAATGCACGTTCATGTTTTTCAACAACGTGAGCCATTTGCTCAAGTGCAACAACGTCTGTATAATTTTCTGCAAGGATTCTGTTAAAACTTGTAGTAATTTTACTGAAGTTATATATCGCCCATATCATTACTGCAATATTGATTAGAACGAGGACAATGTATCCAAATCCGATCTTAAACCGGAGACTATTTAAGAAACGTGTACGCATAGGTTTACACTTAATATATTGAGAATAGGCTCAATTATCAATTTTTGATAAGTTGACTTTAATAAAATTTCTTAGTAACATTACACCTACTTTTTTGTGCCATAAAGTCGGAAAATACTCATTTTATGGAATTAGCAACAAGTCGACCCCGCGTACTGGGTTGGCTTAGAAGCGCTGCCATCCTCGATGGTGATTGGGGAACCAGCGTTGCATACGTTCTAGGTATAGCATATTTTCACGCAGGAAACCATAGTGGGCTTCATCTGATGATGATGCTCGGTTTTACTGCTTTAGTTGCCTTCAACTATATCCGAATATGCAAAATGTACCCGAACGGCGGTGGTGTTTACAGCACTGTCAGTCAAAGATCACGCAATCTCGCCGTAATCGGAGCATTAATGCTGAGTGCGGATTATGTTGTAACAGCCGCCCTCTCCGTACTTGAAGGTTGTCATTATTTAGCATTACCTCATGCCGATCTCTGGGCAATTGGCATAATTCTCTCAATAGGAATTCTGAACTGGTTTGGTCCGCGCCATGTCGGAAGTCTGGCAATAATAATTTCAGTACTTACTTTAATTACGCTTGCAATTTTAGTCACAATCTCATCACCTGTAGCATTTAAAAATATAAATTTAGAACCCGCACCGGGAGGAATTTTCACAAACTGGGGATATTTTGTCGCAATCATCCTTTCTATATCGGGTATAGAGTCCGTTTCAAATCTCACAGGTTTAATGAAAGACCCGGAAAAAAATTCATCCAAGGCGATCCTGACAGTACTGGCCAAAATTTCTGTGGTAACTATAGTTTTAGGATTTGCCATGAATGCGATTCCGGAGTTGAGCCGGACAGAGCATAAGGAATACATGATCAGGTTTCTCGGTGAATATTATGTTGGCAACTGGTTCGGTCCGATGATCGGTATTGCATTGGGTTTGTTACTCTTCTCGGCCGGCAACACTGCAATTAACACGCTCACATCATTACAATTTGTAATGGCTATTGACGGGGAACTTCCAAGAAACCTCAGAAAATTAAATAAGCATGGTGTACCGGTCATACCACTGTTCGTTTCAACCTTAATTCCAATTATAGTTTTATTATTGATTCAGGATGTAATAGTACTTGCGGAGCTGTATGCGATCGGCGTTGTCGGGGCTGTTTTTATAAATGTAGCATCAACAGGTACAAATCCATCATTAAAGATGCCGATTTCGGCGCGTGTTTTCATGGTGATTTCAGCAATCATTCTTGGATTAACAGAATTAACAATTGCGATTGAAAAGGAAAAAGCCTTAATATTCGCATTGGTCGTACTTTTTGTTGGGCTCTCAGCGAGAGCAATAGCAAAGAGAGGAAAGGCACTTGTCCCTGTGCCAACACCTGTTGCACCACCACCGACAATTTCTGCACCAAAACCTGCCTATGCTCCAGTCACGACACGCATGCTGGTAGCGGTTCGTGGTGGCGGTCAAAGACTTTTACGTCAGGCATGTGAAGAGGCAAAACTGAGAGGCGCTTATTTATTTGTTCTCCATGTAAAACAGATAGCAATTTCAGGTTTATTACCTGATAAGGTCCCAGGTGAAACATTTACAAATGGTGAGTGGATGGGGAAAATATGTGAAGAATATAATATCCCATATAAAGTAATATCAGTAATATCAAACGAAGTGGGTTATACTATTGCAGAACAAGCCGCGACACTTGGAGTTGAAAGATTAATACTTGGTGCTACACAAAGAAGTCTTGTTGATAAAGCATTACGCGGTGATGTTATAAGAACTGTTTCCGAACTTCTCCCGGAGGATATCCAACTTATTATTTATCGCTCCTGATTTTGATTATACTTTCAGGAGTAATTCGTTAACACGACTTTCGATCTGTTCAATATCGATAGGTTTTTTAAGGATCCCAAACACTCCGATCTTACGTGCTTCCGCGAGTACGCGATCATCTTGAAATCCGGTTATAAAAAGAAAGGGGATCTTGGAAGTCTTTGGATTTGCTTTTACTTTCTTGAACATCTCAAAACCGCTTAAGCCAGGCATTACGATGTCTGAGATTATTATATCAGGTGCAAATTTTTCAACTTTGTCTAATCCCTCCTGCCCATCATTTGCAACCTCAACTTCATAACCATCCATACGTAAAAGATCTCTTAAAAGTTCTGCAAAGCCTATCTCATCATCGACCAGCAGAATCTTTCTTAATTTTTTTTCTTTATCCATGGCTTTTTGCCCATGTAGGTTAAATTTTCACAAATATAGCCAATCCAATTGGAATAATCAAGTATTTTTGTAAATAATAAATTATGTGATTTATCAACCGTTTTGAGTTGACAAGTAGAGAATACTTTGTTAAATTTCGCATATTATTTTATATTTACAAATATTTTGAGATTTAATATGGCCACTCACATGAAAATGCTTTGTGTAGATGATAATGCAGATCTACGCACCGGACTTAAAGAACAATTTGAATTAGAGGATTTTAATGTAGATACCGCATCCGACGGCCAGGAAGCCATAGAAAAGATAAAACAAAATCACTATGATATTGTATTATTGGATGTCAAAATGCCCAGGATGGGGGGGTTGGAGGTATTAAAGGAAATGAAAAATATTAACAAATATCCGCATGTAATTATGCTCTCTGCAGTAGATGATGTGCCAACCGCGATTGAATGCGTGAAGTTGGGGGCTAAAGATTATATCTCAAAACCTTATGATCCTGAAGAACTTCTTCACGTTGTGATCAAAGTACTCGGTTCTTAGTTTACCTGACCATCAGATTGCTCCACGGTTTTTTTCTCAACTGACCGCCTCTCCTTCCGTTTGTACATTATACCAAGAGGAATAATCACACAGTATCCAATTACAAGGAGAATTGGGGCGACTGTCAATTGAAAAAATCCTTCCACCGTATTACCTGAAAGAGCAATGTATCCTAAAATAATAATTACAAGACCGACACCGAGGATGATGTAATTCTCTTTTTCAAGAGGAAAAATTATTTCTTTCTTTCCACTTTTAATTACTTTTGATTTTTCAGATTTTGCCATTTAGACACCCGTTATGATTTATGATCCATAATTTAATAAAAATGTATGTATTCATCAAATAGCATATAATTTTCCATCCACCATTTTTAGTATTCGACCTGCTCTTTGAAACAAACTTTCACTATGTGTAACCACTACTATTGTCTGACCATCATTATCATGCAGATTCATAAGCAATTCAATAAGTTTTTCACTGTTTTCTGAATCAAGATTTCCAGTCGGTTCGTCTGCTAGAATAACTTCCGGCTGATTTGCGAGTGCCCTCGAAACCGCCACCCTTTGCAATTCACCACCTGAAAGTTCAGAAGGCCGATGATCCATTCGGTCTATTAATCCGACCTTGCTCAACAGGGCTTCTGCCCGATTACGGGCTTTTTCACTTTTCTCACCTGCTATCATCATGGGGATCATAACATTTTCAAGAGCAGTAAATTCCGGAAGTAAATTGTGAAACTGAAAAACAAATCCAATCATAAAACGTCTCTGCTTTGCAATTTCTTCATCCGACAAATCTGAAATATCCGAATTTTTCCAAAATACCTTTCCCTCAGATGGTTTATCAAGTCCACCAAGAATATTCAAGAGTGTACTCTTTCCCGATCCCGAAGCCCCAATGATCGCTATCATTTCCCCCCTGTTTATACTTATGTCTACTCCATGAAGAACCTCTAATAACCTATTTTCCCTTTTATCAATTAAAAAACTTTTCTTTATAGAAGTACCTTCAATTAATACTGTATTCATTTTATTCCCACCTTAATCCTTCTGAGGGTACAATAGACGATGCACGTTTTGCAGGATACCACGCTGCAAACCAGGACAAGCCTATAGAGGCAAAAGCAATGGCAATGAAATCGGTCCACCTGATCTCCACCGGTATAGAAGGAATAATATAAACCGTGGTATCAAGCGGAAAAATATTATACTTTATATGAATAAAAAGAATTATCATCCCGATTATAATTCCAAAAACCGTCCCGAGCACACCAAGAAATAATCCCTCAGTCATGAAAATTTTTGAAATATTTTTCGGAGACATTCCCATTGCCCGTAGAACACTTATATCCCGTTTCTTTTCAATAACACCCATCGTTAATGATCCGAGCATGTTAAAAGTTGCAACAAATATAATCAAACTTAATAAAATATAGCCTGTCCATCTTTCAATCAGCATTACGATATAAAGACTCTTATGCAAATCGAACCAGGTTGATACACTCGTTTCCTTCGGAAGAAATTGGAGCAAATCTTTCTTAACTCCATTCGATTTCTTAAAATCCACCAATCTCAGATCAATACCATCTATCCTATCCATGTAATTAAAAACTTTCCGGGCATCGTTCAGAGATATAAATGCATAGCTTAAATCATAATCTTTATTATTTGATTCATAAATACCCGTAACACGAAATCTTTTGCCTTCAGGTATTTTTATTCCGGATAAAGAACTTTGAATGTCTCCCGGACTGTAAACAACAATATCATTTCCCACGACCGATGATAATCTATCGGCAAGTGTCAAACCAATAATCACCCCCGGTATTCCCGAAGAATCCTGAAAATTTAATTCTCCAAGTACCATATTTTTACTTAAGCCGGTTACTTTGGTAACTTCGTCTTGATTAAGACCTTTTATGAAAACCACTCTATTAAATGAACCCGATGCAAGCATTGCTTTACCAATGATAAATGGTGCTATTGCATTTACTTCATTCATGCTTTTAAGTCGTGTACTTATCATAGAATATTCTGCAGAAGAAAACCCACCTTTTTTCTCAATACGAATATGCGGGTCGAAACCAACCAGTACAGATGTAACAACTGAACTGAACCCGTTAAATACCGAAAGCGCAATCAACAATGCAGCAACTCCTATCGCGATACCTGAAATTGAAATATAACTGATGACATTGATGAATCTAATTTTCCTCTTAGATGTCATATATCTTCGGGCAATAAATATTTCAACTGGAGTGATCATCCAAATCTGAGGAGAGTAACAGTATCAAGTTTTGCCGCCAACCTTGCGGGTATAAAGGTCGTAACCATACAAAGTATGAATGCAACCCCGGATACGATCAGAAAATTTTCCACATTCATCAATATCGGTACATTTTCCATAAAATAAATTTCAGATGGGATGGATATCAGATGCATTTCCTTTTGCAGCCAGCAAATTACAAATGCAAGTATGTTACCTGACAGTATTCCTGTAAAAGCAATAAAAATGCCATGGAAAAGAAAAACACGACGAATCATTGATTCTCCTGCACCCAGAGCATTGAGTATACCTATGGCGCGAGTTTTTTCCAGGACAAACATTAAAAGCGTGCCTATAATATTGAATGTCGCTACAATAATCACCAGACTCAACATAACAGGGGATAATTTTTGTTGAAGTGAGATCCAGGAAAAAAGATTTCGATAAATCTGAAAAATAGATCTTGCATAGTGCGGATAGCCGAGGAGTTTTTGAATCTGCTCAGCAATTAATGTAGATTGACCGACATCCTTCAGGTACACTTCATAACCCGAGACGGAATTCCCTAAACCAAAAAGGTTTTTAGTATTTTCGATTGAAGTAAAAGCATATGAATCATCAAATTCCACCATACCCGATTCATATAAACCACTTATTACGAATTGTTGAACATATGATTTACTTGGAATCCCCTGCCTTTGCTGTTGAAGTGTAAAAAGCGCCACTGTATCACCCAGAGTGTTGTTAAGTCGGTTGGCCAGGCGTTTGCTAATTACTATTGTGGGAAAATTATTTTTATCAATAGTTTGATACCCCCCCTCAATAATATATTTTTGTGTTTGAAATTCTCCGGCATTGTTATCTATTCCTTTCAGCAATACCCCATCAACCCCTGATTTTGAACGAATCAAACATTCTTTTGAGGTGAAAGGAAAAACATTAAGGATGCCTGGAATCTGACCTCGAATTTTATCCATCGATTCATCAGGATTCTGGAGCGGGAGATTTTGATAACCACGAACCTCGATATGCGATGTAAATGAAATTACTTTTTCCGTTATTTCTTTTTCAAAGCCTGCTAAAATTGATAGTGTAATGATAAGTGTGGCGGTCCCCAGTGTTACTCCGAGAATGGAAATAATCGTAATAAATGAAAGAAAACCGCTCTTACGTTGTGCCTGCAGGTATCGTTTCGCTATAAAAAAAGGAGTGCTCATGCAATGATTATTCTATCCTGATCACAATTTTTGGCCATACATCAGAAGAAAAGATTTTATAAAATTATCTAAATCACCGTCCATTACTGCCTGCACATTACTTGTTTCGACTTCTGTTCTATGATCTTTTACGAGATTATAAGGATGGAAAACATACGAACGGATTTGACTCCCCCATTCAATTTTTTTCTTTGTACTTTCTATAGCCGACCGTTTTGCTTCTTCCTCTTCCTTTTTTAACTGATATAAACGTGATTTTAGCATTTTCATTGCACGTTCCCGATTCTGGAATTGTGACCTTTCCTGCTGGCAGGCAACAATGATTCCTGTGGGAATATGTTTAATCCTTACAGCAGTTTCGACTTTATTGACATTTTGCCCCCCTTTTCCGCCTGACCTGTATGTAGAAAATTCCAGGTCTGCGGGATTGATATCAATCTCGACATCATCTTCAATTTCAGGATAAATAAAAACGGAGGCGAAGGAAGTGTGTCGCCTCGCATTTGCATCGAAAGGTGAGATACGAACCAATCTATGGACGCCGGACTCGGCTTTCAGGTACCCATATGCATACTGACCCTGGACTTCTATTGCAGCGCTCTTTATTCCCGCACCATCACCTGCCTGCTCATCAAGCAGATAGACTTTAAAACCCTTTCTTTCGCACCAGCGAAGATACATACGCATCAGCATTTCAGCCCAATCCTGTGCTTCAGTTCCCCCCGCTCCTGCATGTATGGTGAGTATGCAATTTTTTTGATCATCCTCCCCGCTCAGCATGTTTCTAAATTCTAATTCTTTCAGTTCGTTTTCAATTTTTATCAATTCGGATTCAAGTTCCGCGATAAAAGAATGTTCAGAACCCTCAGCAGCGAGATTAACTAAATCTTCAACATCATTTATTTTTCTCTGGATCGAATTCCATGCGTCTACCCAGCTTTTCCTTTGATTAATCTGCTGCATGATTTTTTGTGCGGCGACATTATCATTCCAGAAATCAGATGCATGTGTCTTTGATTCAAGTTCACTCAATTCTTTCTCTTTTGTTTCAATGTCAAAGATACCCCCGAAGGTCTGTTAACTTTTTTTTAAGTTCACCCAATTTATCCTTAATATCGCCAAACATTGATCTCTTTTCCTTTATTTACAGTATTAATCTGTAATCTTAATATGTAATTCTTTAAGTTGTTTTTCATCCACTCTTGATGGTGAATCATCCATTAAAGACATTGCGCTGGTAGTTTTTGGGAATGCAATGACATCACGAATAGATTTTTCTCCTGCAAGGAGCATACAAATTCTATCAAAACCAAATGCTATTCCACCGTGCGGAGGAGCACCATAACGTAGCGCATTAAGGAGAAATCCGAATTTATCATTTGCATCTTTTTCACCGATTCCTAAAAGTTCAAATACCTGAGATTGCAGGGAACGATCATGAATTCTTATACTTCCACCTGCTATCTCGTTTCCATTCAGGACAAGATCATACGCTCTTGCGCGTACTTTAAGCGGATCGGTTTTCAAAATCGGAATATCTTCAATCCTGGGAGAGGTAAATGGATGATGTACTGCAATACATCTTTTCTCCTCCTCATCATATTCAAACATTGGAAAATCTGTAATCCAGAGATGCTGGTACTTACTTTCATCAATTAAATTTTGTCTACGACCGATTTCGAGACGAAGTGCTCCAAGCGCATTGTATGTTTTAGACCAGGTATCTGAAATTATTAAAATTAAATCACCTTCCTGTGCTTTCATTCTTGCTGAAATTTGTTTAATAACATCCTGACCAAGATATTTTTCCGCGGGTGATTCTATTTTACCTCCGCTGAGACGGATCCAAACAAGTCCGCCTATTCCCAGGTTCTTCACAAAATCGGTAAGTCCGTCTATCTGACTTCTCGAATACGAAGCACAGCCCGGTGCGGTCAATCCTGCTACAACGCCTCCCCTTTTAATATTTTCAGTAAATACTTTAAAATTAGTCGCGGCACAAACATCGGTAATTGAATTCAGTATCACATTAAAACGGATATCAGGTTTATCAGATCCGTATTTCTCCATTGCTTCTTTGTATGTTAATCTCGGAAAGGGAATTTCTACATCAATGCCTTTAATCTCTTTAAAAAGTTGTTTCATTAATCCTTCCGTCACATTCATAACATCAGACTCGTCAACAAATGACATTTCCACATCAATTTGTGTAAATTCTGGCTGTCTGTCTGCACGTAAATCCTCATCACGAAAACATTTAACAATCTGGAAATACCTGTCCATTCCCGCGATCATCAAAATCTGTTTAAATGTTTGAGGTGATTGCGGGAGAGCGTAGAATTTCCCGTGATGTATTCGACTCGGTACCAAGAAGTCGCGTGCTCCTTCGGGTGTACTTTTCATCAGGAAGGGTGTTTCAATTTCGAGGAAATTAAGATTGTCGAAATATTTATGTGTCACCTGATACATTTTATGGCGAAGTTCAAAATTTTTCAATAAAGAGGGACGTCGAAGATCCAGATATCTATATTGTAGTCTCAGTTCTTCGCTTGCAGTTACATTATCAACAACATTAAATGGTGGAACATCTGCCCGATTAACCACTGTCAACTCTTCCCCTATAACATCAATTTCTCCTGTTGGCATAGAATGGTTTATCATTTTTTCAGGTCTGAGTGTTACTTTACCCGTCAATGAGACAACATCCTCGTTATGCAGGTTTTCAACTGATTTATGTAATTTAGAATCTATCTGCGGATTAAAAACAACCTGAGTCTTACCGTATCGATCCCGAACAAGGACAAATATGACCCCTCCAAGATTTCTTACTGAATCGACCCATCCATTTAATGTTACGGTTTTACCAACATCACTTCCTCTTAATTCTCCGCAATTATGTGTACGTTTGCGATACTCCATACATTTCAAATTATTATTTTTATTATTAAAGAGTTAGTCTGAACCTAACCGTTTATTTTTATTACAAAGCGACTGAAATATATATAAAATGGGTATGAGGAACAAATAAAGTCAACGCCTTATTCAGAAGACCGATTTTCTAAAGGATATTTTCCGTTGTAATTTTGGCTGCAAATTGAAGATTATTAAAAAATGCAAACAATCTTTATATTTTTTATAAATTAACCGAGGTGAGTGTTTAACTTCTCGACCAATTGTCTTTTATTTATAAGTCCGACTATCTGCTCTACAACCTGTCCACCTTTAAAAATCATTAATGTTGGAATGCTCATTATTCTGTATGCAGTCGCAGTTTTTGGATTAGCATCAACATCTAGTTTTGCGACTTTTATTTTGCCGTCAAATTCCGATGCGATTTCATCGACTGTTGGGGCGATCATTTTACATGGACCGCACCAAATTGCCCAGAAATCGACTAAAACAGGAATTGGTGATTCAATTACCTCACTTTGAAAATTTGAATCTGTTACAACAATAGGTTTCATTTATTAATTATTCCCTTATTATTATTATTTTCTATTTATAAAAAAAGATACAAAATTTTATGTTGAAAATCTAACTGACGATGGACCAAGCACTTTTTCGGTCTCATTGATGAAATCATCACTCAGGTCAACTCCATATTTTGTTGTTTGAAGAAACATGACCTCTTCGGTATCATCATTAATAACATTAAAAATGCATGGATATTTTCCCTGATGGCTTTCAATGATATTTTTTAAAAGTGTTAATGACTCATCATTGACGGAATTTATTTTTAGTGATAAAATTACATTTTTTGTAAATTTTTCTTTCGCAGTTTCCAGTGGAAATATTTCTCTTGCAATGATTCTTAAAGATTCACCTGTGTGTTCAGCACTTCCCACCACCATGACCATGGTATCGAGATTGAGGTAATTCTGGTATTGACGGTATGCATCCGAAAAAACAATACATTCACCCCGTCCGGTAAAATCCTCTAATGTTAAAAAGGCCATCATCTGTCCCTTTTTATCAACCTTTTTCTTAATTGCCGATATTATTCCAGCGGCTCTAATAACTGCTCCATTTTTAATTGATGAGGATTTGCCAAGAGTTGCGGTTGTAAAAGCCTCTATAACTTTCTGATGTTTTCTCAAAGGATGACCGGAAAGATAAAATCCGAGTACTCCTTTTTCTCGGGAAAGTTTTTCACTTTCGCTCCAATCCTGTATATCGGGGAGTGGAGGATAATGTTCATCAGTTGATTGCTGCATTAAACTTTCGAATAACGAAGATTGCCCTCTTGATAAATGATTTTTCTTATTTTGACCGAATTGAATTGCTTTTTCTATAGATTCATAGATCTGCGCACGATTTTTATGAATCCCGTCAAATGCTCCTGCCTGTACCAAACTTTCAAGTGTTTTTTTATTCACAAGATGCAGGTTAACGCGGGCGCACAGATCAAAAATATTTTTAAATTTTCCTTCCTTTTTCCGTGCTTCGATAATATTTTCGACGGCACTGACTCCCACGTTTTTAATTGCACTTAATCCGAAACGTATACCTGCAGGTGTGATAGTAAATTTCACTTTACTCTCATTAACATCAGGTGGAAGCACATTAATATTCATCCGTCGGCATTCTTCAATCAATTCAACAACATAATCAGTATCGCCTATCTCTGCTGATATTGTTGCGGCCATGTATTCAGAAGGATAATGTGCCTTGAGGTATGCAGTCTGGTATGCAAGAACCGAATAAGCCACGCTATGAGATTTGTTGAATCCATAGGAAGCAAATTTTTGAATCATGTCGAATATTTCGCCCGCCACCTTTTTACTGAATCCATTTTTCAGTGCACCTTCAATGAATTCATTTTTCTGTTTTGACATTAAACTTTTATCTTTCTTACCCATCGCACGTCGCATTATGTCTGCTTTAGCGAGTGAAAAACCTGCTACTTCGTTTGCGATTCTGATTACCTGTTCCTGATAAACGATAATTCCATAAGTTTCTTTCAATATTGGCTCCAGACGCGGGTGTAAATATTCAATTTTCGCACCCTGTTTTCGTCTTATAAAATCTCCTATCATATCCATAGGACCTGGCCGATACAGAGCATTCATGGCAACCAGATCATTAATTGAATTTGGTTTTAATTTACACAGCCAGTCCTGCATACCGGGAGATTCAAATTGAAATACTCCAACGGTGTGACCTTTTGCAAATAATTCAAAAGTATCTGGATCATCCTCGGGGATTTTAGTCACATCAATTTTAACACCATGTTGTTCTTCTATAAGATCGATTGTGTTTTCGATTACGGTTAGAGTCCGAAGCCCCAGGAAGTCCATCTTGAGAAGTCCTGCTTTCTCAAGGTCTATCATGTTGTACTGTGTCATTAATTCGGTTTGTGGTGTTTTGTATAAAGGCACAAAATCAATTAATGGACCGGGGGCAATAACGATTCCGGCGGCATGTGTGGAGGCATTTCTGTTCAATCCTTCCAGGACGAGCGAGATTTCTATCAATTCTTTGATCTTCTCATCGTTACTTTTTTTCACCCATGCTAATTCCGGGTTTGTTTCCAAAACCTCAGCAAGGGGAGTAACCCGCCCCTGTACAACAGGGATCAATTTAGTAATTGATTCTATTATATTAAGAGGAACTCCCAATACTCTTCCGACATCTTTAAGTACGGCTCTTGACGACAACGTTCCAAACGTAATTATCTGTGAAACAGAATCGGTGCCATATTTTTCTTTAACATATTCAATAACACGGTCACGTTTGGTATCTGAAAAATCAATATCGATATCAGGCATACTGACACGATCGGGGTTAAGGAAACGTTCAAAGAGCAATCCATATTTTAAAGGATCTATATTAGTAATTCCGAGCGCATAACTGACAATACTCCCTGCAGCGCTTCCCCTTCCTGGTCCGACCAGAACGCCCAATTCTTTTGCGATTTTGATAAAATCATAAGTAATTAAAAAATAGCCTGCATAACCCATTTTTTTTATAACATTTAACTCATGAGCGAGTCTTTGTTCAATTTCAGGAGTTATATTATCATAGCGTAATCGAATTCCTTCATGGACAATTTTTTCTAGATATTCGTCGTGAGTCGTTACGCCCGCGTCCGGCGGGATCGGGAAAGCGGGCATATGAGGCTGGGAGGGTTCCAGACTGAATTCTTCGATTTTTTCCGCTATTTCGATTGTTGATTTAATTGCTTTCGGAAAATCACGAAATGTTGCAATCATTTCATCTGCAGATTTGAAATACAACTGATCTGTTTTATATCGGAGTTCATGGTAATCGGTCGTATTGGAAGCGGTTGCATCTGGTATCATCAAAAGGACGTTATGTGCGATTGCATGTTCCCTTTTGATATAATGTATATCATTTGTTGCGACGAGTGGTATTTCAAGTTCTTTTGATATGACGGGCATTCCGGCAAGAATAGATTTTTCTTTTTCCAGTCCGTGGTTCTGTATTTCAAGATAAAAATCATCTTTGAATATTTCCTTTAGTATTCCAGCCTCTTTAACAGCAGATTCTTTATTTCCATTTACAAGGTGGTAGGCAACCACTCCGTTTGGGCAGGCAGAGAGGGCAATTAAACCTTTTGAGTATTTTTGTAATAATTCCAGGTCTATTCTTGGTTTATAGTAAAATCCCTCAATATGTGCATAACTGCACAATTTCATTAAATTCCGATAACCTTCATAATTTCTTGCAAGGAGAACAATGTGTGAGTAAATCCCTCTTCCAAGTCCCTGTTTAGTAATTTTACCATTAATCTCTTTTGTAAATCTTGAGCCACCCATAAAAATATACATCTCGCAACCGAGAATCGGTTTTATTCCTGATTTTTTTGCTTTACTATAAAACTCAATTATTCCAAACATAACACCATGGTCGGTAAGCGCAACAGCATGCATATTATTATCAACCGCCGATTGAATAAGGGCGTCTATGGTTGCCGCCCCATCGAGCAGACTATAATCTGAATGATTATGGAGATGTATAAATTCGGACATGAGAACTAAAGATAAAAATTTTAAAATTAAAAACAATAAAAAAGAGTTGGATTGATTCCAACTCTGAGAAAAATTTCAAATAAAATTTTCAGACTTCAGGACTCAATGTATTTCTCGACATAAGATACTGCTTTCCCGATTTCGACGAGTTCTCTTTTCCCACTTCTTCTTTCTTTTATTTCTACTTTGCCGGCACCGATATTTTTATCACCCACAATAATTTGCAGTGGCATACCAAGGAGATCGGCGTCCTTAAATTTAAATCCTGGAGAGACGTCAGTCCTGTCATCATAAATCACATCAATCAATGATTCCTGAAGTTTTGCATATAAATGTTCAGCCGTGGAAAATACTTTTTCGTTATTAGGGTTCACTGTTAATAGATGAACATGAAATGGTGCCAGCGATTTCCCCCAAATAATTCCGTATTTATCATGATTTTGTTCAATATGGCATGCAATAATTCTTTCTACTCCTATGCCGTAACTTCCCATGACAATCGGATTTTCTTTACCTTTTTCATCTAAATAATAGGCATGGAGTGCATCAGCGTATTTTGTTCCAAGTTTAAAAATATGACCAAGTTCAATCGCGTTTATTATCCTTAATGAATTATTGCACTTCGGGCATGGTTCTCCGCTTTCAACAGTACGTAAATCGTAGTAGCCAGATATTACTGCATCTCTTTGCAAATCGATGTTTTTGATATGATAATCATTTTTATTTGCACCGCTAATCAGATTGTTTGCTCCTTCCAATCTTTTATCAGCAATTATTGTAAATCCTTTCAGACCTACGGGTCCTATTGATCCGGCATCTGCACCTGTTAATGACAATAGTTCATCAGGTTGTGTGGGTCTGACTCCTTCACCTAAAGTTGATAATAGTTTTGATTCATTAAGTTGATCATTTCCCATCATCAGAATCAGTATAGGGGTTTTATCTTTCATATAGACGAGAG
>Ga0101944_10003849_pt1 | contig 19879 bp, 15 predicted proteins | sample DewCreD2012metaG_FD_75245 | JGI IMG/M metagenome (GOLD analysis project Ga0101944, IMG submission 75245) | Hot spring sediment bacterial and archeal communities from British Columbia, Canada, to study Microbial Dark Matter (Phase II) - Dewar... ... | reverse complement strand
CAACATCAATTTAAATGAAAATGCTACAAAACCATTGGGGACAATAACGGGAAATGTAAATATCGTAAATGCGCCTGGTGGCAGTGCAACCAGTGTTGTTCTGGTCCCGGAGTCAACATTTAATTCTGCTTTTGTAAAAGGAGAGGTGCCGCAAGGGCTGCGCGCACCAGCCCCGCCGCAGGCCCCTAATATTACGGGCAATTTTATCATCCAGGGAGTGCCTGATGGGAACTATGTGGTGTTGGCAGCTTTTGAAAATGATAAACTGGTGAGGGACCCAGACCCCAATATAGCAGGTACACAAATAGTCCATATATCCGTTCCCTACAACGGAGCATATAATATAAACCTCGCGGCTTCTTTTAAGATCACTGAGGCACTGGTCATTGTGGGGCCTGGTGCAACAGAGCCGGAGAAAGTGACCGAAGCCCCGACTTTTGTATGGAAGGATGATTCAAGCGAGACAAAATATTCTATTGTCATTTATAATGCTTTTGGTCAGGAAGTCTGGAGGGATGATAATCTTCCACGGGTGACTGGCGCTGAAAATGTAGTAGTGCGAAACGACGAACTGCCTTTGGAAGATGGCATGTATTATCAATTTAGGGCAACCAGTTGGCGAGAAACAGGTCCTATTTCTCAAACAGAAGATCTGTTGGGCGTCTTCTATAAAGCACCGGCTGAATAAAAAAATACTTGAAAACCGCTTGATATTATTACGCTTATGACTTAAGATACGATTATATTTTATATAATATCTTTAAAATGTTCGCCAATTTAACGGGGTGAGGGAAGACATGTTTAAAGATATCATTAAATTGGGGCTCCTGGTCATTATTATATTATTTATTATTAACCTCGCCTTTCCAAAATACCCGATAATGAAACCAATTAGCTCGCGGCTGGAAAAAGCTTCTTCCTCGGTAGCGTATTTTTTAAAACAGACCATACCTTGACTTTACCAATCAGTATTGGTGCAATACCGAGCATAGTGCGTTGCTCTTAACCAACTGTGAGATTTTCGGCGTTTCCAAGGCCTCGGATACTTTGAAATATAGAGGCCTTTTGTTTTTTTACTCGGTCTCGCGTTGCACAGCAGTTTCTCATTGTAGAATATTTAATATTTTGCTAACTTCAAGACACTGCCTTCATTATGATTTATGCGCACATTTTGAATTTCAACGTTACATTGAAAGGAGACTCGGAAATGTTAACAACAAAACAAAACAGACAGGAATTAATAATTGCGGCACTTCTTATCGGAATACTTATTATTAGCTTATTTTCAATCAATTTTTCCCCGGTGCTGGCAGCGGATCAGGAGACCGCTCAGGGGATAGTTGATAATGCCCATGCCACGTTCATCAGTTTTATGAGCGACCCAAAATATACGTGGCTTCATGAAAACCTTAGAGATGCGCGTGCTCTTCTCATTTACCCACAGGTAATAAAAGGGGGCTTTCTTATCGGCGGTTCCGGGGGGACTGGCGTTCTGTTAGTAAAAGATGAAAAAACTGGCGACTGGAGCCAGCCGGTATTTTATACTATAGGGTCAATGACTATCGGGCTTCAATTGGGAGGAGAAGTATCAGAAATTCTGGTGATGGTGATGAGCGACAAGGGTATTGATTCTCTATTTGCCTCCTCATTTAAACTGGGGGGGGATGCTTCTATCGTGATTGGTCCTGTTGGTTCCGGGGCGAAGCAGAATGTCATGGCAGATTTTATTGCATTTGCCAAATCAAAGGGGGCATATGCAGGGCTCAATCTTGAAGGTTCTGTGGTCGCAGTACGCGATAGCCTGAATGAGGCTTACTATGGCAAAGCAGTGAGACCTGTAGAGATTGTTATAGAGAAAAAGGTAAGCAACAATGGTTCGTCACAGCTTCGCAATGAATTAAGAAATAAGGCGCAATAATAACCCTGGCACCTTTACCCTGAGATATCATAAATTGTGTTAATTTATCTTTTCGGTATCCGATATGATAGATACCCTGACAAAATTAAAAACAGGAACTACTATCTATAAAAAATTACAGACAGCAATATCAATAACTATGCAAAATTGTAACAGCATTTCAATACTTGTTGTTGAAGATATGGAACCAATTCGCGAGCTTATTCGTGAAATTCTCGAGGAAGCTGGCCATGTTGTGGAAGTTGCGTGCGATGGGAAAGAAGGTTTGGAGCTTTTCAGAAAAAAGCATTTTGATATAGTCTTCACTGACTTTAAGATGCCTGAGATGTCGGGCTGTGAGATGGCTGAAAAGATAAAAATGATAAAAAAAGATACCTTTATAGTCTTAGTAACCGCATGGGCTATGGACTACACCGATGCTGAATTACGCAATAAGGGAATTGATTTTATCGTAAAAAAACCATTTAGAGATGAAGAGCTTCAGAGAATAGTGCGAAAAATGGGTTTTAAAGAGATTAATGAGCCAATGAGTATGCCCGCCTGAATCACAGTCTTTATTATCTTTTTATTATCTAATTACCTCCAGTTTTTTCCCTCTCTTTTTTTGAGGCAATAAAGAATCATTTATGCACTTATGGCCCACCGGTAACCCCAATGGATGTTTATTCTGATTTCTATTCTTACCGTTTGGGTGTTTACAGCTATGTAACCGGCACCTATGAAGGCGGACATGCTGTTTTAATTGTGGGCTATGATGATGCCGGACAGTATTTTTAACAATAGCTGGGGAACGGGCTGGGGCGAGACAGGGTATTTCAGAATTTCATACAGCGAGCTTGCCAGCGTTGTAGATTTTGGCGATTACACAATTGCGTATGAAGCCAATGAATGTCCGCTACCACCACCGCCTTCCGCATGCACCTGTATTATTTTCACCAACCAGCAAAATACTTAAAGCATCTGCGGCAACTGGCTCCGTTGCTGTTTCAACCCAGAGTGGCTGCGCATGGACAGCAATAAGCAATGCTTCCTGGATTATTATTGAATCAGGAACCAGTGGCACAGGTGACGCACGGTGGTTTATGCACTCTCAGCCAATAGCAGCACCAGCGCCCGAAAACGATCGATAAACATAGTGGGTTTGACTTTTACAGTGAAACAGCAAGGAGCGAAAGCACGAAAATAATCAAACAACTGTTGGCATAACAAAGTGGCCGTACTGAAAGCATATATACATACAGTATGGCCACTTTTAGTCTAAAAAAAACAATGTTACCCACTCAGCTTTTCAGCGGTGTCAAACAGCTCCCTTAGTGTTTCTGGATTTGGATATCCCTGGCCCTGAAAACGTATGATACCTTCGCGGTCAAGCAAAAATGCATGACCGAACCGGGGATCAATATTCAGATCCTTTATATATTTCTCTACATTGCCATACATAGTAACCACGTGCTTGTGCTTATCAGAGGGAATGCCGGCACGCATTCCACCATCTATCATAAAGCGCATGAACAGGTATCCAGAATTAATCATAGGAACTTCGAAAAAGGTAAAATCCTCTTTGTCGCCAAAGCGCTCAATAAAAGGGCCAAGCCATGCGTCAAGCTGCGCCTGGCTCTCTCGCAGGAATGCAACCACCACCAATGTTACCTTGCCCCGCGCTGAATCGGGGATGGATTCGCGAGTTTTAGCCAAAGACTCGGCAGTTACGTCTGGAAACTTTTTCCCGATGTTAGAATTTGCCTTTTCTGCCATGGTATCGTTCCGCGCCCATTGTTGTTGGCTTTTTGCAACGTCAGTGCATGCAGGAAGATATATTTAAATTCAATGAAAAGTTATTATTATCACTTTAGTTTGAGGCCGTAAAGCTGAAATATTTACCCGCTTCGCGGAACATCAAGTTAATTAAACCATGCCTCCTCCTATACGTGCACCTGCATTGCCCAAAAGTATCAGGCAGAAAATATCACATCCGATACAGGCACCAAGGTTAAATTGAAATTTATGAGAAAATTCAAAAACAGCTTTATGGCGCTGGCTGTTTCTGGGAATGGATGACCAATGCCAATTGCATGGCCATACTGGCATGCATGCTCGGCCAGCTTTTTGAGTTGAAACAGAATTGCAAGTTCGTTGAGATCATTATCCAGAAAAACATTTCGGCGGGCAGCAGGCATTTGCAGCTGTTTTGCAATATGATAGCCTTTCGAATCAGGGGATGTCACACTGTCAACAAAAAAAAGGCCCCGCTGCTTGATAATTACAAGGGTCTCTTGTATTTCTCTCTGGCAGGCGGTAAATCGAGAACCCATATGATTGTTAAGCCCTATGGCAAACGGAACAAGGGAAAAATTTTTCTCAAGCACGCGGAAAATTTTGGGCGCTTCATCTCCCACATATAAGGCGCCCGGCCCCGGGTCAGCTTCAGCGTCATATGGTTCCATGGGCTGATGAAGGAGGATATCATGTCCTGCTTCATGTATTTCGAAAGCCAGTTCTTCTGAATGAGCGTAGTGTGGCAGGATTGAAAAGGTGAGCGGTATATTCAATTGCAAAAACTGCCGTGTCCTATAAATATTGGGGCCTATGTCATCAATAATGAGAGAGATACGGGGCTTTGCAACGCATCTGTTACTGGCAAAGACTTTTGCAAAATTATTAAACCCCAAAATGCTTCCCAACAAAAATGAAACGCTGTTGCGTATAAACTTTCTTCTATCCATGCTCTTGTTTGTTTTAAGCAAATGGGGTAAAAGGTGAAAATACCGATGTTCGTGAAGATGATTTTCAAATACATCATATAGTATTAAGAGTCAATAAAAATACAATATATTGTATTTTAAACAATATTAAAAATTTATCTAAGCACTATAAGTTTCTTATTCAATTTACCCAAAAGCATTACCTTGAGTTTGACGGGATATCTGGCACACTAGGTAACAAAAAAACTGCTTGCTATTCAAAAAGGATTGTGTTAAAAATTTTTGCAACAAACAGTACACCGTTGTTGAGCTTTTAAGGTCCAGGGAACTGGACGATTTTTGCTATAGTAGAAAACTAATAGGCGGTAGCAGAAAAATAGTCGCAATCATGGTGCTTCGCTCAAACTGTGGTTGCGATTTTTGTATTTAAAGGCACTTCATACTGGATGTACCATCATGAGTCCGCGTGAAGCGGATCACCGCACATAAAGAAAGGATTTTATTCAATGAAGAACGGAACGGTAAAATGGTTTAACGAATCAAAAGGTTTTGGCTTTATTCAGCAGGCTGAAGGAGAAGATGTGTTTGTCCATTACACTGGCATTAACGGCAGTGGACATAAAAGTTTGAGCGAAGGCGACCAGGTTTCCTTTGACGTGCAGAAGGGGCCCAAAGGGCTTCAGGCTGTAAACGTTAGCAAGCTTTAACTAATTAAGGCATGCCCTATAAACCCCAATCTGCTGAGCGACAGGTAGGGGTTTTTTATTCTACCGGCACTCACCCGTGAACATTCCATAAATATAATCAATCAGTTTTTCAGCGTACAATTTTTTTCTAAAAAAACGGTTGTGAGACGTTGCAGGACAACCTATCATCTGCCATAAAATTGTTAACAATAACGCATTAATATGGCTCGGTCTAGTCCGATATTATCAGATAGATGAGATTTATCAGATAGATGAGATTCTCAGGTATGATATGCGATTAGAAGCGCTTGATAAAAAAGATACTCTAAACTTACTCATTACGATAGGCATGTATGTAACTGGCGCCTGCATGATTGCGGCTGCAGGTATTTTTGTGCAGGAGGGCAGCGGAACGGCGAGCATTTTCCCTGCAGCCCTGCTGTGCATGCTTGCAGCAGAGATTATTAAATGCGGGTTTACCGGACGACACCTGACCGTTGCCGAAGCCATGCAGGATGCGATTATTGCAGGTGCGCTTGCATATGCTGCAACTCCTGAATTGACCATATGGAAGGCACCGGACGCATGGCATGACCTCTTAACCATCACCAGCCCGACTGCAGCAATAGCATGTATTCTTTACCTAGTACTGCATGCCCGCAGCACGTTCTCAAAAGGCCGGCACATTTCTTTAGGAACGGGCAGCGTTATCCTTGTAGTGCCGTTTCTTTTCAATTGTATGCTGCTGTTACAGTCATCCAAGCTGCTTGAACAGCTCGGCAGTCTTTGCATGTGTGGAACGGTCATGTCCCCCGATTTTCTGCAATGGATCGGGAAGTCACTGGTGCTTATCTTTATAAATGAAGCGGTTGCAAACATCCTGATTCTGCTATTAGCCGGCAGGCTGCTGCGCGATGTGCGCCTGCACATTTTGCTGATAGCAAGCGGTCTGTTTGCCTCTGTTACGCCAACAATTGCACACCTTGGGACAGGAACCGCACTTGCAATGCTCCCTCCCCCGATGGGCGCGCTTGCCGCTGTTGCTGCAGCGATCGTCTCGCAGGCGGGTTTATGGGCACAGACGTTTTTGCTTACCGGTATTATCATGGATGCCTTGCATAGCAGGCATCCTGCTTGGTACTGGGGCCCTGCCCACTTTAGGAGCGGCTTCCTGCAGGGCGCTGTTTACAGCGGCGTATTTATGGGATTAATTCATATCGTCTCCGGGGCCATTTCAATTTCAAGCTTGTGGTTTCTGCTTGTTACATACCCCATTGCCAGTGCAAGTGTTGCAGGTATTCTCCTGTTTCCCCTTGGTAAAACAATTATTGAAAGTTTTGAGGGCAGTCTGAAATTTTTTGTGCGCTTGCGAAATAACTATGCCCGGTGGGATCATTGTCTGCGGGGCGGCGCGGTGGGTGCGGCCATTGCCTTCGCATTGTGCGAGGGCCTGCCGTTTGCCACCCCTCCCTACCGGTTTGCCTTTGGCCTCGCAGCCGGGGCTATTGCCTATGCTGGTGTCAATCTGCTGCGAGATTTTCTGCATGTCAAGATTTTTGGCCAGCGCCTCAAAATGCAGGCGCCACGGATATATCTGTCTGAGGCAATCATGGGGGGCATTGTCGGCGGAGCCCTCTGTTGGTATTTTGACAACATGCAGACCGGTGTGGTAGCGACAAAATTTAAGAGTTATGCGATCCTGTCAAATGCTGCGGCAGGTCTGCAAACAGAAAATTATATTATCTATCCGCTGTTCAGCAAATGGGGAGCGATGAATCTGGGTTCAACAGGGGGTGGCGTGCGCCTGTTTTACAACGAATCACTTTCCGGGGTCATCAACTGGTCAATTGCTGCGCCCTTATTCAGCATCAACCTGGTGGCACTCACTGCACTGATTCAGCGCAGCACCACGCCGCTCCGTAATCTCTTTACCCAACGGGGTCTGGTGGTATTGGTTGAGCAGGCTTTTCGCGTGCAGCGTTGGGGCTTATGGATGGCACCGGTTATTTACTCGTTTCTGCGTCTGTCGCCTGATCCTACTTGGTATAATCAGGATGGAGCAATACGCACTGCGACGGCTACTTTGAAATACCTTACGTCCACTCCCGAAGCCTTTCGCTCCTGGAGTTTGCAGACCTTCACCAATCTTCTGGCCTATGACTGGCTGCGTATCGCTATCTTCATAGACCACATGGGGCTGCGCGTGGCAACACTGGTAAATCTGTCGTTTGTCGGCATGGATGTGGTTGATGAGAAGATTGCCCGCTTTTTTGGCCATTCAATGAAAACCCGCGCTATTCCATCGGGGTTGCGCCGATTTGTCACGTGGGCACCGCTGTTGATTCCGTTCTATATACCGCGGGGCAATGAATGGCATATTGCTTGGGATGGTGCCGAATTAATTGCCCGGGCGCATCCGCAGGTTTTATTTCCTCCGGCGCTTATTGCCGGCTCATTTCTCATCCTGGCGTTGTGCACAGGGGCGGTGCTGCTTGGGCGTTTGCACGGGGCACAACGCAAGCCGGCGCAGTTTAAACCGGGAGCTGTGTTTGCACCAAATCTTAATGGCGACTCCATGGTCATTCATAATGGATTTTATACCTTAACCCTGGCAGCAGACGGACGCGGCTGGAGCAGCGTCTTTAGCTGTGTGCGCCGTGGCCAAGAAATTGACATTTCCCGCAGGCTTCATGACCCGCTGCAATGGCGCGGAAAATTTTTCTACTTTAAAGATGTGTCTGCTCCAGTTGATGATCCTCAACGGCTCTGGTCGTTGACATTCCGACCGGTAGGAAAGGCGGGACCTGATTACGGTATAACCCGGATAGATCGTTCGAGCCTCCGCATCGTGAATACATTTAATGGCATCCGTGCCCAAGCAACCGTATCCATTGATTGCCATGATCCGGTAGAATTGTGGCACCTTAGGCTGACAAATCTTGAGTTGCGCAACCGAACCGTTGAGCTGACCAGCTATCGTGAATTTGCACTCAATGTTTCTGATGCTTATCTGCGGCATCCGGATTTTAACAGTCTTCATATTGGCACCTGGTTCATTCCCGCACTCAATGCTATTATAGCCCAGAATCGCCTCCTGAAAAACGACCATAAGAATCCGACACTGAGAAAAATATCTCCTGAAGTTGCGTTTCATGCTGTTGGCCGTCTCCCGGTCTCGACAATTAAGATTTTGGGCTATGAAGATTCACGGCAGTTTTTCATTGGGCATGGCAGCGTGGCACTGCCTGATGGCCTGGAAAAAATTGCCCGTTGCGTATCTGATGACGGCCTGCTTTACACCTTTGACCCTGCGGCAAGCCTGCGTTTGCAGATTTCCCTCGCGCCAGCCAGCAGCATTGATCTTATGTTCGCCGACGGGTATGCAGGGAGCATGACGCAGGCGCAACAGCTGATACAAAAACATCTTTTAATTCCTGCCCCACTGCAATCGCTGGTGCAGGCCTCGCTTGAGAAACGTCGCACACTGCACCACTGGGGTGTTCCTGCCGATGAACCGGTTAGTAGTTGCCAACGCCCTGAGAAAAAACCCTGTTTCTGCTTTACTCCTGACGGTACTGAGTTGCACACCGGCTGGGAGACGCCGCGGCCGTGGACGCATGTCATTGCACATAGTCATGGATATGGCGTGGTTCTAAACAATGAGGGTGAACTATATTCTTTTATGGGCAACTCCCAGCAAAACGGCATCACGCCATTTTCGTTGAACAATGTTCCGGTTCAGGTTCCCGGTCAGGCGCTGTATCTGTATAATCTAAAGACGGGCACGATTGACGGACCGACCTTCTTGCCGTTTCGCAGAAAAGATGAACCCTATAACGTCATCTTTGGCCGCGGCTATGCCGTGTACCAAAAACAGGCCGCCGAGGTTGACCTTGAATATACCATTTTTGTGCTGCCCGACGAACCGGCAGAAGTACGCATATTAAAAATAAAAAATAAATCCGTGCACCAACTTTCATTTCGGGTCGTGCCGTACTTTCAGATTATGCTTGGCGAAATTTCTCTTGATACCCGTGGTAAAATCTTGGCACATTATGATGAATCGTTGCAGGCTCTCTTCTTTTCCAACCCGCAAAACGATTTTTACCGTGGGCATGCGTTTGTTGCAACCAGCCTGCCGGTAGAAACATTTGAAACGGTGCGTGCGCGCTTTGTGGGTGGTGCCCAGCGTGATTTTACGTGTCCATTCATGGCGGAGTATGGCGTATCAGATGGACTGCAGCCCGATGACGGATTTCGGATTGCGAGCTTTGCGGGAACCCTCAGCGTTGCCGCGGGCACTGAAGAAACGGTCGTTATTGTGATCGGGCAAACGACGGACCTGATTAAAGCACGCACGATCATCACAACCTATCGCGATCGAGCAACCGCATCGGCAGCTTTGCACAGCGCCAAAAACTGGTGGGCTGATATTCTTTCCGTCATGAGAATACAGACAAGCGATCAGGGTTTTGACCGCATGGTCAACGACTGGCTTCCGTATCAGGTGCTTGCAGCACATCTCTGGGGAAGGATCGGTCCTAACCAGCGAAGCGGCGGTTACGGATACCGCGATCAGCTCCAGGATATGCTCCCGCTTTTGTACTTGTATCCCGAGATGGCACGCAGACAGATCCTGCTTCACGCAAGCCAGCAGTTTTTTGCCGGCGATGTCATGCAGTGGTGGCATCAAAGCTGGGAAGATCGGACCGGTCTGGGCGTGCGAAACCGCGCCTCCGACCCGCATTTGTGGCTGCCCTATCTGGTCTATCAGTATGCAGAGGCGACCGGCGATTTAAGTATACTGGATGAAGAACTGGGCTATCTTGAGGGAAGACGCATTCCTCGTGACCGGGAAGGCCTCATGTTTGCCCCCCGCCCCTCGCGGGACCGCGAACCGCTGTATAGACACTGTATTCGAGCAATAGATTTAACCCTTGAACGGCTCGGCCAGCACGGCATTCCGCTTATCGGCACCGGCGATTGGAATGATGGCCTTAATCTGGTCGGCTTTCAAGGCCGCGGCGAGAGCATCTGGCTTGGGTTTTTCCTTTACGATGTTTTGGTGCATTTTGCCCCGCTTGCCGGAATGAAAGAAGGCAGAAAAAAGGAACAGCTCTATCTTGCGGAAGCCCAAAAACTACGCAGCGCCCTCAACAGTATGTGGCGCAATGGGCGTTATGTCCGGGCGGTAACCGACCGTGGCGAAGAAATGGTATTCGATGATGCGCTGACCGCTTCTTGGCCGGTGATTTCGGAGGCAGTTGACTTTGATCGAGCAGTCGCCGTCATGGAAAGGGCACTCAGACACCTGGAGAAAGAACACTTAGTGCTGCTGCTTTCCCCTGCCTTTACTGAATGCTCTCAGCCGAATCCGGGAAAGATTGCCGATTACCCGCCCGGGGTTCGTGAAAATGGCGGGCAATATTCTCACGGAGCATCGTGGCTGGTGGACGCGCTGGTAAGACTTTCTACACGTGCCCATGATGCTGGCGAAACTGTTCGCGCTGAACAGTTTCTGAAAAAGGCACTTGAAATATGGATAAAAATTTCGCCGCTTGACGATATCACACCCGATAACATTAACCGATACGGCCTCCCGCCGCATCAGCAGGCTGCGGATGTTTATTGTGGCGAAGGCTATCTCGGCCGGGGCGGGTGGAGCTGGTATACCGGTGCTGCAGCGCGTATGCTGTGGGCTGCATATAAAATACTGGGGTTGGAGATGCATAATGGTGACCTTGTTATTCCCCGCAGCATATTTGTGCCCAAAGGAGCTATAAAAGTTAACCGGCTGCTCTATAAGGGTGTTCACTATACTGCAGCAAATTTTTCTGAAGAAGCGGTGCCGGTCAGCAGCCACAGCAAACCTTTTTCGCGGAATTAAGAAAACGTTTTGCTGTGGTTTTAAATATACCATCTATGTGGTATGAGACCGTGTGCCAAATTGTTTTTAATCACAGAAAAGAAAGGGCCTATCAACCTTCGTATGGAAAAAATAAAATTGTTCATGTTAGAACTCACCAAGAATGTATGTTTTTTATCAATTGTTTTGCTCGGCGTGTTTACTGTTGTTTTTTCTGAACCAATCCAGGTTATCGCAGAAACAATGCCTGCCCAAAAATCCCCGCAGACAAACAGAACATTATTTGGCCTGCCGGATGTTATAGAAAAAGCCCGCACCCTTGCTTCTGCGCCGTATCAGGATCCGCGAGGCAAAATGCCGCAATGGCTTCTTGAAATAACGTATGACCAGTTGCGGGACATCAGATTTATACCTGCCCGTTCACATTGGCGAAAAGAAAATTTGCCGTTTGAACTCCAATTTTTCCACGCCGGTCTCTATTTTGACCGCACGGTTAAAATTAATGAGATAACAGCCGCTGGTCCGGTGCCTATTAAATTTTCGACAGATCTTTTTGTGTATGAAAAAAGCGCACAGGAACTTAAATCAAAAGTTCCCCAAGACCTCGGGTTTGCAGGGTTTAGAATTCATTACAACATCAATACCCCGGACTATAAAGATGAAGTTGCGGTATTTCTGGGCGCAAGCTATTTCAGGGCGGTTGCCAAAGCAATGCAATACGGTTTGTCTGCACGGGGACTGGCGGTTGACACTGCCCAGCCTTCCGGCGAGGAGTTCCCCTGGTTTCGAGAATTTTGGGTGCAGCGCCCCCGACCTCATGATACTCAGATAACCGTATACGCCCTGCTTGATAGTCAGCGCATGACCGGCGCCTATTCATTTGTAATAATACCGGGGAAGGAAACCCTTATGGACACGCAGTGCGTCATTTTTCTGCGCACCGGTGTAGACAAGCTGGGTATTGCGCCCATGACCAGTATGTTTTTTTATGGCGAAAATAGTAATATTCGACCTAAAGACTGGTTTCGTCCCGAAATTCACGACTCCGACGGTCTTATGATCCACTTGGAGAATGGCGAATGGCTCTGGCGCCCGCTATTTAACCCGAAAGGAGTTTGGGTCAATGCATTTCAGGCTGATAACCCTGCCGGATTCGGTATTATTCAGCGGGATCTGAATTTTGATCATTACCAGGATCTGGAGGCGCGCTATGATTATCGGCCCAGCCTCTGGTGTGCACCGAAGGGGAAATGGGGAAAGGGATGGGTTGAGCTGGTCCAGATTCCGACTGATGACGAAATTCATGATAATATTGTCGCATACTGGCGGCCTGCATCGACGCCCGTCGGTCAACCCCTTTCATTTGCCTACACACTGAGCTGGCATTATCCTGACAACACCCGTCCGCCCGGTGGCCGTGTAGTAGCAACCCGGACCGAAACGCCAAAGCAACCAGGGGTCAAAAAGTTTATTATTGATTTTGAAGGAAGCGAACTCGAACAGCTTGCTGCGGGAGAGGCTGTGGAAGGCGTGGTGAGCATTGGCTCAGGCGCACAGCTTGTGGAGCAGCAGGTATATAAAAATACGGTGACCGGCGGGTGGCGACTGGTATTTACAGTTAAACCTGACCCTGATCCTGCGGGAAACGAAAAAATTCCCACAGAAAGAAAGCCATTGGTGGAAATGCGCGCTTTTTTGCGGCATAAAGACAGCGTGCTCACGGAAACCTGGACGTGGGGTATACAGCTTTAAAAAGTAGAAAGTAGTAGGTTGGATTGTTCGTTGCCCTTAGCGTCCCTAATGCCTTTTTCCCCGGCCATGTACGCTGTCGCTATGATAGAGTCCGCTTTTATTAGGGTTATTAAACAGGCTTCGTGGTTCCCGGTTTAACTCGCGATAAAAAAGCGGTTTTTCTTGAAACAGAGCCTTTTTCTTATCCAAAAATTTTTCAACTCCCTTGCCGTTGCGTTCGTTTTGAAACATTTTCCGGTTAGTTAAAAAATCGCTTTTCTTCTCTATTCGCTCCTGTCGCCATTCCTCAATTCGCTCGATCAGGGGTTTTGCGTTTTGTATGGCCTCATGCCGTCGCTCATGCAACGTGTTACGGAGATTATCAAATCTGTTATATAGTTCCTCGCGGAAATTTTCCCGCCGCTCACTTCTTTGCTCGCGGCGTTCATTCAGGATGTTTCTAATATGAGTCCACTGCTTCTGACGCTCTTCGCGCCATTCTGCAAGCGACTTTCGCACATTCTCCCAAGAATCCTTTTTATAGTGCCTCCAATCGTTTATTAATTCCCTGACAGATCGCTCTTCATGATCGGTGTCATAGCCATACCGGTATGCATAGTAGGGATAGTAGGGATAGTCGGGATAGTAAGGATAATAAGGATAGAAATATGCGTTGTAATAATACCAGTAAGGATCACTGATAAAATGGTAGTGATAGCAGAACGGTTCGCCAAGAAACGGGTCACAATAATAGGGATCAAAGGGGTAAGAGAACCGTCCGGATGAACAGGATGCTCCAAAACTCCCGACATCCATCTCTGCACATGAATCAGTAGACTCCGGTGCGTCCTCACCTTCCTCAGCTAATTCCCAGTCCTGCCCCCGTAATTGATCTAAATTGCCGGGGTCCTCAAGTTCAATTGGATGATTTTTGGGTGAAAGTATGGCGTTCTTTGGTTCCATCTGATACGGAGTCAATGTCACGCACGCCTGAGTAAGCATTATAATTGCGGTCAAACACAGTTGTTTATATTTTATAAATTTCATATCATGAACGCGCGGTATCATTATTATGCTCTCAAAAATTATATTTAGATAGGTTAGATAGATAATAATGGTGCAGCGTAAGTTTTTAATTCACCCTGCTAATTGCGACATTCGCGATTTTAAGTGCCGACGTTACGAGCTGTCAAAAAATAAAGCACCCAGCCCATTATGAGCCACGTGCTTATTATATTCCACCTGGTGCCGAAGGGGGGACTCGAACCCCCACGGGAGCACTCCCACTAGACCCTGAACCTAGCGTGTCTGCCAATTCCACCACTTCGGCACTAAATCCCTTGTTTGTAAAATTGTTGCGCTATATTATTTTTTAATTTATAGTGCTTGTCTGTATTTGTCAAGGAATTAAAGCTCGTTAGTATCTGTATAACAATCTGTTCGTTACTTCAAATGGGCATCCATGGCTGTGAATAATCTTGAAGACAATAAATGCTGCTTTGTTTGCGGGCCCGATAACCCCGAAGGGTTGAAATTGCAGTTTCATTACCGGGAAGATGGGAAGAAGGTAAGCGCCACCTTTGTGCCACCCAAGAAATTTCAGGGCTGGAAGGATGTGGTACACGGAGGTATTATTGTTACGTTGCTTGACGAAGTAATGGCAAAAGCAGCCCAAAAAAGCGGATATGCAGTATTGACGGGAGAGATTCAAACACGTTTTAAAAATCCCGCCAGGGTGCTTGAACCACTGCGACTGGAGGCAGAGATAGAAAATGTTCGCAGAAAAATTGTCTATGCCCGGGCGACTGCCTTCCGAGAGGATGGCGCCGTAATAGCTGAGGCTAAGTCAAAGATGTTTTTAATCTAAGGGCTCAACAGAGCGCGGTTTGGCCGCTTCACGTATAGCTCTAAAATTTCTAATTATATCCCCTCTGCATAAAAAGGTTGATTGTTGTTTTTCTGCTGCACGTGCTCCACGGTCTCTGCGACGAATAATTTATGAAAATAATCAAAGGCAGCCATAAATTAGAAAATCTTAATTTAAAAAACCCGGTCATGACCATTGGAAATTTTGACGGGCTGCATATTGGCCACCAATTAATTATAAAAAGCGCCGTGCAGCGGGCGAAAGTAATCGGCGGTGTTTCAATCCTCTATACGTTTAATCCCCACCCTCTCGCAGTGCTTGCACCACACAAAACCCCTCCCACCATTACCACCTTTACTGAAAAGGTGCGGCTTCTGAAAAAAAGCGGGGTTGATTTATTAGTCACTGAACGATTTACTAAAAAGTTTGCGGACAATACCCCTGAGCAATTCATCAAGGATATTCTCTATCAACGTTTTCATCCCCACGAAATACTGGTCGGACATGATTATGCCTTTGGCAAAGGCCGCGGCGGCACCGTGAGCCTGCTCAAAAAAATGGGCAGGGAGTTAGGATTTACTGTCTGGGAAATCCGCGATATACGCATTGATGATATCCCCGTCCGCAGCACTACGATTAGAACTTTTATCAGCGCGGGAAAAGTCTATGAAGCCAGCAGGCTGCTGGGCAGGCCATACCGTCTGACGGGAACGGTTCGGAAAGGAAAGCAGCGCGGCATTGGTTTTGCCACTGCCAACCTTGATCCTGATAAACAACTCGTTCCCCCAAATGGCATCTACGCGATACGGGCAGAAACGCCCTATGGCTTGTTTGACGGCGTGGTAAATATCGGCTTCTGTCCGACATTTGGCAACAATGCGCGCACCATTGAGGCACACCTTTTTGATTTTAATAAAACACTTTATGGAAGGCGCATCGCGCTGTTGTTCGTCGATCGGTTGCGCGGGGAAAAAAAATTTAAGGATGTGTTTAGCCTCAAACTCCAGATTGAAAAAGATATCAGACGGGCAAAGAAGATACTGCATTCAGCTCTCTAAACACCTGCATTAAGAAAGCGCCTTGCCGTGAGATTCGTTTACCATGAGTTTTGATTTCACTAAAAACTTCCTCTCGGTCATTATACCGACATACAATAATAAAGATTTTTTACGCTGTTGTTTAGCCGCATTACACGGCCAGACTTTTCCCAAAGAATGTTTTGAAGTGATTGTGGTTGATAATTGCTCCACCGAGAACATTAAAGAGGTGGTAGATGAATTTCCCGGTGTCACATATTCATTTGAGGGAACAAAAAGCTCCTATGCTGCGCGCAATAAGGGCATAAGGCAGGCCAAGGGGGAGATTCTTGCGTTTACTGATTCTGACTGCACGCCGGACAGTTTATGGCTGGCAAACGGCAGCACTGCATTGCTTAACCAGGAGGCTGGATTGGCGGGAGGTAAGATTGTCTTCAGGTTTTCACCGGCAATGTCTGCCGCGGAAATAATCGATTCGCTTTTCCATATGGATACGGAAGCCGGGGTAAGGCGTGGGCACTGCCAAACCGCAAATTTGTTTGTGCAGAAAGCAGTGTTTGATACAGTGGGCCTTTTCCCGGAATGGATGCAATCGGGCGGCGATATGTACTGGACACAAAAGGCAACAAAACAGGGGCATCGTTTGATTTTTGCTCATGATGCAATTGTCTACCATCCAGCCCGCGCATTCAAAAGTCTTATGCAAAAATATTATCGTACCGGATATGGCCATGTCCCTTTATGGGTAAGCCAGGGAAGAACACTCCGTGAAATTTGTGGCTTGACAGCGCGCAGAAGCGTGCCGCAAACCCCCTCAATGCTTAAAGATATGATCAAGAAACGTTACCCGGCGTATCATATGAAAAGTATTTTTCCCTTTTGGCTCATCTGTTGTATCTGCGCAATATGCGGAACCGTGGGGCGATTCCATTCGCTTTTGTCTTATTCTCAATGGCTGCGTTTTTATTCTCATCGAGGACAGGAAGCCGTGAAGAATACTATGATGTGACGATACCGGACATAATGTTCCCATTATACCTATTGCGTTGTGGTGTTCTCAGGCGGATTGCCTGAATGGCAGGGCTAATTTTGGGAAAGTCCGGTAAATTTTTTTACAATGATTGTTTACGGACGGGCATGAAAACGGTTATGTTGATGGCTTAAACATACCGCAGAATTGTGATAATCTTATAAAAATGTTCACCCTTAGTGAGCTTATTTTTTTGTCTTCCGCAGCACCCGCCGGTCTCCCACACGAATTGTTATCTTTGCCTTATCCAGATGCTCAAACAGGGGTATCATGAATTTACGCGACAGACCAGTCAGTTCTTTAAAGCCCTGCGTGGAGATTTCCCCATGTTTTTCAAGAAATGCGACAACCTCAGCCGTAAGTTTATTGATTGATTTTACATCAAAATAGAGTTCTTCATTCACCTTTATGAGACGGCCTTCTCTGATAAGCAACCCCATGAGGTTTGCCGCTTCCTTTTCTGATAGATGCATCAGTTCCAGACATTCCTTAAAGGTGGGCGGCATAAGGCCGGATTTTTCATAGAGGTCAAGAATTTTCTTCTGCAGGTGTTTTTGATCCTCCTGCAAGGTGGGGCTGCTGCCTGCCAGAGACAAATGCTCTTTTGATAACGTGATGCGACCGGCTTTAAGCAAAGTATGTATTACAAACGAAAAGAGTTTGGGATTAGTATCGAAGGGCATGCGTGCCCGCAGCTCTTCCCAGAGCAAGCCTATTTTTAAAGGGTTTTTTGTATGAAATTCTTCGAGCGTGTGGAGAACCCGCTGTTCAAGGTGGGTAATGGCCTGCGGGGCGGCAATTTCCACCGGATCTTGGGCAATTATGACAAGGTCGCCAGATTCGTGAAGCTCTTCAAGCAATGTTCGGCGCCGTGCAGGTTCCAGACCGAGACGCGCCTGTATGTGAGCATCGGTTAAGCCGCGCAGCCCGGCCTCTGCGCAAAAGATCATGAGCGCTTCCCGAACAGTTCCATTTTTCAATGTGGATAGCCGGTTAATCAAATCATCTGCGTTTTTTTTATGTTTCCGGGCGAGGTTATCCAGAATTTCTCCGCCACCAATGGTATGTATGGGGGAATAACTCCTTATGACATAGCGGTCATGGGGAAGCACTATTACGGGTGTTTCAAAAACGAGCTGAACGAAGCCGCTTTGCCCGGGCTGCAACGCGGAGCCTGCAAGCATCCGCACCTCACCTAAAACTTCGGCAGTGCCGGCATGAAACCGCACGCGGGTTCTGTCTTTCAGCGGGTGTGGCGCAGTGGCAAGATACTCAAGCCAGGCATCTGCCCGGTTAGAAGGCAGCAGCGTATTCGGAGCAGTGAGCACCTCACCCCGCGTAATCAGGGATTTTTCTATTCCCTGGAGATTAATTGCCGTGCGCATACCGGCATTCACTGTGCTAACGCTTTCCTTGTGCACTTGAATTCCGCGAATTTTAGTTTTGATGGTCGAGGGGAGAATTTCAACCTCATCACCCACAGAGACGGTGCCTGCCAGAAGCGTTCCGGTTATAACTGTGCCGAATCCCTTCATGGTGAATACCCGGTCAATCGGTAAGCGTGCAATACCTGAGGACGGACGTTCCCGGATCGATGCAACTATTACATCAAGAGATTTCAAAAGTTCGGGTATCCCGGCCCCTGTTGTAGATGAAAGCGGCACGATAGGCGCCTGTTCAAGAAAAGTCCCCTGCACTGCCTTGCGAATATCCTCTTGCACCAGTGCAAGCCATTCTTCGTCCACCAGATCAATTTTGGTCAGAGCGATAAGGCCCTGTTTAATCCCCAGAAATCTGCAAATGTCAAGATGTTCTCTGGTCTGAGGCATTACGCCTTCGTCTGCAGCAATAACCATCAGCACCATGTCTATACCGCCGACACCGGCAACCATATTTTTAATAAACCGCTCATGACCGGGTACATCAACTATGCCGATCTTCTGTCCGCTGGGCAGCGAGAGCGAAGTAAATCCCAGCTCAATGGTTATCCCGCGTTCTTTTTCCTCTTTAAGACGGTCCAAGTCAACGCCGGTCAGAACTTTCATGAGAGTCGTTTTCCCGTGGTCGATGTGGCCGGCAGTTCCTAAGATGACTTTTTTCATAGAAAAGTTGAGTTAATGAAGATACACAATGAATGTTTTGCTGTTTTATTTTTCCGTTTGGCTGTCTATTACTTTGAAATAACTTCCAGCCCCTTTTTTGTTTTCACTGCCGCAGGCGGTGGTGATCGTGATGTTTCCAGTTTTGGCCCCCTCGGGAACTATAACCTCAATGCGCTGATGCCGCCACAGGGTTACCTGAGCCGAAATGCCATCGGGGAAGATAACCGTTCCCTCTTCATTGCCAAACCGCCACCCCTGAATAGAAATAGTCTCTCCCACCCGCGCAGCACGGGGGCTGACCAGTTTTATATATGCTGGGGGGCACGGAGTCTGCGCCTCGTCAGAGTTTAAAGTCTCGGCTGGCGTCGTATCTTTTAAATCTTTTGGTGCTTCCGCCGGAACCCTAACATTTAACGATTCACCCTCTGCGGCATTTAACGGGCCCCATTGGCCGCAGATGCCGATAACAAGGAATAGCGATAACAGAACAAAACTGGTGGGATACATTTTATTTTTCATGTGAATTCCTCCTGCTGCATGAGATGCCTTTACCAGTGCATGCGCCGCACTGTGGGCGGCGAGCGGCACTTAATTTATTCAGTATCATCAATTTTTTTGTGGTATGTAAAAACCTCTTAATGTCCGTATCATAATACTATTATATCCTACTATACAATAGTTCCCTGTTTGCCTGCACGTTTTTTGTACCACCTAATGCACGCAGAGGCGACTGCGCTCAAATTCGCGTTGAATATCCGATGAGGGTTCTCGGTCAAGCATACTGACGAATAAAATTGCAATGGCTGCCAGCGTGAAGCCGGGAATGATTTCATATAGTCCAAACCAGGCATAGTGTTTCCATAGGATGACAGTTATACCGCCGGTTATGATGCCGGACAGCGCAGCATTTCGCGTCATGCGCTTCCAGAACAAGGAAAGC
>Ga0101944_10003846_pt1 | contig 19886 bp, 13 predicted proteins | sample DewCreD2012metaG_FD_75245 | JGI IMG/M metagenome (GOLD analysis project Ga0101944, IMG submission 75245) | Hot spring sediment bacterial and archeal communities from British Columbia, Canada, to study Microbial Dark Matter (Phase II) - Dewar... ... | reverse complement strand
GAAACCGGGAAGACCATTGTGCCTAAGACAATCAACCAGGCAAATTATATGTCAGCAATCCACAAAAGCCCCATTACTATCTCTATTGGGCCGGCCGGGACAGGCAAAACCTATTTAGCGGTTGCTGTAGGAGTGAAGTTTTTGTTAACGGGAAGAGTTGAGCGCATCATTTTAACACGGCCTGCTGTTGAAGCAGGTGAAAGCTTAGGGTACCTGCCTGGCGATTTTATTCAGAAGATTAATCCATACTTACGGCCGCTGTATGATGCCCTGTTTGATATTCTTCCGTATGAAAGAATTTCTAAGTACATGGAAAAAGGGATTATTGAGATTGCACCACTTGCCTATATGCGCGGGCGTACACTCAACAAGGCATTCATTATACTTGATGAAGCACAGAATACCACTTCTTCGCAGATGAAGATGTTTTTGACCCGGCTTGGCAATAGTTCAAAAATGGTCATATCAGGTGACATTACTCAGATTGATCTGGAAAAACCACGGCAATCAGGTTTGCTTGCTGCACAAAAAATTCTTCATGGCATTGAAGAGATTACCTTCATTGAATTCTCAAAAGAGGATATCTGCCGGCATCCGATAGTTGAAAAAATTATTGCAGCGTATGAAAAACATGCTGAATAATACAATCCGGTTACTGATATGTTAAATTCTTTTATGGTATTTAAAAGGGGCCTACAGTTTGCTTTCAAGAAGAAAAGCCTGAAAGCTTCTTTTATTTATACATTAATAGTTATTATTACTGCTACCGCTCTTCTTACTTTAAACAGGATGGGTGCCACATATAACTATCAGGCGGGGGATATAGCACGTGAGGATATTCGTGCACCCATGACTATAGAATACCCTGTATCTATAGAAACTGAAATAGAAAAAAACCGTATTGCCGAAGCAATGCCTGCCGTTTTTGACCTCAATGAATCCATTGTAGAAGATAAGCTTAAAATTAGCAATATGCTGTGTGAGGCAGTCATTAAAGTTAAACAACAAATGCCTGACACTAACCCTATAAAGCAAGTTTTATTGCTCAGGACGATGCTTCCTGATTATCTTCAATATTCTGATAAAGTGTTAACGGGTTTATTGCAATATGATGAACAGCTTCTGCACAGAGACCTGAATAAGATTTTATTACAGGTGTACAATAATGGCATTCTGGAAAAGCCATATACCAATCCGTTGAAATTGCAGTCTAACTATGTCATTGTAAGGGTAGTAGGAAATGCTGCAGAACTAAAAGAAAAACAGATCACTGTTGATGCACTATATGATATGAAAAAGATACAATCACTGGTACCAATCATAAGCAAGGAGGTTCTTAACAAGCCGTCAAACGAAGTGTTATATGCAGTAAGTTCTGTCATTATCAGTTTGTTACAGCCAAATCTTTTTTATAATGAGGAAGAAACAAAAAGAAGAATAACTGAAGCTGTCCAATCTGTAAAACCTGTAACACGAGTAATAAAGAAAGGCCAATCTATTGCCCGTGAAGGTGATACCATAACAGAGGACATGTTACAGAAAATTAATATTATAAATAAGAATGCTCGCTTCTCTGGTTCAAGTTTTATTATAGGATTACTTCTTACACAGTTGGGATTTTTAGTCATATTTGGTTATTTTCTTATCACCTATTACAGTAACCTGGTTGTTGATAATAAAATGCCTTTGATAGTTTTTACACTTGTGATGTCTTTTATTATTATTGCCTTTTTTGTGACTAAATGGCAGGGAAGAGGATTTGAGGGGTTGTTCTTCCCACTTCTTTTGCCTATTCCACTGGTTACTATGGTGCTTGCAATAATGTATAACATCCACATCGCTATGTTAATTGGTGTGTATATAGTGTTCTTTGTTACTATTAGCATGAAAGGTGATTTTACAACATTATTGTTGGCGTTTAGTTCTGCATTATCGGGTGTGTTTGTTGTTGGTGATGTTGAACGCCGTTCTGACTTTCTGAGGGGCGGTGTAACATTGGGGCTTATTAATTCGGTGATAGTTATTGCAGTTGGTTTGTTGCAGGAAATGCAATTTGGCATTATTGCAAATAATATTGGTTTAGCTTTTATATCAGGCATTATTAATGCGATCATTGTTTTTGGCATATTCCCGGTATATGAAAACCTCTTTGGTGTTACCACAAAGTTTAAGTTACTGGAGCTATCGGACCTCAATGCACCTATATTCAAAGAGATGCTTATCAAAGCGCCAGGGACGTATAATCACTCGCTCATGGTGGCAACGTTAGCTGAATCTGCGTGCAAGGAAGTTGGTGCCAATGCTTTGCTGGCACGGGTTGGCGGGTACTACCATGATATTGGGAAAATTCAGGATGCAAATTTTTATATTGAGAACAAGGTTACTGACCCGCGCGCTAAAGATATGTCAGCCTTAGAATATTGTAAATTAATTATCTCACATGTTGAAAAGGGTGTTGAACTGGCACGTAAAAATAATCTTCCGGAAATGGTCATTGATTTTATCCGCGAGCATCACGGACAGACTGTGATGACCTATTTCTACCATCAGGCACTTGAAGAGGGAACCACCAACGGGAACAGCATACAGAAAAGCGATTTCCAGTATCCTGGCCCAAAACCGCATACACGTGAAACTGCCATTGTAATGCTGGCAGACGCAATTGAGGCTGCGTCACGTTCAATACAGGAGCCAACACTGGAAAAATTAGAAACACTTGTAAAACGGATAATCTATAACCGTTTGAATGAAGGTGACTTAGAAAGGGCCGATATCAATCTGAATGAATTAAATAAAATTCAGAATGCATTTGTACAGGTATTGCAGGGCATTTTCCATTCACGTATTGAATATCCCACACAAGAAGCTATAAACCGATTGGAGAAAAAATCATCCAATGGCAATCAAGGTTAATGTTGAACGTGAACAAATCACGGTACCTAAAGAAATACTTTTGTTTTGTAAGAAAATTACAGCTGCCACTTTAAACTATCTGAAAATCGATAATGTAGTTGTTACTCTCATCCTGACTAATGATGAGGCGATAGCTCAGATAAATAAAACCTACCGTAAAAAGAAAGGCCCAACCGATGTCATATCCTTTGCCTACCGTGAAGCACCGATGCCACATGGTGCCACAAAAGAGCATTTAGGTGACATTTTCATTTCACTGGAAACTGCCCAAAGGCAAGCTAATGAATATGAAGTAACACTGAAAGAGGAATTGAAGAGATTACTGGTACATGGTGTGCTGCATCTTTTGGGATATGACCATGAACAATCTCAATACAAGAAAAGAATAATGCAAAAAAAAGAAGAAGAGATTATGGAAAAGATATAATAATAAATGGCACTGCTGCTATTTGCAGCAGTGCCGTTTATTTAATTTCCTATTTGCTAATAATTGAATCAATTGTTTTTAATAATTCACTTGCCAGTGTTTCATTATAGTGTGTTACTTCTTCTTCAAGTTGTTTTATGTTTGACCCCTGTTTACGTGAGCTAAAATAAAACTTGATTTTGGGTTCTGTTCCCGAAGGGCGCATGGTTACCTTTGAGCCATTTACAAGCGTAAACTGCAACACATCTGATTGAGGCAAATCCACAGAGGTTGAGGTACCCTGTACAACATCAGTAAGCGTTCCCTGTTTTACGTCAAGGATTGCTGTAATATCTGTCCCTGCTAATTGTTTTGGTGGATTGCTTCTGAAATGCTTCATAATGGATTCAATTTTATGTATACCTTCTACACCTTTTAATGTAAGGGAAACAAGCTTTTCGTTATAGTAGCCAAACTGTGCATATATTTCATACAGAAAGTCTTTCAGTGTTTTATTGTGTGTATGAAGCCAGTGGGTCATCTCAGCAAAGAAATAACATGAACTCACTGCATCCTTATCCCGCACAAAATCTAATGGCAGGTAGCCATAGCTTTCTTCTCCACCAAAAATAAATACATGTGATCTCTCATAATCACTCATCTTTTTTGCAATCCATTTAAAACCTGTGAGGACATTTTCAATAGTAACATTGAAATGGCGGGCTATTTCTTCCTGCAGGTCGGTGGTAACAATTGTTTTAACAACGTATCCGTTTTTTGGCAGTTTGTTCTGCTGCTGCAACCGTAATAAAATATAATACAAAAGCATGCTGCCTATCTGATTGCCGTTAATAGGCATGTATTGTCCGTTGTCATCTTTAAATGCCACACCCATGCGGTCTGCATCGGGGTCGGTTGCTAATACTATATCGGCATTAATGTGTTGTGCAAGCTCTATCGCCTTTGTTAGCGCTTCGCTTTCTTCAGGGTTGGGTGATTTGACAGTGGGGAAATTCCCGTCAGGGATTGCCTGTTTTTCAACAATATGGACATTGGGGAATCCAAATGTTTTGAGTATGTGCGGCACTATACGGTAACCGGTTCCATGTAATGGTGTATAGACAATATGTATGGGCGATAGTTCTTCGGATTTGAATCGAACCTGAGAAAGTTTTTGTGCATAGAGTTCGATGATTTCATCTCCAATCAGAGATATAATACCATGAACTATCGCCTCATCAAAATTCATCTTTTTAATTTGTGTAATATCCTGGATTTTTGAAACTTCATTAATTATTTCTTTATCCTGAGGTGGAACAACCTGGCCACCATCTTCCCAGTACACCTTGTACCCGTTATATTCTGGTGGGTTATGGCTGGCTGTGATAACAATACCTGCTGTGGCATTGAAATGGCGTATTGCAAATGAACAGATTGGTGTTGGCATGATATCTTTAAAAAGATATACTGTAATTCCATTGCCTGCTAAAATAGAGGCTGCTTCTTTTGAAAACACATCGGACATGCGGCGCGAGTCATACGCAATGACCACTCCTTTTTTAGCATTTCCTTTTTGGACAATGTAGTTTGCAAGGCCTTGCGTTGCCATGCCAACGGTGTAGATGTTCATGCGGTTGGTGCCCGCACCAATGATGCCACGCAGTCCGCCTGTGCCAAATTCCAGAGTGGTATAAAAACGTTCGTAAAGTTCTTTTTCGTTCTTTTGTTCAACAAGCTGTCTGATTTCTTGTATTGTATTAATGTCAAATGGTGGCTTTTGCCATTGTTCAATTCGTTTTTGAATGGTGATGTCCATAGTAACTATCTCCTTACAAAATGGTTTGTTTTTTTATGCTATTGTATAGCATGGTGCTTGCAACGTCAACTGCATAATGTATTGAGGTAAGATAGTTTATGCAAGTATACTATACATTTGTGGTGAATTTCACCATTTATGCATTTTTTATGCTTGAAAAATTTTTGCTGGGAACTATCCTGCAATCAACTCATTCAAACTATATATACTGCTTTGGGAGGAAATAATATGGAGATTGAAACGACAATTTGAAATTATATTGGGGACCCCACCCACAAATAGTACAAAAAGCATCATTTGCCTGATATATAAAATTTATCAAAAAAATTATTATATTACTTGTACACGATAAATTTATTTTGTTTACTTGCGGTATATATTTTTAAATTACAGTAGTTACGATATGCAAACTATTATACAAAAAGTTTATGATTTTATAAAAAATAATAACCTTATTGCACCTGGCGATAGATTATTAGTATCAGTTTCTGCTGGCAAGGACTCCATGGCACTATTGCATATACTGCATACGGTGCACAAACAGCTTGGATGTAGCATTGCTATCTATCATTGTGACCATAAGGTGCGAGGTGATGAATCGTTTGGTGATCTTCTTTTTGTGCTTCATGAGGCTTCACGGTATGGCATTGATGCTTTTATTGAACGATTTGATTTTCTTAATCAAAAAGAACAGGGGAAAAGTTTTGAACAGCAGGCACGTGAATACCGCTATGCGCGATTGCAAACGATAGCACAACAGTATGGCTATACTAAAATTGCAACTGCACATACAAAAAATGACCAGGTTGAGACGCTTTTGATGCGCATGTTTCAGGGAACCGGACTGACAGGCTTACAAGCAATTGCATTGAAAAGTGGAAACATTATACGGCCATTACTAGTGCTGTCACAGGATGAGGTGTATGCCTATTTACAGTATAATGCGTTATCATTCAGGCATGACCAGACCAATGATGATACTGCATATCTTAGAAACTATATCCGCCATACTGTTATTCCGCTCATACAAAATCGATTCCCACAATATGATGAAGCTCTTATAAATCTACAGAAACAGGCTCAAGATGCTGTACAAAGCATCAACGATATGATGCATACGCTGTATCCTGGATTTATTCAATACCAGCCAGGTTATATACAGGTGCAGGAAAGGGCTATTGCACACAGTGAATATATATTTAAATTTTACTGTGCGTATATTATCAGTAACTATCTCCAAAAATATGTTGATTCTGATATTCTGGATGCACTGTATAAAGCGCATAGCTCAAAGAAAAAAAATGTTACCCTTTTTGAAGGCAAAGGAATCTGCATATACAGGCGGTATTATGGTGCTACGCCTTTTTTGATTTTTTGCTCTGACCCTTTAATTTTGGGAGATAGTTACTATGAATATACACTTCCTGTTGGAGAAACGGTTGCAATTAAACAAGCTGGTATCACCGTTCAATGCGCTGTTACTGAATCACATGATGTTGTGTCTTCTGATAGTAGTGTGATTATGCTACGTTATACCGGATATGACCATATTGTTATCAGGAATAAACGAACCGGTGATGCAATTGTCAGAAAAGCGGGTAAACGGACACTAAAGCGCTTATATATTGATTACAAGCTTACTCCGGAACAAAAAAAGCAAGTGCCCCTGATTGTTATAGATAACCAGGTAGCTGCCATATTGTTTGATGTTGCAGGTGCTATAAAAGCTGAAGTTTCACCATCTTTTTTGCCTGTGGGTGGACAAAAAATGCTTGTTATTCGTTACTGGCATAGCAATACTGTGTAAAATGGCTATACATTAAAGCCAACCAGCTTTTATCCTGCTTCTACACTAAAAGTTGGTTATGGTTCAATAAATTTATTTGAGTATTTCTGCAATTGTAGTATCTTGTAAGTAAAGACTATAGTACAATATATGTGTAACTTCTTGATCAACACAGATAATTACGGGAGATTATATGAATAAAGCTGCTAAACAGGTTGCTCTGCTTTTGCTTATAGCGCTGCTAGCTATCGCTATATTCAGAATGAATGACATGAATACTCAAAAAGTTGAGCAGCTTCAATATAGCGATTTCATAAAGAAAGTATATGAAAATAAAGTAAAATCGGTTACGATAGTTAATGGTAAAAAAATTGAAGGTACCTTTACCAAAGGCGATAAAGTCTATCTTTTTGAAACAGTAATACCATATCAGGATCCTGATCTAATAAAAACACTTATTAGTAACAAGGTTGAAATTAAAGGCGAAGAGATTGACGATAATCTTTTCTGGAAAGGCTTACTCAATTTTCTGCCGTGGCTTCTTTTCTTTGGGTTTATCTGGTTTTTTATGATACGTCAGATACAGTCCACCGGCAACAAGGCAATGAGTTTTGGCAAAGTACGGGCTAAATTGCAGCCTGAAACAAAAAATAAAGTAACTTTTGCCGATGTGGCAGGTGTTGATGAAGCCAAAGTTGAACTTCAGGAAATCATTGAATTTTTAAAAGACCCTAAGAAATTCATTTCCATTGGCGCCAAGATACCTAAAGGGGTTCTTTTAGTAGGGCCTCCGGGTACTGGGAAAACCTTACTTGCACGTGCTGTTGCTGGTGAAGCTGGTGTTCCATTTTTTTCCATCAGCGGTTCTGATTTTGTAGAGATGTTTGTTGGTGTTGGTGCTTCCAGGGTTAGGGACCTTTTTGACCAGGGAAAACGTAATGCTCCGTGTATCATATTTATTGATGAGATAGATGCTGTTGGCAGGCTTAGAGGAGCAGGCTTGGGTGGCGGGCATGATGAACGTGAACAGACGTTGAATCAGCTTCTTGTTGAGATGGATGGATTTGAAACAAACGAAGGTGTTATTATTGTTGCCGCAACTAACCGGCCTGATGTGCTTGACCCTGCGTTGCTCAGGCCAGGCCGTTTTGACCGCCAGGTTGTTGTTGACATCCCTGATATCAAGGGAAGGGAAAAAATATTAGCAGTTCATACCCGTAAAATTCCTTTGGCAAAAGATGTGGATTTAAAGGTTATTGCCCGTGGTACACCCGGATTTACCGGTGCAGATTTAGCAAATCTTGTTAATGAAGCTGCACTGCTGGCTGCACGGCGTAATAAAAAGCGCGTGAGCATGCTTGAGATGGAGGATGCCAAGGATAAGGTATTGATGGGCCCTGAAAGAAAGTCAGTCCTCATTTCTGCTGAGGAAAAGAAGGTAATTGCCTATCATGAAGCAGGGCATGCGTTATTGGGTATTCTTACCGGTGCAGATCCTGTACACAAAGTGACGGTTATTCCCCGTGGAAGGGCGTTGGGATTAACCATGCATTTGCCCAAAGAAGAACGACATCTGCATAACAGGGAATACTGGCTAAATCAGATTACAATTTTATTTGGAGGCCATGTTGCTGAAAAGATAAAGTTTGGGCAGGTTACAACAGGCTCAAGCAATGATATTGAGCGTGCTACTGATATTGCCCGCCGTATGGTCTGTGAATGGGGAATGAGTGAAACATTAGGGCCACTGGCTTTTGGTAAAAAGACGGAACAGATATTTTTGGCACGTGAGATAGCTCAGCACCGAGATTATAGTGAAGAAACAGCACAACTTATTGATAAGGAAGTTCATGATATAGTAACCAGCTGCAGGGACAGAGCTATAAAGCTGATAGAAGAACATAGTGACAAGTTTGAGTTGATTGCCACAAACCTTATAGAGCGTGAAACGCTCAATGCTCAGGAAATTGAACTTTTAATGAAAGGTGAACCATTGCCACCTATTCATAATGGTGAAGCTCCACATCAACCTGAAGAGGAACCAAAAGTGGAAAAAGTTAAAAAGAAAGCATCACAAAAACCTTTGTTGGATGATAAAGAAGTAATACCAACATAAAGAATTTGGGGTTTGTATGATAGATGATGAACTGGACAGGTTATTAGAGGATATTGATAGTGATAAAGATTATACAGTTCATAAATCGCATGTAAAGCATTATGCGGGACATAACATTGAAAACCAAATAGATGAAGCATCCCGTGATATACCATTACCTGAGAAAAAAAATATATCAGATGTAGCAAAGTTTTTTAAGCTTGGGCTTTCCAATGGAATTCACAGGCACATTGAATTGGCAAAGCTTTTTCGTTCAAGACTTGATATTGCAGAGGTTCCTGAACAGGTAGTGCCTATAGTAAAAAAATCTTCATATTCAATATTCAAAATTGTTGAAGATGTTGAAATTCTAACTGACAAATTTATAAGTGAAATTAATGAAGGAAGTTTAAAAAGAAAAGCAACTAAGGATTTCCCCCTTTATTTTCCCGATGATTACCCTGATGATAACAGGCTGGACTTCATAGTACTCAAAGATATATATATACTGCTGCGATCATTCAATACCCTTATTAAAAAGGATTGGGCAGAACTTGAAAAGCAATCTGCGGTGTTTAACTTTGCTGAGGGTGGCAAGCAACTGTCATCAGTACTTAATGATATTATTGTTGAGGGAATCAGCCTGTGTAAAGCAACAGATATCTTGCTGGAAATAATAGCACACCATCTGGGTTTGCTTTCCCATCATTATAATCTGGCTGATATTGATATACGTTCAAAATTACAGTTTAATGAATACAAATCGTATTCAGTGCAAAGTTTATTGAATGAACTGAACCCCTCTGAAGCAGAAAAATATCCATCCGAAACTCTCAACGAGGATATGCAAAAAACAGCATATTTAAGTTCATCTGGTCTGGAAGAACCTGTGTATACTACTGGTTACCATAAAAATGAACTATATGATAACAAGAAAAGTAAAACACAATCTGAATTTTTTCCCCAGCAAAGCACAATTCCGTTTACAGTGAAGGGCACAAAACCATGGAACACGCGGGAACCATATATTCTAATGGTAGACGAAAATGTATTGAACATTGAAAAAGAAGATCTTGAATATATGGTTTATTATACAAAAAAGCAGGTGACCGATGACCAGATTAAATCAGAATTACGGAGAGCATTATTAAAGCTGACTATTGATAAAGAACAGTCTGATATTGTTGAAGATTTTATTGAGTTTATGAATAAAAAAATTGTGTCTATTTTGAACGAAAGTGTTGGATATTTTGAAATTCCTGATAATGATCAGTGGCTGTTTTATTATCATTTAGGCCCTCATACTATTTGCCGTTTGCTTTTAGCTGATATTCAGATAACAGGAGAAGGATACTGTTTTAGTTCAAGAGATGGCAAGAAAATCAAAAAGTTAGTCCCCTATGAATTTTTAAAGACAATTGTTTTGGAATGGTGCCAGAATAACGTAAATAACAGAGATTTGCCATTTGATAGCGTTAATGCTCTGGATTTAATTCGAAGGCAGGTTTCAAAAAAATATTTTTCTGATATAGATGAGTTTGTTGCAAAAATTGATGCATATTTAGGGACATTAAATCCGGAAACATTGAAAAAGTTAGACCGCAAATCATTTATAAAACAAAAAGCCATGCAGGTTTATAATCAGAAACAAATATTAATTTTCAACCGCTTTGTAGATAGGACAATATTTAAATAAGATGAAGGTTTAGTATGTTCACGGTAAAGCAGTATAAAGGGGATGAAAATTTTAAAAAGATCTTAGATGCAAACAATATGCCTATCGATATATATAATCTCAAGGCTGCTATTTTAGGAGTGCAGGCCTCGGCAGGGGGTTTTACCCTGCGGTCACTTGTAAAAGATTTTTTTAATGAAGAAGTATTGGATAATAAAGATGTAGCCGATCAGATTGAGTCATTATGGTTTTATCTGCTACGCTTACAACGCTTTGAAGACAGCGAACTTGAACAGCCTGATTTTGACATTAAAACTCGTGAAGCATATTCAGCGTATGTGCAAGCTTCTGTTATGCGTGCTGAAACGTTTTTAAAATATTTATCTACAGGCCAGCTTGATGAAATGCTGAAAAACGAGAAAGTAAACAAGATATATTCAATATTTATTGGCAATGTTAATCTACTGAAAGCTTTAATTGCAAGCATGGAAGAGAAGTGGTCAGAAGAGGATTTTGCCAATGATACTACTTTCCTGAAAAAATTAACTGGCTTTGTACGTGTGATGTGGGATACCCAAATTGCATTGAAAGAACATGCAAAGATATTTAATTTGCAAAAGATGAATAACAAGAATATTATTGATGCAATTCAACAACAAACCGGGGCTGAAATTGGCCGTAATGACCCATGTCCGTGTGGCAGTGGGAAAAAATATAAACATTGTTGTGGTAAATAACTCACTACGAAAGCAGTGCTAATATATGTTTTTTTCTTAACCCTTCCAGTATATTCATGGCGTGAGTTCGTTTAATATTTTCAAAGAGTGCGGGGATATTTTTTAATCTTTCTACCTGCTTTTGTGCTTCTTCTCGGGCAATACTGATAAGTTCAAAATCGTTAACAGGATCTGCAAATTCAAAGGCAATACCCTGGCCATGCTGGCGGGTGCCAATAAATTCGCCTGCTCCTCGCATTTTTAAATCCTCTTCAGCTATAACAAACCCATCATCTGTTGATGTTAAAATATGTATGCGCTGCATGCTTTCCTGAGGGATGTCATCAGGATAAATCAAAACACAAAACGATTTATATTCACCACGCCCAACACGGCCACGCAACTGATGAAGCTGTGAAAGCCCAAACCTCTCCGCATGCTCAATAACTATAATGGATGCATTGGCTACATCAATTCCTACTTCTATTACGGTTGTGCTGACCAAAAGGTCAATGGCGTGGTTATTAAATTCCTGCATGATATTTTCTTTTTCTTCATTGGTAAGTTTTCCATGTAGCAGGGCAATAGTTTTATTTGGGAATCGCTTTATAAGCTGCTCGTAGGTTGCTGTGGCAGATTTTAAATCAAGCTTTTGTGAATCTTCAATTATTGGCAGCACATAATATATTTGCCTGCCCTCGTTCATATATTTTTCCAGTGAACGATATACAGCTTCTAATTTTGATGTTGGGAAAGCAAGTGTTGTTATGGGGATTCTGTTTGCAGGCTTTTGTCTAATTATTGAAATATCTAAGTCACCATACAGGGTTAGCGATAGTGACCGGGGAATGGGTGTTGCCGTCATGACTAAAAGGTCAGGCATATATCCTTTGGTTCGTAACCCTGCGCGTTGATTTACACCAAAGCGATGCTGCTCGTCAATAATAATGAATCCTAAATTGGCAAACTGTACTGTTTCCTGAATCAAGGCGTGGGTGCCTATGATAATATTAATAGACCCATCTTTTAAGCCCGCAAGAATTTCTTTACGCTCGGCAGCAGGTGTTGAACCGGTAAGTAGCTGCACATGTATAGAAGCCGGTAAAAGCTTTTTAAATGTAGCATAATGCTGTTGTGCTAATATTTCCGTTGGTGCCATAAAGGCAACCTGCTGCCCACGGCTTACCACAGCAATGCTTGCAATCATGGATACTACTGTTTTACCGGAGCCAACGTCACCCTGCAAAAGACGGTTCATGGGAAAATCGGCTTGTAAGTCATTAATTATTTCCTGTACAGCTTTTATCTGGTCATCGGTAAGTGTGAATGGCAATGTTTGCATGAAATTGTTATACAGGGAATCATTTATTGTAGGTTTTGCATGTTTATGTGTTTCCCTGATATATTGCCGTGAAAGGTGTAAATAGTATTGTAGAAAAAAAAGTTCATTAAATGCTAAACGCAAACGTGCCTGAAGTGCTTCTTCTATTGTAGCAGGGAAATGAATGTGCTGTATAGCCTGAGGAAGCGGCATTAGTTTTAGCCTGCTAACCATCTCATTGTCAAAAGGTTCCTGTATATGCTCCCTTGCCAATTCAAGTGCGCTGTGGATAATCTTCCTGAAAACCCGTGAGTTAAATCCATGTGATTTGAGTGTTTCGGTTGAAGGGTAGATTGGCACTATCCTGCCTGTGTGTAATGTATCAGAGCTATCGCCAATAAAATCATACTCCGGATGAACAATCTGCTTGGTGCTATAATAATCCACTTTGCCTGAAAACAGTACCATATCCCCAACTTCAAAAAGCTTAAGAAAATACTGTATGCCCCCAAAAAAAACACCTGATAACGTGTCGCTGCCATCATCTATAACAACTTCAAGGAACTTACGCCTGTGGCCTGAAATTTTTACCTGTTTAACAATACCGGTAACTGTCACAAGGTCATTAACAAAACAGTCTTTGATTTGTTTTGTATTGGAGCGGTCAATATATTTCCTGGGTAAAAAGTAAAGGAGGTCCTCAATGGTTTCAATACCTAATTCCAGTTTTAAAATTGAAGCTCGCTTGGGGCCAATCCCTTTAATGTATTGAATGCTCTGATCAAGCACGGTTACTCCTCTTCGGCAATGTACCACACACTGGCAGGTATCTGTATATATTTCCCTTCACGGGTATAGAAAAAAGAATAATTGCGGCCATCTTTTGGTGTGGTTATCTTTTGAACTCCGTACCACCGTTTAATTATCCTGCCATCATACCCAAATACAGTAATGGTAAGGTTTTGCCCGGTTATAGTTTCAATTTTTCGCTGTACAATGTTCTTCTGCTCATAAGTAAAAAAATATTTGAAATAAAGATATACACCGGAAAGCAACAGAATTATAATCAGAGAGCCAATGAGATATAATTTTGATTTTGTGGTCATAATGTTACTCCTTTGATTACATCACAATTTTTTAAGTACATTCACCAATGTGATAATTAAAAGAACCTGTGCAGGTGCTAAAAAACCTATATCGCCATATTAAGAATAAGCAATAATGAATTTAATGATGCTCTTTATGGTTTAAAAATGTCAAATCTAAATATAAATTTACTGTCAACAAAAAATGATACTTGACTTAAATTGCAGTAATGGTAACAATTTAGCCGAATTGTTTTCTATACTATATACAAAAATCATTAATTGGATTGGGATGTTTATGACAAAAAAACAATTATGGATATATATTCTGCTTTGTTGCCTCATGTTTATAACATGTAAAAAAGAAACCATATTAGAAATTGAACCCAATGATACCTACACTCAGGCTAACCTTATAACTGTTGGAAAATCCATTGATGGTTTTATTAATACTGAAAGTGACATTGATTTTTATATGGCAGATGTAACTGATCCAGTGTTATTTGACGTAAGCGTTACTGCAGTCAAGGGTGTGAATATTGCATTTACTGTGTGGAAAGCAACTGATGATAGTATTGTACCATTGAAATATGTTGATGATATGCGCAAATCGGCACCTGAACGGCTTAGAGGGTTTAAAGTTGGACCAGGAAGATATTATGTTTCAATTTCACATGGGGATAAGGATCAGCGAATCAAAAATACAGAAAATTCATATACATTGTTGATTAATCAGGAAGATATGGAAGGCTTTGAGTCAGAGCCTAATGATACAATCTTATCAGCAAACACAATACCAATAAGTGTTCCTGTCCGCGGTTACTTTTCGCCTGCATTTAACAAAACAAATACCAATGCAATAAATCCCTATCGTGAAGAGGATTGGTACACGTTTTATGTTGAGGATGTTCCGGTAGTTTGTGATGTTGAGGTAACCGGTGTACCTGGCATTGAGGCTCAGCTTGATATTGTTGATGCACAGGGAACCGTATTGTTTTCTTCAAATCCGCAAGGGCAGGGCGTAAGCCAGATAGCAAAGGGCATTGGTTTGTCGGCTGCAGGCAACTATTATATTATGATTTCTGCAAAAAATTATGCAGCAAACAATGAAACACCCTATAGTGTAGTCATTACCACACGCAGCTATGATAATACAACCGAGATTGAACCAAATAATATAATGCATTCGGCAACACCGGTTGTAACTGATACAATAATGGGAAGGATATACCCTGTTGGTGATGTGGATTTCTATAAGTATGGGGGCGATAGTTCCGAAAATAAGTGGTATCGTGTTGAAGTAACACCGCCAATGACATTAGATATACTGTTTGCAATTTACAACACAAAAGGCGAGGAGCTATACTCAATTAATAACGAAGGAACCGGACAGAAAGAGTTGCATCCCAATCTTTTTATTGGAGTGCCATTTTATGTAAAGGTATGGGCACAACGCGGGCAGCTTGATTTAGATAATAATTATGCACTGGCGATAGTTCCTGTGAATATACCTAATATGATTGATATTGAACCAAACGATATAAAAGAGCAGGCAAATGCAGTACAGGGTGGTACCATAACCGGTTATGTATCAAAGAAAGCTGATACTGATTATTATGTACTGCATTATAAAGGAAGGCAGAAAAAGTATTTTACTATTAAGGCACCTGAAAAAATACCCGTTTCATTTTCTGTGACTGATTCATTGGGATATATTTTGCAAACAATAAAAGTAAAATCAGGGCAATCTGTAACCTTACATGAAATAATTGATGGCAAGGGGTATTGTATACTGAAGCCGTTGAATGATGCCTATGATGGTATATATTATATTGAAATCAAGGATAAGCCATGAAGATAGTTAAACAGTGCATTATTGTATTATTATTTGTAGCGTTCGGTTTTATAATATCTTGTAAAACAGTTCCAAAATATGAAGCACCGGTTGAGCCTGTAATTACACCGGTTGAAGTTAATGTCAATTTCAGATTCATTGCTTATGATACCGGAATTGCCAATCCTGATGATGATAAACGGTGCTATTACAAAGTATTTATTGACAAGATTGATGCAGGAAGAACAACCATAGGCCTTGAATCACAAAAAAAATATTTTGAGGCAAAACTATCGCCCAATACCCATCTTATCGTTATAGAAAAGTGGGTGCTTGATGAACGAGAAGGTGAATATAAAAAAGAAAACAACATATTGCAGCCAAAGCCTAACTACTATTACTTTGAGACCAGATCAAATGCAGTAACTGAGGTAACCATGGTTAATGATAAAAAGACAAATGTAGCACAGTATTCAGTTAACATACAATAAACAATTGATTAAGAATAAAAAAATTATATGTTTACCTTTTCAAAAACAGATGTTTTAGATTTACAGCCGTTTGAAATTTGTTCCATCCGTCCACCTACGGAAAATTACAGCTTAACCTTCAGGCTAACACGCAATTGCTACTGGAACAAGTGTGCATTTTGCCCTGTGTATAAATGTGGGGCAAAGTTTTCACGCAGAACGGTTGAAGAAGTGTTACAGGATATAAAGCGTGCAAAACTTATTGATGATTTTTTGTTTGAACAAGGTGTGGGCTATCCAGTGTATTCCGAAGCTGACTTTTATAAATTGCAGGGCATACTACAAAATGTGCAGCAACAACGCTGGGAGGCTGGCATTATTGATACTGAAAGCAGTAGCGATAGTAATGGTGGAATTGATGCATCTGCTATTAATGATGAGCGTATGCAATGGTTTATGCAGTGGTTTGTTGACAAACCCACATTAGCACAGTGTTTTGAGCATATTGTGCAGTGGCGCATTGGTGGCGGCAAAACCTGCTTCTTAGGTGATGCCGATGGACTTATTGTCAGTGCAAAGGATTATGAAAGGATACTATCGCTTATAAAAAATAATTTTCCAACATTAGAGCGTTTTACCATATATGGACGTACAAAAACTGCACGCAAAAAAGATTTTAAAGAGATTATGCAGTTACACAAAGCAGGCATTAACCGTGTTCACTTTGGCCTTGAAAGCGGCAGCGATGAGGTATTGAAGCTTGTACATAAAGGCGAAGACTCCCGTGACCATATTGAAGGGTGCATAAAAGTAAAAGATGCAGGTCTTTCGGTGTCGGTTTACATTATGCCTGGGCTTGGTGGAAGGCGTTTAAGCCACACGCATGCACTTGAAACAGCGCGTGTAATTAATGCAATACAACCCGATTTTGTGCGATTGCGTACGCTTTCAGTTTTTCCCTATACACCACTTTCCCTTATGGTAAAAAGTGGTGCCTTTGAACTATGCAGCGATGATGAAATTGTGGATGAAATTGAAATGCTAATTAGGGCAATAGATGTTCCTGTAATGTTTTATAGCGATAGCGCAACGAATCTGTTGCCGCTAAACGGAAGATTTCCACAGCAAAAGAATGCGCTGCTTACATTAATCAGTGAATATAAATCTAAAGATAACACACAACGCCTGCAGTACCGATTGCAGTCACGATTAGAATCATTTGTTGGACAATATGGAAGGCTTACGCCCGATATAGAAAAGCTTTTAAAGCCGCTAATAAAAGGCAGTACTATAGATATGGGCAATACAGCGTATGTGGAAACAGTTCTTGAGGCAATTTATAATAAACTGATGCCTTAATTGCTCTCATTTTCTAACTGGAATAACATTAAAAAAGCTGCCCATAAGAGAGCAGCTTTTTCTAATCATATATTAAAGAACATTATTTTGCTTGTTGTTGTGGCGCTTGCTGTTGAGGGGCCTGTGTTTGAGTATTCAGCTCTTTTCGCAGCAATTCCATATTCTTTTCAATCTTCTTTTCATCACGTAGTGTATCAACTAATTCTTTTATTTTCATGTTGAGCTTCTGCTGGAAGAGCTGCTGCTTGATATACATTTCAGCCTGATCCACAGGCACACCCTTGAAACGAGCACGCTGCTGATTATATATCATTTCAACTTCTTCAGGGGCAATAGTAATATCATTTTTAAATTTTTCCCGGATATAATACTGAACTACCAGCCCTTCTTTTGAAATATCTAAAAGGGTATTCAATTCTTCATTTTTTAAAATGCCATCGTCAATGGCTTTTTTGTACACCAGACGCTGCTGAATCATCTGCTCTAAAAAATTGTTTTTATTGAGCAATGGATTTCTTTCTAATTGTGCCGGGTCTTGTGCCAACTTATCTATCTCTTCTTTTGGCAGATTGTAGATGCTTTTCATTTGGGCATAATAATAGGCATTGAGTTCATTGTCAGTAATTTCGTCGCTGTCAATCTTTGCAATCCATTTGCCGCCATATTTATTGCCACAGGAGATAACAAGAGCACAAATCATAACAGCAATAACTAAATAAAAAATCTTTGTTTTCATGGTATCCATCCTTTTGATAGTAAGAATTAAAAAATATGCCTCCGGGGGAGGGGAATATTGTTTACTATGTGTAAAAGCAAAGTTTTACGATTGATAATAGATTATAGTAATTGTTGCAACAATTTTTTTATCTCTTCTAATTTTTTTTCTGGGGTGATAGTTCCTGTAACAAAGTTTACTATTTCCCTGTCATACCTGTCAATAGATAACCGTTTATCTTTTTGTATTAATGCAACCAGCTTTTTTGTGTCAAGCTTTGATTCTTTGGTAATGCGCATTTTGACCAGTTTTGTATCCTCAATAATTTCATCGATGTAAAGCTGGGATGCTAATGTGCGCACCTCTTCCATTGCTATCAAAGACTTTACTTCCTCAGGCGGTGGACCAAAGCGGTCAATCATCTCTTGAGTAAGCTCCGCTAATTCTTCCAATGATTCGCAGGCTTCGTATCGCTTATAAAATTCTATCTTCTGCTTTTCGTCAGATATATAACTATCGGGAATGAATATATTAGTTTTGACGTATACAGGGGTTCTGAATACATGAACGGGCTTTTCTCCTTTGAGCTTTCGCACAGCATCCTCTAACATCTGGCAGTACAGGTCAAAGCCTACATCCATGATATTTCCTGATTGCTCCCTGCCTAAAATATTGCCTGAACCGCGTATTTCCATATCCTTCATGGCAATCTTGAATCCGCTGCCTATTTCAGTAAATTCTGCAATGACCTGCAAGCGTTTCTGGGCGTCTTCGGTAATGCGAGCATCCTTAGGGTAAAAGAGGTATGCATACGCCTGCCTGTCTGACCTTCCAACACGCCCCTTTAGCTGATACAATTGCGATAGCCCAAAGGTATCAGCCCGGTTTACAATAATAGTATTGACATTGGGCATATCAAGCCCGGATTCAATGATAGATGTTGATACCAGCACATCATATTTGCCTTTAATAAAGTCAATCATTACCTCTTCAAGCTCGTGTTCGTGCATCCTGCCATGTGCCACACAAAACGTTGCTTCTGGGACAAGCTTTTCTAAGAATTGTGCCTGCTCATAGATGGTGCTGATGCGGTTATGTACGTAGAATACCTGTCCTTTGCGCTCTATCTCTTTCAATATAGCCATGCGCACAATATCAGGGTTATCCTCAATAACCAGTGTTTCAATAGACTGGCGGTTTTCCGGCGGTGTAGCAATGATGGAAAGATCGCGAATGCCGGCAAGCGCCATGTGCAGGGTGCGGGGAATTGGTGTTGCGGAAAGTGTTAACACATCCACCAAAAGCCGCAATTTCTTTAAATGCTCTTTATGTTTAACGCCAAAACGCTGTTCTTCATCAATTACCACAAGGCCCAAATTTTTAAAATGTACGTCTTTTGCAAGCAATGCGTGGGTACCAATAATAATGTCGATTGCTCCAGCTTTTAAGCGTTCTTTTATTGATTTTATCTGCAGCTGTGATTTAAAGCGCGACAGCATTTCTATAGTTACCGGGTAATCAGCAAACCGCCTGGTAAATGTATTGTAATGCTGCATTGCCAGTACCGTTGTGGGAACAAGTATTGCTACCTGTTTGCCTGCCATTACTGCTTTGAATGCAGCTCTTATGGCAACCTCGGTTTTGCCAAAGCCAACATCACCACATACAAGACGGTCCATTGGCTGGGATTTTTCC
>Ga0101944_10003845_pt1 | contig 19896 bp, 17 predicted proteins | sample DewCreD2012metaG_FD_75245 | JGI IMG/M metagenome (GOLD analysis project Ga0101944, IMG submission 75245) | Hot spring sediment bacterial and archeal communities from British Columbia, Canada, to study Microbial Dark Matter (Phase II) - Dewar... ... | reverse complement strand
CCCGTAGCTGAGCAGCCGTGTCGGCGTCGGGGGCGGCATCAATCTGAGCGGTCAGATTCTGGAAGAAGGCATAGTCCAGCAGCGGGCGTCCCGCCGCCACCAGCGCGTCCCATTCCTGATCGTCTTTGGCCGATTTGAGCCGTGCCAGCAGCTCGTCCCGCGTAATCGTCTCACCCATTCCCAGCGCGGCATTCACCTCCGCCACCGCGCTGCGCGCCGTTGCGCTCATCTCGGCAAGCAAGGCGCGCAGGCCCATCAGCGCGCGCGCCAATTCCGGATGGCCATCGGCCTGAGCAGACTGCGCCGAAGCGGTCAACACCTGGAAGAATTCATAGTCCAGCTCGGCATCGTGCTCCTTGACCAGTGCCCGCAGGGTCTCCTCATCCCTGGCCTGCAGGAACGTCTCGATCAGCCTGCCGCGGGCGCGCTGCCGCTCGATCATTTCCGGCGTGATTCCCTCAGCCTGGAGAATGCGGTCAACGAGGCTCTGCATCGTGAAGAAGGTCTGTGGGGACAACAGGTAGCCCTTACGCCGCTCGGGTGGCAGGCTGTTGATCAGGGCGTTGGTCAGGTCGCCGATAATCCGCTGTTGATCGTTGTGATGGAGAGCCAGTTCCACCGGCATCAGCACCAGCGCCAGCTCGTGATCCGGATCATGATACAGGAGTGGCGTATTCATCATCGTCTCGGCCCCGCATTGGGGACAACGGGTGACATTGGTCTGTCCGCGCAGAAAACGTCCCTTAAGGCCTGGGTCGCTGCCGACATCAATGATTCCCTCAGCCGGTGCAGTGAAGCGCGCACCACACGCCGGGCACAGAGTGGGCATTATCAGCTTTCGGGTGGCCATACGACGGTTCCTTTCTAATCCAGGCGACAGAGTGCGGGCCGATCCACGGCCAGCCACGCTTGACAAAACCTGACTATGGTACCGGCAATCGGCGGAAAAGTCAAAATAGTTGCGTCCGCGGACGCCACAGGCGCGATTCTTTGACTCGACTGCCTCGCGTGCTATAATCACCGCCAATCGCCACAGCCTGAAAGGATATCGGCCAACGTATGTGGGTCTCGGACAGCTACGAAGACATTATCTCACGTGCGCACGCACTGATTGAAAATGGGGACTTTGACGAGGCCGGCGACGAGCTGGTGCGAATCACCAATCGTCTGGCCAAATTGAAGCCGGACGTTCTGGCGCGACGTCCCGAGCTACGGCGTGTGCAGATTATGAGCCTGTTGGAGCTGGGTAACATACACCGCTTCAAGGGTGATTTCGAACAGGCGTTGGCCGTGTACCAGCAACTCACCAGCGTGGCGCCGGAGGCGGAGAGCCTCTGGAGACGTGTGTCCGCCTTGACCCGCATTGATCAGGGCGAGGTCGAACAGGGCCTCGACGAGCTGCGCGCCGAAGCGGTGGCCGCTCCGGGTGACTATGAAATCTGGCTGACCATCGGAGTCGAGTGTACTGGGCTCGGCCGATTTGAAGAGGCTGAAGAGAACCTGCGTCGTGCGGCCAGGAACGCCACAACGCCTGAGGCCCGACGAGCATGCTATCTTGCCCTGATTGATCTGTACCGCCGTCAGGGTCGCATTGACGAAGCGGTGGCGGAATATGAGGCGATGGCGCAGATCGACGACAAAGCGGCAGAGAATGTCGCCCCGGTGTATCAGATGTTGTTGGAGCACGGTGACATCGAGCGTGCGGCCGAGTACATTGCGCGTGAGCCCAACCCTCTACGGCGTGGCCTGTATGAGGGTGTGGTGGAAGCCGGTCAGGGCAATGCTCAAGAGGCCCGGAAGCGTTGGCAGAAGGTTTTCCGGACCGATGCACTCAAGTATGAAGAGGGACACGAGGCGTGGGCAGAAGCGGCCCTGCGGGCGGAGGCGTCCCCCCTGGTTGTCGTGGACATACTTGACCACGAGTGGCATCATCATACGATCAACGCACGCGGGCTTCTGATGCTGGCCATCGCCGAGGCCCGTCTCGGATTTCCGGAACATGTCAAAGCAGCCCTTACGGCGGCACGCAACCAGGGCCTGCTGAGGCGGCCCCGCCGCGAGCTGTTACCCGAATCTGACTGGGCGGTGTTTGAAGAACTGGTGTCGGACGAAGACATCAAGCGCGCGGTGCGCCATTTCTTCGCCAACGGCGGGTCGGGTGACGATCAGGCAACTTGAGCACAATGCCATGCCTCCATTAGCGAGCGCTCGAGTTGGGTCACAATTGGGCGTCGCGGCGGTGATCGTCTGGCTCGGTTTGAGCGTGCTGCTACAGCCCAGCGTCTCCGCCGCAATCTCGGGCAGCAGTTCAGCCACGGCGAGGCCGGGGAGATTCTTGACGGCAGCCGACACACAACGTCCGGGCACTCCCACCGCGACACCGTCCTTGCCGATGAGGGCAACCTTCACACCGACTGTGGTCATCACACAGTCCCCAACCTCGGTCGCTGCGACTGCCACCCCGCTGATAACCGTCACCGCAGTGGTCACCCCGACCTCACCGGTGTACAAAGGCTCGGGCTTGCCGCGACGCCCCGCTACCCGTCTGGTGATACCGGCTATGAACCTGGACGCACCGGTGGTCCTGGCACCCATCGTCAGCGGGACCTGGCAGGTTGATCATCTCGGCACCGACAAGGTCGGTCATCTGGAGGGCACGGCCAGCCCCGGTGATCCCAGCAACGTCGTGCTGGCGGCGCACGTCACAACGGCGCACAAGGTCTACGGTCCGTTCGCCGGCATGGGGCGACTCCAGCCCGGCCACGAGATCATTGTCTACGCCGGAGACGAAGCGTTCACCTATATTGTTGACTACCGGCGATTGGTCGAGCGGAGCGATGTAGAGGTCGTCTATCCCACCGACACCGGACGTGTCACCCTGATCACGTGCAACAACTGGAGCGACGAACAGCAGTCCTACCAACAACGGCTGGTTGTGGTGGGTCATCTGGTGACGTCGGCGCAGACTCCTGAAGCACCATCCGATGGATCGTAACCTTAGCACCGTGACCAGTTCGTCTCGAGTCGCTGTCACCGAGCGGGTGATAGTCGGTCATTGCACCACCGGCGCCGGTGACCGCGAGCGACGTGAACCCGTCGGTATGGGGGTGGCCCGTCTGCGAGACGGCTGTCGGCGACGTTATTCCGGATGGCTGTGAGGGTGACCCGTTGATCGTCACGTTGACAACCGACTTCGGGCTGTCTGACGGCTATGTCGGCGCCGTGAAAGGCGTCCTGCTGTCCCTCGCCCCCCACGTGACGGTGATTGACCTGTGTCACGTGGTGTCACCGGGTGATGTCCGGCACGCCGCCTTCCTGCTCTATCAGGCGACCCCCACGTTTCCCACGGATAGCATCCACGTGGCCGTGGTGGACCCCGGGGTGGGAAGCGACAGGCGGATCGTGGCGGTGCGCACCACCTGGGGCACGTATGTGGCGCCCGACAACGGCCTGCTCACGCTGATTCTTGCCAACTCCGAGACGCAGGAAATGGTGAATGTCACCAACCCCGTTTACTGGCGTGCCAGAACCAGCGCCACATTCCACGGCCGCGACATCTTTGCGCCAGTGGCGGCCCACCTCGCCAACGGCGTAGCAGTGTCCCGGCTGGGACAGCCTCTGACCGATCCGGTCATGTTGTCGCTGCCTGAACCTGAGTTCCCGGCCGCGGATACCGTCGTTGCCCACGTACTGCACGTGGATGACTTCGGCAATCTGATTCTGAACATTCGGGCCGATCAGCTGCCACGTTGCCCGGTGTTCGAGGTGATGGGACATACGATTCGAGGGTTGCATCGCACCTACGCGGATGGCATTGCCGGACAACTCATCGCCTACGTCGGCAGCACCCACGACCACGTGGAGATTGCTGTGCCGCAGGGCCATGCCGGCGACCGATGTGGGGCAACCGTAGGAACACGCGTGCTGATCCGAAACGAGGCCGAATAGCGCATGGAAGAATTCGTTATTGAAGGCGGACACGACCTGAGTGGGACGGTGATTCCCAGCGGCAACAAAAACGCCGCTTTCCCCCTGATGTCAGCGGCGTTGCTGACCGATGAGCCGGTCACGTTGCACAATCTGCCGGACATCGGTGATGTACGGACGATGCTCACGATCATGGAGGACCTGGGCGTCCAGGTCACCCGTCACAGTCGCCACACCGTCACGCTGCGTGCCGGGACGGTGCGCAAGACAAGACCCGATCCGGTGCTGTTTGGCCAGGTGCGGGGTGCCCTGGTGATGACCGGCTCGCTGTTGGCGCGTGAGGGCTGCGTCGAGTTGCCGCGACCCGGCGGCGATCAGATTGGGCGCCGTCGCATTGACACACACGTACTGGCCCTCAAGGAACTGGGGGCTGAAGTGGGCTATAACGACGATCTCTACCTGACCGCACGCCGGCTGCGCGGGGCAGATATTCTGCTCGATGAGGCCAGCGTCACAGCCACCGAAAACGCTCTCCTGGCGGCAGTTACGGCCGAGGGCACGACGATCATCCGCAATGCGGCCTCCGAACCGCACGTGCAGGATCTGTGTCTGATGCTCAACGCGATGGGTGGTCGGATCAGCGGCATCGGCTCAAATACGCTGACCATCGAGGGAGTCAACCGTCTGGGCGGCGCCGAGTTCACGTTGGGCGCCGACTATGTCGAGGTGGGCAGCTACATTGCGCTGGCGGCCGTTACAGGTAGTGAGGTGTTGATCAAGAACGCGTCGCCGGAGCATCTGCGCATGACCCTGCTCGCCTATCGCAAGCTGGGGGTCACGGCTATGATACGGGGCAACGACATCTACGTGCCCCCCGATCAGTCATTGGCAATCGTGCCCGACCTGGGCGATGCCATTCCCAAGATTGACGATGCGCCGTGGCCCGGCTTCCCGGCCGATATGATGAGCGTCAGTATTGTGGTCGCCAGCCAATCGAGGGGGACCGTTCTCTTCCACGAGAAGATGTTCGAGAGTCGTCTGTTTTTCGTTGACCGACTCATTGGCATGGGCGCCCGGATCGTGTTGTGTGACCCGCACCGCTGCATTGTGCAGGGCCCAAGCCGTCTGCACGCTGAACCGCAGGGCATCGCCAGCCCCGATATTCGTGCCGGCATGGCCCTGTTGATCGCGGCCCTGTGCGCCCGCGGCACCAGCATCATCCGCAACATTGGCCAGATTGACCGTGGCTATGAGCGCGTCGAAGAGAAACTCAGCGCGCTGGGCGCCCGGATCAGGCGGGTGGAGAGCTGAGGCAACCGATGCAGCTGTTTCACTCCGACGCTTTCACATTTCCCCTGCCCGAGGGGCATACCTTCCCGTTGCAAAAGTATGCCCTGCTGAGGCAACGCATTGTGGTGACCGGCCTGGCCGCTGACCACACCCTGCACGAATCGCGCGCAGCAACCGACGCCGAGATCGAGCGCGCCCACACACCTGCCTACTGGCATGGCTTCCGCACCGGTCAATTGCCTGAGGCCGAAATGCGCCAGATTGGATTGCCGTGGTCCAGCCAGCTCGTCGAGCGGACGCGTCGGTCGAGCGCGGGCACCATTGACGCATGTCGGGCGGCGCTGCGCGACGGATGTGCGATCAATCTGGCGGGCGGCACGCACCACGCGTATGCCGATCACGGGGCCGGCTACTGCGTGGTCAATGACAGCGCCGTGGCGGTGCGGGCGATGCAGGCGGCCGGCCTGTGCCGCCGCATTCTGATCATTGACTGCGATGTGCATCAGGGTGACGGCACGGCCGTCATCTTCGCCGCCGACGAGTCGGTGACCACCTTTTCCATTCACGCCGCCAGGAACTACCCCTTCCACAAACAGCGGAGTAACCTCGACATCGAGCTGGCCGATGGCGCCGACGACAGCACCTATCTGTCGGCACTCGAGGCAGGGCTGCGCCGCATTATACCGGCGGCACGACCCGACCTGGCGATCTATCTGGCGGGCGCTGATCCATACTGCGGTGACCGGCTTGGCCGCGTGTCGCTTTCCAAAGGTGGCCTCCTTAGCCGTGACAGTTTGGTCCTGGAGCGGCTGCGCTCGGCCGGGATTCCGGTCGCAATCACGCTGGCCGGCGGTTACGGACGGCGTATCGAAGACACAGTGGACATACACGTACAGACAGTGCGCTTAGCCTGTGGTGTCTCCTGAGAGTGAGGTGTTGCGATGAACCCACAACGGATTGGTATTCTGACCAGCGGTGGCGACGCCCAGGGGATGAACGCAGCCGTCCGCGCGGCGGTGCGAACAGCGTTGGACCGGGGAGTGGAAGTATTCGCCATTTACGAAGGCTATCAGGGCATGGTGGACGGCGGCAATGCGATTCGTCGGATGACCTGGGATGCCGTGGGCGGAATCCTGCAACGCGGGGGCACCGTCATCGGATCGGCGCGTTGCGAAGCATTCCGCACCCGGGAGGGTCGGCTGCGCGCCGCCCGACACCTCATCGAGCGCGGCATTGACAAACTCATCATCATCGGTGGCGATGGCAGCCTGACCGGTGCCGACACCTTTCGTCGCGAGTGGAGCGGCCTTCTCGACGATCTTGTCAAACAGGAGTGGATCACCCGCGAAACGGCTGATCGACACCAGTACCTGTCAATCGTGGGCCTGGTCGGTTCTATTGACAATGACATGGTCGGGACAGATATGACGATCGGGGCAGACAGTGCGCTGCATCGCATCGTCGAGGCGGTTGATGCCGTGTCCAGCACGGCAGCCAGCCACAACCGCACCTTCGTGATCGAGGTAATGGGCCGCCGCTGTGGCTATCTGGCACTGATGAGCGGGCTGGCCGCCGGTGCCAACTGGGTACTGATTCCCGAGTGTCCACCTGATATTGACGATTGGGAAGACAAGATGTGCCAGGTGTTGCGCGCCGGCCGGGAGGCCGGACGCCGACACAGCATCGTCATCGTGGCCGAAGGTGCACAGGACCGCCACGGCAAGCCCATCTCCAGCGAATACGTGAAGCAGGTGTTGGAGGAGAAGCTGGGGGAGGACACCCGGGTGACCGTGCTGGGGCACGTCCAGCGCGGCGGCACTCCCAGCGCGTTCGACCGCAATCTGAGCACCTGGATGGGCTACGCAGCGGTGGAAGAGTTGCTGACGGCGCCGCCCGGCAGCGAACCGGTGCTGATCGGCATCCGCGACAACCGCATCACCCGTGCACCGCTGATGCAATGCGTCGAGCGCACTCTCAGCGTTGCCAGCGCAATGGCGGCCGGTGATTTCGAACGAGCCGCCGAACTGCGCGGACGCAGCTTCCGGGACTCCTTCAATATAATGCGTACTCTGGTTCGATCTTTGCCCCACGAACCCGCTGCCGGACAACGGGTGCTGCGCATTGCTGTGATGCATTCGGGCGGCGCGGCACCCGGCATGAACACGGCCGTGCGCGTGGCTGTGCGTCTGGCATTGGACAAGGGCCACACGGTTCTGGGCGTGGAGAACGGCTTCAGCGGCCTCGCGTCCGGCCAGATCACCGAGATGAACTGGATGAGCGTCACCGGGTGGGCCAGTCGCGGCGGCGCCGAGCTGGGCACCAACACCCGTCTGCCTGCCGGCAGCGATCTCTATGCCATCGCACGGACCATTGAGGAGCAGAACATTTCGGCCCTGATGATCATCGGCGGCTGGTCAGCCTACGAAGGGGCCTACCGCCTGTGCACCGGGCGAGAGGCGTACCCCGCCTTCAACATTCCCATCCTGTGCGTGCCGGCTTCGATTGACAACAACCTGCCGGGTTCTGAGCTGAGCATCGGCGCCGACACCGCCCTGAATAGCATCGTCGAAGCAGTGGACAAGATCAAACAGTCCGCGGTGGCCTCGCGACGATGCTTCGTGGTCGAGGTGATGGGACGTTACTGTGGCTATCTCGCTCTGATGAGCGGGCTGGCTACCGGTGCCGAGCGCGTGTATCTGCACGAGCGCGGAATCACGCTGCGCGATCTCCAGGCTGACCTGGCCAGTCTGATCGCCGGCTTCACCGGTGGCAAGCGTCTGGGGCTCATCATTCGCAATGAGAAGGCCAATGACGTCTACACGACCGGCTTCATCACCGCCCTGTTCGAGGAAGAAGGCAGCGATCTGTTCGAAGTGCGCCAGGCAATCCTGGGTCATCTGCAACAGGGTGGCAACCCCACGCCATTCGACCGCATCCTGGCGACCCGCCTGGTGGCCTGTGGCATTGATTACCTCATCGAGCACGCCGAAACGACACCCCCTGTCGCGTCGGCGATTGGGCTCACCGGGGGGCGAATTCAGTATCTCGACCTGATAGACATGCCCCGGCTGACCGATCTGACCTACGGGCGGCCGCGCCAGCAGTGGTGGATGGACCTGTGGCCGATCGCCAGCGTGCTGGCCCAGCCCGGACCGAGCAGTGCAGCACCTCAGACCAGGCCGTGACGCCGGCGACTAACAGAGCACTGACCACTGATCACGGCCTCGCGGGTGCACCACCGCCCATGGCCGAGGCCATCGAGGTCACGGCCGATGCGCGGCGGGTGTTGGCCACCGCTGGCACGTATGCCGATAACAACTTGCGCTTGTCTGATGGTTGTGTTATTCTATCTATTAAGTAGCCTTAGTGCGGAAGCCAGACTCAAGGACTGCGCAAGGAGACCGTTCAATGCGTCGCCAGATCGTCCACATTGATGAAGCGTTGTGCAATGGCTGTGGCGCCTGCGTCACACCCTGTGCGGAGGGAGCCATCGTGCTCGTGAATGGTAAGGCGAAGGTGCTCAACGAGGCGCTGTGCGACGGCGCCGGATTCTGCCTGTCCGTCTGCCCCACCGGCGCACTCACGATCGAGACACGCGACACGTTGCCCTTCGATGCTGAGCAAGCCGAGGCCCTGATGCACGTGCGGGGTACGACCTACATCGCGCAACGCTGCCACCGCTGCAACGCGGGCGAGGATTGGGCGCCGCTGCTGCCGCTGCGACACCAGGGGCAGAGCCTGTGGGTCTGCACGCGCTGCCTGCCCGCGCTCATCCACGGCTGAATGCTGTCATCGGAACAATGTCGTCGCTTCCCCAGAGTCCTCGCGCATCCCGACGACTGTGTCGAAACAGGTCACGGTCAAGGCAGCTGATGAGTACCAGTGTAGTGCCAAAATGGATATTGTCAAATAGGATACTGTAAGTATCAATTACCCGGAGTTGCATTTGGGCCGCTATCGTGGTATCAAATTGGCTCGGCCGTGCGTGAAAGCGCAATGCAGCTGCGCGGCTCCCACTGGATCGGCGACAATCTTTGGCCCTACCGGCAGACAAAGGAGGCGACCCTGATATGACCAACCAGCCATCAGAATCCCAGAACCAGCCCCAGCCCGCCAGGTCAACGGGGAGTTTCCAGTGGGTGGCGGCCCTGGTTCTGATCGCCCTGGGTGTCATCTTCCTGCTCCAGGAGACCGGCAGCATCGCGTTGGGTGACAAGTGGTGGGTGATATTTCTGCTGCTGCCGGCAGCGGGGCTCTTCTACGAGGCATGGCAACGCTACCGGGTTGACGGTCTGGCCCAATCGGGCGGGCAGCTCCTTGCCGGCGTGATCCTGGTCGTGGTCGCGCTGACCTTTCTGTTGAACTGGAACTGGGGACTGATCTGGCCCCTTTTCCTGATCCTCGGCGGGCTCTATCTGTTGGTGCAGCGCCGTCGCTGACGGGTGGTGCGTGCCGCGATGTCCGTCGTGCAATCCTGGACACCGTGGACGTCAGGTGTCCAGTAGTTGGCCATTGCGGCGGGCTGCCGCCACAACACACAAATGAAAACAGCGGCACCCGTCTCACTCCCTGACCACCTCATCACGGAGCCGAGAGTGGGGTGTGGGATGATGAGGCGAGTCGCGTGCTTTCGTTTTCCAGGCAGCCTGCACCGACCGGCCCGCATTTCTGTTGAGTTGCCCATTACGGCGGCCGCCACCACGACGCATCAAAACAGGCAGGCGCCGGGCCGAGCTGGGGCTCCCGGGACAGCACCGGGACTGCGTCGGCGCTCCCAGGGCGGCCACCGACGTCTATTTTCTTGGGAGTATCTGACACGGCGCTTGCTGCCTATGTCAGAGCTGTGCTATACTGCTTCCACGTCGCAAGCGCCCGGATAGCCATCCGGGCCGATTGAGTTTATCTGGCTGTGCGACTGAACAGGAATAGCATACTGGTGTATAGCCGACAGGAACGACTGCTACGGATTGGGCTGGTTCTTGGGTTAGTGATTGGGATCGTGATTGGCAGTGTGGCCACCGTCGGAGTCAGCGTTGCCGCAGAGCCGGTTGAGGCACCGCGCCTCAAGTGGCAATGGGGCGGCTGCTTCGCTGACTGGTGCGAAACGGGGTGGTATTCCTCCCCGGCCGTGGCCGACCTGGACGGCGATGGTCGGCCGGAAGTGATTGCCTCCGGCTACTCGGTCTTCAGCCTAGATGGCCCCACCGGTGCATTGGAGTGGCGCGTGGCCGCCGGGAAGGACCGCGGTGTCCCCTTCCAGCGCAACGAATGGCGCACCTACCCCGGCATCATCCTCTCTGACCTCGATAATGACGGCCAGCTGGAAATTGTGACCGGCCACGACGGCGGCTTCATCTCGGTGTACGACCATCGTGGTTTCTTCAAACCTGGCTGGCCGCAGCGCCCCACCACCTATGAGATCTTCGGGCTGGTGGCTTACGACCTCGATAACGACAACCGACTTGAGATCATCGCCACCGCTGACGTGCGCGACCCCATCAACACATGGGTCTACGAACCGGATGGCACGTTGCGCCCCGGCTGGCCGCAGTGGGTCGGCGGTGACGACTATGCCTATGGCACGTTCAACGACAATGTCGCCGTGGGCGATGTGGACGGCGATGGGCGCGGCGACATCGTTGTGCCGTCGGACATCAACAACATCGTCGCCTATCACGACGATGGCCGCCAGCTGGCCGCCAACAGCATCTTTCGCGTGCCGGTGTGGGGATTGGTGAACCACTGGGAGGACTATAGCGTCGAGATCAACGGCGGCGGTCGCTGTAGCACCAGCGCGCCGCGCTGGCAGCGCACTGTCGGCAACTTCGAACGGGGCGCGGCGGTGATCGCCGACGTGGACGGCGACGGCATCACCGAGGTGGTCTCATCGGGCGAGATCTATGACTGCGCTGTCACCGAGCGGCGTCCCAGCATGTATGAGGGCATTTACATCTTTAACGCCGACCGCAGCCGGTTCAACCGTGGCGGCTATGACTGGCGCAGCCCGCCGCTGGATACCGGCGCTCCGCTGAGCGAAGACTTCGATGTGATCCGCCACATCCGTCCCAATCCGGTCGTGGTTGATCTGGATGGCGACGGCGAGCGCGAGATCCTGTATCCCACCTTCGACGGCCGGTTGCACGCCTTCTGGCTCGACAAGACAGAGCACTACAATTGGCCATTTGTGGTCACACTACCCGCCGAGGATGGCTTTCGTTTCGCCTCCGAGCCGGTCGTCGCGGACCTCAACGCCGATGGCCATCCGGAGGTCATCTTCACGTCGTGGCCCGAAGCGCGCAGCAACCTCGTCGGACATCTGTTCATCCTGGACTACCAGGGGAATCTGCTGCACCGGATTCAACTGCCGCCCTCGTGGTCAACCCGCCCACCCGACAACTGGAACGGCGGTCTGGCCGCGCCAACACTGGCTAACATTGACGCCGATACCGAGCTGGAGGCCCTGATCAACTCGGCGCATTCGGGAGTGTTGGCGTATGATCTGCCGGGCACAGCCAACGCGCACATCCTGTGGGGCACAGGACGCGCCAACTACCAGCGCAATGCTGCGGTGCTCAATCTTAATGGTCTGAATGATCTGACCACTCACCTGCCTGTGATCTTGCGAGCACACTAGTGCAGTCACCCTGCCAGGTCACCAGCCCCGCCCCCTCTCATTCTGAGCGTAGCGCAGAATCTGTCATTCTGAACGCAGCGAAGAATCTCGCCCTGACGCGGGAGACCCTTCGCTGCGCTCAGGATGACACTATGGGAGCCTATATACTTTTGCTCGCGCAGCGGGGGTTCTCATCCTGGTGTCAGTTTAGCCCCCTGCACGGTGCCGGTCAGTCCAGCGCCACCGGCCCGCGCTGCACCGGCTCGGTCATATAATCGGGCTTGCGCACCAGGAAGGGGCCCATCACCAGCTGATCAATGTCGCTGTTGGCAAAGGTATTGAGCGCCTCCGTCGGCGTGTTGACGATCGGTTCGCCGCGCAGGTTATAGCTGGTGTTGAGTAGGACCGGGATGCCGGTCGCCTCGCCGAACTTCTCGATGATGCGATAGTAGGCCGGATTCCACTCCCGCCGCACCGTCTGCATGCGCCCCGTACCCCCGACGTGGCACACTGCCTGCACCTTGTCGCGCTTGTCCTCGCGGAAGGGTGACACCATGAGCATAAAACGGGGCGGGTACTGGCGATCCAGCCCTTCGGTCGTGAAGTACTCGGCCGCGCGCTCCTCCAGCACCACCGGCGCAAACGGGCGGAACGGCTCACGGAACTTGATCTTGGTGTTGACGATCTCTTTCATTTCTTCCCGGCGCGGATCAGCCAGGATTGAGCGATTGCCGAGCGCGCGCGGGCCCCATTCGAACCGGCCCTGATACCAGCCAATCACCTTGCCCTGCAGGATGGTGTCGGTGGCGCGATCGAGCAGCCGCTCCATATCGTCAAAACGCTCATAGGGGAAGCCGCGCGCCTGGATGGCCTCGACCATCTGCGCTTCGGTGTAATCGGCGCCCCAGTAGCTGTGTTCCTGGACAAAGCGGCGCGGCTGGCCCAGGATCACGTGATAGGCATACAGCGCCGCCCCCAGCGCGCCACCGGCGTCGCCGGCGGCCGGCTGGATCCACACCGACTTGAAGGGTGTCTCGCGCATGATGCGCCCGTTGCCGACCGAGTTCAGCGCTACACCGCCAGCCATTGCCAGGTTGTCGAGGCCGGTCTTGCGATGCGCGGTGCGCGCCATCCGCAACATGATCTCCTCGGTCACGTACTGGATGCTGGCAGCGATGTCGGCGTGGCGCTGGTTCTCGGCCGCCCGCCGCTCATCCCACTGAGGATGATCGCGCCGGGGATGCGTCTTCAACGTGAAGAACTCGGACTCGGGCTCGCGTTCGGGCCCGAACAACTCAACAAAGCGCCGATTGTAGGTGTCGGTGGTGGAATGGTGATACGAGAAGTAGTCCAGGTTCATCTCGATCGAACCATCATCCGCAACGCGTGCCACCTTGTAGACCTTGTCCACGTAGCGCGGTTCGCCGTACGGCGCCATGCCCATCACCTTGTACTCACCGCTGTTGACCCGGAAGCCCAGATACGCCGTGAAGGCCGAATAGAGGAGCCCGGCTGAGTGCGGAAAACGCAGCTCCTCCTCCAGCTGAATCCGATTCAGACTGCCATCAGTCCAGCTGGCCGTGGCCCGGCCGATGCTGGCGGTGGTCCATTCGCCCACACCGTCCAGCGTCAGCGTCGCCGCCTCTTCAAAGGGCGAGGCAAACATCGCGCTGGCCGCGTGCGACATATGATGGTCCACGAACAGGACGCGGTCGGCCGGGACGCCCAACTCGTGCATCAGGATGCTCTTGATCCACAACTTCTCATCGAAGTAGTTGATCATCGCCTCGCCGAACACACGCCACGAGCGCGGAAAAGTGCCCAGAATGTTCAGCAGGATGCGCTCGAACTTGACAAACGGCTTTTCGTAGAACACCACGTAGTCGAGCTCGGCACCGGTGATGCCGGCCTTCTCCAGACAGAACCGGATCGCGTTCCGTGGAAATGCCGGATCGTGCTTCTGTCGTGTGAAGCGCTCCTCCTCGGCCGCCGCAACCAGCATGCCGTCTTGAAGCAGCGCCGCGGCCGCCTCGTGATAGAAACAAGACACGCCCAGGATATGCATCAGAACTGTCTCCCAGCCTCTTCTACGGACGGTTTCACGGGTACGTGTTTGGTCTGCCAGGTTGATGACTGGCCGGTGCGCTTGATGTGCAGCGGATCGCTCAGCCCTGTCACAGCCAGGCCGAACGGCAACACCACCGTGAAATACAGGTACGCCATCATCACGCGGCTCTGGTAATTGCCCATCCGACGCGCGAAGCCCTTCCACGCCTCCCATGCTCGTTGGAAGATGGACCCCTGCACCGGGTCAGCCGCTGTCGCCCGACCGTATTGCGCCCGACGGAGGTACGCCAGCACAGCGCCGACCAGCAGCCCCGCCGCCAACCAGACCGCCAGAGCCGGCCAGCGGCCCAGAACGGGACGCGTCACAAGCGCACCTGCCCACAGGGCGATGATGATCACAAGGTCCATAAGGTTGGGGACCGGCGTCCGGTGGCGCACGCCGAGCACCGCGCCGCTGGAATAGCCCACCAGGGTCAACAGAACCAGGGCCAGACCGGATACGAACTCCATAGCAACGAATCACTCCCTCATAGCATCAGACAGGCAACGGACACCCGCGGCGGTATAGCGAGGAGCGACGCGGCGTCCGGCTGTGCCCTAGAACAGCGTGTAGATGAACGGCGCCACGGCCGAGCCTTGCGCGAAGATGAGCAAGACACCGAAGAGGACGATCACCACAATCATCGGGATCAGCCACCACAACTTGCGCTGCCACAGAAAGGACAGCAGCTCACCCACAATACCCATGCGCGCCAGAGCGCCACCTCCCGCTCGTTGCGTCATAATGGACTTCACCTCCTGTGTCGTTGTGCCACAATCGCGACATTATACATTGTGCCGGTCTGTGCACGCAATCCCCGGCCATCGCAACGATTGACCGAATTGATATGTTCGATGTATAGTCGTACTGTCAAAGCATTTCCGACCGACCGGCCTGGCATGCGTGCGCCAGCCGGTCGCATACGGCCCACCCTTTCTGTTTGCTCGGTCGAGCACTGGTCTCAGAACAAAGGAGGATCTCAATGAACAACAACCCGATGCTGCGTGTGACGCACCTGCTGATGGCGGTCATGCTCATTGTGGCGCTGGCTGGCGTGTGCGCCAGCCCGGCTGCGGCGGCACCACCATCGCAGGAACCGCCGGTCGCCAAGACGCTGCGACTGCCCGATCTGGGCGGCCGGACGGTCGTCGCGGTCACCGAGAACGCGTATATGCCGCTTAATTTCGTGGATCCGGTCACCGGCAAGGCGGTCGGTTGGGAATATGAGGCCACCGAGGAAATCTGCCGGCGACTCAACTGCGTCGTTCAATGGCAGATCACCTCGTGGGATACGATGATCGCCGCCGTGCGTGCCGGTCAATTCGACGTGGGTATGGATGGCATCACCATCACCGAGGAGCGCAAGCAGCAGGTGGACTTCTCAATCCCCTATATGGTCTCACAGCAGTTCATGCTCGTGCGTGCGGATGAGAACCGCTTCAGCACGGCCGCCGAGTTTGCTGCGAATCCGGACCTGTTAATCGGCTCGCAGACGGGCACCACGAACTTCTACGTGGCCGTCTACGAGGTCCTTGACGGGAATGAGGCCAATCCACGCATCAAGCTGTTCGAGAACTTCGGTGCGGCGGTGCAGGCTCTCATCGGCGGCGACGTGGATATGGTCCTGATGGACGCCGCTTCCAGCCGCGGCTACATTGGCGCCAACCCCGACAAGCTCAAGATCGTCGGCGACCCGCTGGGCACCGAGGAGTTCGGGTTCATCTTCACGCCGGGTTCTGATCTGGTGGCGCCTTTCAATGCGGCGATTGCGCAAATGAAGGCGGATGGGTATCTGGACCACCTGAATACACGCTGGTTCTTCATGTACGACCCGACCGCTCCGGCACCCGAGGCAGCGACGTCGGGCGCCGTCACGGCCACCGAGGTCATCCAGTACGTGCCCACGGCCGTGCCGCCCGGCGATACCCAGGAAGGTTCGTGCTGGACGAACTCGCTCGCCGCCAGCGGTCGGGAGGACGCGTGGCGTTGCAATGTCGGCGAGAGTGGGATCAGTGACCCGTGCTTCAGTGTACCGGGTGACTCGAGCGTGGTAGTGTGTGGGTATGATCCAAGCACGAACAATGCCGGTTTCGGCTTGAAGCTCACCGAACCGCTGCCGCAACCGGACGTGCCGGAAGCGGCGGTGGAGGCCTACAAGAACAACGGCTGGCTCGTGCTTCTGGACGACGGCACCTACTGCGGGTTTATGACCGGCGCCACCTTCGCCCTGGGCGACGAGCGGGCCAACTATGGCTGCGTCGGCGGCGAATGGTACATCATGGGCGACCTGCAGCCGGGCACGGTCTGGAAAGCCAAGATGGCGACCATCACGATGGGAGACAACGGCGCTCAGCTCAAGGACTCGAAGACGGCCGACGTGCGCACCGTCTGGCGATAGGCCTATCTCGGAACAGGACTCCCGACATCGTCACGATGTCGGGAGTCCCCGCTCAAGAGCCAACTGCTCAGAATGCCCTCACTGCTGCCGATAGGACCGCGCGAATCCCGTCTGGCACCGGTCACCCGGCTGCTTGATCGCGTGCCGTACTGGCTGTTGGCAGCCATCCTCATCGGCATCTTCTTCGTCTGGGTGATCGTGCAGAACGCCGATTACCGCACGATCTTCAACGCGGTCTCCCAGGGCGTCTTCACCACCGTCTACGTGTCGCTGATAGCCTATGCCGCCGCGCTGGTGCTCGGGCTGGTGTTCGGCCTCATGCGCCTGTCGAGCAGCCGCATGGTGCGCGAAGTTGCCTCGTTCTACGTCGAGATCGTGCGCGGGGTGCCGATGCTGGTGATCCTGTACTACGTCGCCTTCGTGGGTGCGCCGGAGATCGTGGCCGGCCTCAACGCTCTGGGCCGACTGATGCAGCCGGTCGGACTGCTGGGCGCCCCGGCAGCCGCCCTGACCGGGCTCAGCGTGCGCAATCTCGACTTCACCGCGCGCGCGATGCTGGCGCTGTGTATCGGCTACAGCGCCTTCGTGTCCGAGATCTTCCGCGCCGGCATCCAGTCCATCCCGCGCGGACAGATGGAGGCAGCGCGGTCACTGGGGATGAGCTACTGGCAGGGAATGTGGTACGTCATCCTGCCCCAGGCGGTGCGCAACGTCCTGCCGCCGCTGGGCAATGACTTTATCGCAATGCTGAAGGACTCGGCGCTCGTGTCGGTTCTGGGTGTGCAGGACATCACGCAGCTGGGCAAAGTCTACTCGGCCAGCACCTTTCGCTTCTTTGAGACCTACAACGTGGTCGGCTTTCTGTACCTCATCATGACCATTGGCCTGGCGCTGCTGGTGCGCGGATTGGAGAGGCGCATGAGCTGGCGTGGTGAGCAGCGCTAAGCCACGTCCCCTCACCCATAGGTGCAGCGTCTGGCTTCATCGGCGAAGGCGCGAATCAGCTCCGGTTCAGCCTCGAAAAAGTGATCCGAGGGCGACAGCACAAAGCCACCGCCGCCACCGGCCGCTTCGAAGCAGCGGCGCACCTCGGCGCGGGTTGCCTCGGGCGTGCAGCCGACGAAGAAATGAAACTGGTCGAAGCCGCCGATCATGCACACCTTGTCCCCGATGCGTCGTTTGGCCTCGGCCAGGTCCACATCGCCGCCCATCGCTGGCGGCGTAAAGGTCTCCATCGCATCTACCTTCATGGCGGCGATCATTTCCAGGATCGGCATCATCCCGCCGCAGGTGTGATAGACAATCCTCTGGCCGGCGCGATGAGCGGCCTCGGTCAGGTCGGCGTCGTATGGAGCCACAAATTCTTCAAAGATGCGCGGTGAGATGACCGTGGTGGACGCATCGCCACCGCCCAGTTCGAGGATGTCGTAGCGCGCACCCTGCATCGACTCAATGTAGATCTTCTTGCGGCGGTGGATAATCTTGAGCAGCTCGTGCACCCAGGCCGGGTCGTCGAACGTCTCCATAATCAGCTTCTCGGTGCCCACCAGGCAGCAGGCGTCCTGCCACGTCCCCCCCTGACCGAACACATCGAAGGTGCAGATGTGGCTGCGCACGATGCCGCGCTCACCGTATTCGTCGACCACACGGTTGACGCCTTCGACGTCGCATTTGGGTGCGGTCATATACTTGCCCAGCAGCTCGATGTCTGCTTTCTCCTTGATCAGGTGCTCGCTCACCCAGGCGGTGTGCTCATTGGACTGCAGCGTCATGGTCAACTCGCCGCCGGGAGTCACAAACCGATACCGGACGGTCTTGAACTTCTGGCCGGGAATTTCCTCCTCGTAGATGCGCCACGCATCCGTCGCGATGCGGCGGCTCTCCAGGAAACCCAGCTCGCCCTGCAACGGATCGTAGTACTCGCCTTTGTCCGGGTCAGGTCGGTGCAATGAAATCCATCGAATGGCATCCAGCCCGAAATGCTCGAAGAACTCCTGATTGGACATACCCCCCATGGTATGGTCCAGGAAATAGGGCATCAGGTGGTGAGTGGTGGCCGGCAAGTGATCCGGCACACCGCGCTCGAACGCGGTCACCAGTCGTTGTTTGGGGGTCATAGCCATCGCAGTAATCTCCTCCTCAGGTAGCACTCTCAGCCCTTGATGGCACCTTCCGTCAATCCAGCGATCAGCTGGTTCTGCATAAACATAAACAACACGAACACGGGCACACACACCAGCACAGAGGCTGCCATCAGGGCCCCCCAGTCGGTGACATGTTCACCGATGAAGTCCAGTACCCCGATCGGCAGCGTGCGCATACTCTTGCTGGTCATAAACGCCAGCGAGAACAGCATCTCCTGCCAGGTCACGAAGAAGACGTATGTTCCCGTGGCCGAGATGCCGGGCAGGCTGAGCGGCAAGATGACACTCAGGAAGGCTCGCAGGCGCGTGCAGCCATCAATCATGGCCGCCTCTTCCAGCTCATACGGAATACCGTAGAAGAAACCCCGCAGGAACCAGACCGCCACCGGAATCGTGAAGGTGAGGTAGGCGACGATCAACGCCGGGTAGGTGTCAAGCGCACCGAGACTCGACATGATGCGAAACATCGGCACAATCAGCACCGCCAGCGGCAGCAGCTGAGTGAGCAGAATGACAACCAGAAGCGGTTTGCGCCCCCGAAAGCGCAGGCGGGAGAAGCTGTACGAGGAAAACACCGCGAAAATCAGCGACAGCACCGTCGTCGAGGTGGCCACCAGGATGCTGTTGAACGCATACCGAAGAAAGACCGGGTTGAGCGCTTTCTGAAAGTTGCCCAGGGTTGGCGCCGTTGGCAGAAAGGTTGGCGGGAAGACAAATGTCTCCTCCGGTGACTTCAACGCCACCGACAACATCCACAGGATGGGACACACGAACACCGCCATCGTCACAAGGACCAACAAATAGATCACGACGCGATGCAGTCGCTTACGGGTGGCGTGCCAGGTTGCCTCTCGACTCGCAGTCATCAGTCCAACGCCTTCCGTCTATTAAGCTCGCGAACATACCACAGGCTGAAGATCAGGAGGACCGTGGCAGTGACCAATCCAAATGCAGATGCCATGCTGGTCTTGCCGCGCCGGAAGGCCAGCTCGTAGATGTAGGTGGGAAAGATGTGGGTCTGATTGAGTGGCCCCCCCTCGGTCATGACGTAGATGATGTCGAAGTAGTTCGCAGTCCAGATGGTTGTCAGCAGTACTGTGATGCGGATCACCGGACTGATGTTCGGGATAATCACATAGAGCAGGCGCTTCCAGCCCGTGGCGCCGTCAATCTTGGCTGCGTCAATCAGGTCCTCCGGTACGCCCTGCAGGGCGGCCAGGTACATCACGGTGGAAAAGGGCGTACCCTTCCATATCGCGGCCGCGATCACACCCAACATCGCGGTTGATGCCTGCGACAGCCACGGAATATTCGGATTGGCGACCCCTAACGTAGCCAGAATGCCGTTGACAATGCCCAGGTTGGGCTCCAACAACAGCCGCCACAACAGTCCCGTGATGACACCCGGCGTGACCCA
>Ga0101944_10003844_pt1 | contig 19904 bp, 14 predicted proteins | sample DewCreD2012metaG_FD_75245 | JGI IMG/M metagenome (GOLD analysis project Ga0101944, IMG submission 75245) | Hot spring sediment bacterial and archeal communities from British Columbia, Canada, to study Microbial Dark Matter (Phase II) - Dewar... ... | reverse complement strand
GATTTCGGCAATATCTTTTACCTGGATCTTCCCCGTTGCCTTTTCATCCTTCAGTCCATCTTCAAACATTGTCATGCAATAAGGACAGGAAACTGCAATCAGCGAAGCACCTGTGGCCATGGCCTGATGAGTTCTTTCAAGATAAATGCGTTTACCCGATACTTCCTCCATCCACATTCTGCCACCTCCGGCTCCACAGCAGAAACTGTTTTCCCTGTTCTTTTTCATTTCGGTAAAATGCCGGGTGGTACAGGAAGTAAGTACCTGCCGGGGTTCTTCGTACACCTTGTTATAACGCCCCAGATAACACGAATCATGAAATACCACTTTTTCTGAAAGAGGTTTGTCGGGAACAATCCTTCCCTCTTTTAACAACGTACTGATCAACTGTGAATGATGAATGACTTCCACAGACAGTCCATATTGCCGGTAGTCATTTTTAAGTGTATTATAACAATGAGGACACTGGGTAACAATTTTTTTTACCCCATATTTCCTGAATGTGTTTATATTGTCTGTAACCAGTTGATTAAACACATATTCATTTCCAAGCCTTCGCTGGGAATCGCCGCAGCATTTTTCTTCATTTCCGAGAATAGCCCACGATACCCCTGCATGATTCAGGATGTTGACAAATGCAAGGGTAGAACGGCGAACCCGCGAATCAAAGGCTCCGGCACAACCAACAAAAAATAAATATTCTGCTTCCTTCACTTCAGCCATCAGGGGAACTTTCATCCCCATGGTCCATTTGGTACGATCAGAAGGAGCCATGCCCCATGGATTAAAGCGCTGCTCCGAAGCCTCGAAAAAGGTAATTAATTCATGCGGAAACTCTGCTTTTTCCATCACAAGATGCTGGCGCATCTGAATAATTTTCGGCACATGTTCAATGAACACCGGACAAACCTGCATGCATGCCCCACAGGTAGTACAATCCCACAGGGCTTCGCGCGACACACTTTTGTCTGTACCATTGATCAAAGGCACAACTTCGGTGGCATCGTCGGGGGCAGGAGCAAGCATATCGGCAGGACGGGAAGCACGGATGGCATCGCCATTGATAAATGTATTCACCTTGCATTGGTGAATCAGTTCCTTCGGATTCAATACCTTTCCTGTATTTGCTGCAGGACATACATCCTGGCAACGCCCGCATTCAGTACAGGCCATGAAATCAAGAATATCTTTCCATGTAAACTGCACTGCTTTAGCAATGCCGAAACGCTCGCCCTTGCGGAACACCAGCCGAGGAACAGTGGCTGTCAGTGTATCGTTTCTGAAAAAACAATTGGGCAAAGACGCCAGAATATGCAGGTGTTTGCTGTAGGGAAGATAATTCAAAAAGAAAAATAAAATCAATGCATGCACCCACCAGGCCACCTTCGATATGATGTGCAGTGTATGGGCATCCATGCCCTGCCAAAACAAAGACAATTTTGATGTTACCGGCAGCCATGCAGCCATCACCGGGGGATGAACGGAATAAGCGGTGCTCCCTGAAACAAAATAGGCTATCATCAAAACTGCAATCAGAGAAGGAATAAAATAAGCTTCAAAATTCACAGACAGGTAAGGAGCTCTGAAAAAAGTACGCCGTATCATGGCAATGCATACACACGTCAATGCCACCAACGACATGATGTCGGCCATGGCTGTAATGATGCCGTAAGGAATATGGCCAAGAAATTCGAAGCTGAATTTTGGGAATATCCCGTGAATAAGAAACTCAATGTATACAATCATCAACGTAAGAAAACTCCAGAAAATAAAAAAATGGTTGATGCCGAATTTTCTGGCCATGACACGTACCTGGCCAAAGCCGTACTTCAAAAGAAAACCTGTTCTTTTCCATAAATAATCAAAACGGTTTTCCCAACGACCAAGGCAAAGAATGGCAAAAAGACGAAATACGTTTTTTAAAAACAACAATATAGCACTTATTGCAACTACTGTAAATACAATGCGTTCTATTCCTGTTATCATGATGTGTAATTTTATTGTACCACTTGAGCTCCGGACTCTTTGATTCTGGCAATCAAGGCCGGAATAATTTCAAAAACATCACCCACCACCCCAAGATGAGCTACACTAAAAACCGGCGCTGTCCTGTCTTTGTTAATGGCAATAATGTATTCAGAATCTTGCATCCCTACAAGATGTTGAATGGCTCCTGAAATGCCACATGCCATATACAATTTTGGATGCACCGTTTTCCCTGTCTGACCCACCTGTCTCGGTTGTTCAATCCATCCATTATCCACCGCACTTCTTGAACCTGAAACTGTGCCTCCGATCAATGATGCCAGTTCTTCAAGCAAAGCAAAATGTTCTTTTGCCGCCAGGCCTCTTCCTCCCGACACCAGAATGCGGGCTCCTGCAATATTTATCTTGCTTTTTTCTTCCGCCGTAATAATCTCAAGTACCCGGGTAGGAATCTCCTCTTCATTAATCTCTATGCTTTCCCTGATAATTTCTCCTTTTCTCGTTTTGTCATACGCAGGCTTGGGCATCACATGAGGACGGACAGAAGCCATTTGCGGACGGTGCTTCTCTGTAAGAATGGTAGCCATGATATTTCCCCCAAAGGCCGGACGCGTTTGTTCAAGCAAACGCTTTTCTTTATCAATCGAGAGACTGGTACAATCTGCCGTCAGCCCTGTTTTTAATTGAGTGGCTACAGCCCCGGCCAGATCCCTGCCCAGCCCTGTTGCTCCCATTAAAACAATCTCCGGTTTATATTTATTCACCAGTTGTACCGTGGCTTTGACATAAGGATCGGTACGATATAACTTCAGAGAAGGATGTTCCACCAGGTACACCTTATCGGCCCCATAGCCAATGGCCTCGCTGGCCAGATGTTCAATATGATCGCCAATAATAAAGGCTGCCAGTTCAACCTGCAGGTCCGCAGCCAGTGTCTTTCCTTTGCCCAGCAATTCCCATGAAACTTCATGAGCCTGACCATTGACCTGCTCCACAAATACCCACACTCCCTGCCATGCAGGTGCCGGCGAAGAGGTGGGCACAGATGCTGTTGCTGCCGCCGGCTCTTTCTTTGGTGCCTGAGAAGCCACAGAAGCCTTCCACGCTTCAAATTCAGCCATCTGCTTCTGTTCTTCAGGAGTCAGATAATGCTCAATGGCCTGGACAGGGCATTCCTTCACACATTTACGGCAAACGGTACAACGCTTCAGATCGATAATCGGTTCACCGCGCTCATTCATCTCAATGGCATCCGAAGGACATACCGACTGGCAACGGGCACCACAGGCGATGCATTTTCCCTCAATCAGCCGGATGGTTCCTTTAGGTCTTCTGGGAGGCGTTGCTGACATATTTGAATCAGTTTAATTTAAGGATATTTTTTTCGATGAGTTTATTAAAAATAGCTTCAACAGCTTGTTTCACATGCTCTCCTTCTCCCACGATTACTTCGCCCTTTTCTCTTTCGGGAGCAAATATTCTTCTCACCTGAGTAGGAGAACCTGCAAGGCCTATTTCTTTCGGATCGAGGCGTAGAACTTCATTGGTCCACACAGGAATCACTGTTTCCTCAGCTTTGAAACGGCCGGGCACGGTAGGATAACGGGGAATGTTAATTTCCCTTTCCACCGTGATCATGGCAGGCAGACGTGATTCCACTATTTCCTGGTATCCTTCCAGTTTCCGCTTTACGCGAATTTTTTTCCCCGTTTCATCAATCGTTATAATTTCATTGACGAGAGTGAGCTGGGCAATACCGAGCCGCTGGGCAATGCCCGGGCCAACCTGGGCAGTATCCCCGTCAATGGTTTGTTTCCCGCATAAAACAATGTCTACCGGTCTTGTTTTACTTATCTTTTCAATGGCTGCACTTAATACCCTGCTTGTGGCCAGTGTGTCAGCTCCTCCAAAAACCCTGTCGCTCAATAATATTCCTTCATCTGCTCCAAGGGCAATGGCCCGGCGAAGAACTGCCATGGCCGGGGGAGGTCCCATAGAAACCACTGTCACATAAGCCCCGTACCTTTCTTTTAAACGGATCCCTTCTTCCACTGCATGGGTATCGTAAGGATTGGTAATAAAAGGCACTCCTTCCCTGACAAGCGTGTTTGTCTGGGGATTGATACTTACCTGTGTAGTATCGGGGACCATCTTAACACATACAACTACATGCATAAAGCACTTTTTGATTTACACCAGTAATCCACAAAAATAATTCAACATGGCAAATTCAAAACTATTGTCAGTGTAAATTTCACTTTCTGGATTTATTGCCATTTTTTTCGATTTTTATTAAAAATAAACTTATATTGCTTCATCGTACTGATTATTAACACTTCCGGGATTTGCAAAATAATTTTTTCAGACATTTTAAAGACAAATATTGTTTTTTTGATGATTATCATTAATTTTATTAACCTTTTTAATGATCTGGCAATTTCAATGAGCAGAAATGCCTTAACTAAAACATTAACCATGAGGGCTTTTTTGAGGAAATACTTACGTCTTTGCATGGGAGGCATGCTTTTATTATTCCCTTTCAAAACTTTTTGCCAGGAATTTTCAGAACACTCCATGGCTGACAGCGGACAAACAATACCAGCCGAAAACCTTTACAATGAATTTTCCTTTCATGTTATTCCCATATACCAGATTTTTACAGGTTCTCCTCCTGCCTACCACGTGCTTTTTCAATACCGCCGCCTTTCACGCTATGCCAACAGGGCATTTGTGGCATCGCTGTATTTTCATGAAGGAGTTCAGGATATGGAAGACAGCAGTTGCCTGCTGCCAAAAGCCGATTCCATTTTTTATTATCACACCATCAGGCAAACAAGCTATCTTGGCGGAATGGCAGGATACGAAGGATTTATTCCCGTGAATTCCCGCTGGAGAGTCTTTTACGGAGGCAATCTATTGTTCTTTTACGGGAGGGTGTCAAAAGAAACTTATAATTACCGCTTTGTTAAAGATTCCCTTTCGGGCTTTTACCGGTATACTTCCGATTATAAGTCGAGGGACAGCTTAACCTCAAGAACAAAGATATTCCGTCCCGGCCTTTCCCTTCATGGAGGCGTTGAATACAAATTCAATCCCAATTTTGGCCTTTCCCTGATGACAATGAACAATATTTACTATGACCTCATTGAGGACGTGTTCCCTCTCTCCTCACGCCGTCAGCAATTTTCCTTCGACCTTCTGCGGATTTATCTGATGGTAAATATTTATTTCTAAAATACAGCCAGGCAACATTCCCACAGGCAAACGGAAGCAAGAGGTTTATCCATCGGCGTTTCTGCCGTTCCTTGTTTTTCAACGCCTGCAAACCACATCCTCCAATCCCTTATAAATACAGGGTTTTTATAAAAAATCCATTGTATAAAAATTATAAATTATTGATTTTCAGTATATTATTTTTTCATATTTAATTTTCTTCAGATATAAACAAATACCTGTCAATAATTATTTTTCAGAAAAACGGCAGAAAATGTAGATTTTATGAGGATTTGATATATATTTACCTTGTGTTTAACCTTAAAATTTTAAACTATGAACAAATCAGAACTTATTGATTTTATTGCGAAGGAAGCCAAAATTACCAAGGCAGCTGCCAATGCAGCAGTGGATTCTTTTATTAAATCTGTGACTGCTGCTTTAAAGAAAGGCGACAAAGTAGCCCTGGTTGGCTTTGGTACATTTTCGGTGGCTAAAAGAGCTGCCCGCGTAGGAAGAAACCCCCAGACAGGGAGAGAAATCAAGATTGCTGCCAAGAAAGTGGCTAAATTTAAAGCCGGAAGCGAACTTGCAAAGGCCGTAAAGAAAAGTTAAGGCCTGCTGACTAAAGGCAATTAAAATAAAAAACCCGGGTGTTGCCGGGTTTTTTATTTTGCTATCCCATCCACACTTCCACACGGTGAGAATCCCCTTTACTATCTGCGGGAATAAAATTTTTGTTCAGGGGTTTCCCGTTAAGCAGGACTCTTTTTACTCCTTTGCTTACTCCCTGTGGATTTCTTACAATAATTTCAAATTTTTTCCCTCTGAACTTTCTGTTTACTGAGTATTCTTTCCACTCAGGAGGAATACAGGGATCGATAATCAACCCGTCATAATGAGGCCGGATGCCAAGGATGTATTGTGAAACAGCATAATAATTCCATGCAGCGGTACCGGTGAGCCATGAATTTTTTGCTTCCCCAGGTTGATAGGCTTCCTTGCCGGCAATCATCTGAGCATACACATAAGGTTCGGTTTTATGAAGTTCACTGATGTCTTCAAGGTAAGCAGGGGCTATTTTTTTGTAATATTCAAAAGCTCTCGCTCCATCGCCCGTCATTGTTTCGGCAATCATCACCCACGGATTATTGTGGCAGAAAATACCGCCATTTTCTTTATATCCTTCCGGATAGGTACTAATCTCGCCCATCTCCACCCGGTAGCTTCTAAAAGCAGGGTAATTCAATACAAGGCCATAAGGACAATCAAGATATTTCTTTACAGACTCAAGGGCTTTTTTTGCTTTTCCATTGTTCAGTCCTATACCGGCCATTACACAAAAACCCTGGGTTTCAATAAATATTTTCCCTTCCTCACATTCCTTGCTGCCGATTTTTTCACCAAAATGATTGTAAGCCCGCAGAAACCATTCCCCATCCCATCCGTATTTTTCAATAACCTGTTTCATTTCTTCCACATACTTCGCCGCAACCTCAGCCTCCCCATGATGTCCCAGATAATGACACAGATCAACATATTCCTGTCCATACAGCACAAACATGGCGGCAATAAATATTGATTCTGCTACTCCCCCTTCTTTATTTTCGGTGGTCTGAAAAGACTCATCACAGGTTGTGGAAAAACAATTCAGGTTCAAACAATCATTCCAGTCGGCACGTCCAATCAGGGGCAATCCATGAGGCCCACGGTGATGAACCACATGATAAAAGGAACGTTTGAGATGATCCAGCAAAGGAGCCGCCTTGCTGGCGTCATTGTTATAAGGCACCTTTTCTTCAAGAATAGAGAAATCGCCGGTTTCCTTCAGATACGCTGTGACCGACAAAATAAGCCAGAGGGGGTCATCATTAAAATTACTTCCAATTTCATGATTTCCCTTTTTGGTTAGAGGTTGATACTGGTGGTAAGCGCTCCCGTCTTCCATCTGGGTACTGGCAAGATCAATAATCCGCTGACGTGCCTGCTGTGGTTCCATATGCACAAAACCGATAATGTCCTGATTGGAGTCCCGGAATCCCATTCCTCGTCCGATCCCTGATTCAAAATACGAGGCACTGCGGGAAAAATTAAAGGTAATCATGCATTGATAAGGATTCCAGCTATTGACCATTCTGTTCAGCTTGTCATCGGGAGATTGCAACGTATATATGCTCAACAAACGATCCCAGTATGTTTTTAACTCATCAAAGGCCTGACGAACTGCAACCGGTGTACCTAGTTCCTGCTGCATTCTGCAGGCTTTTTCTTTATTGATCACTTTAGGTGCAATAAACTTTTCATGCACATCATTTTCCACATACCCTAAAATAAATACCAATTCCCTGCTTGCCTCCGGAGCGAGGGTAATATGCAAAGAATGAGAGGCAATAGGTGACCAACCATGAGCAACACTATTTAATGATTTCCCATTGAACACCACTGCAGGATTCTCAAAGCCATTGTACAATCCCAGAAAGGTCTCCCTGTCGGTATCAAATCCTGCAATATCTTCATTTACCCAATAAAAGGCATAATGATTTCGCCGTTCACGGTATTCGGTTTTATGATAAATTGCATTGCCTTCTATTTCTACTTCGCCTGTAGAAAAATTGCGCTGGAAATTTGTCATGTCGTCATAGGCATTCCACAAACACCATTCGATGAAGGAAAAAAGAGTAAATGTTTTTTCCCGGTTGCCGTGATTGGTAAGCTTTACCCTGTGAATTTCGCAAGGATAATGTAAAGGAACAAAAAAGAGTACCTCCACCTCAAGACCATTGCGCATTCCATTAATGATGGTGTAGTTCATGCCATGACGGCATTCATATTTCTCGAGCGGAGCTTTTACCGGTTTCCATCCAGGCGACCAGACATCGCCCTGTTCGTTAATATAAAAATACCGCCCTCCACTATCAAGAGGCACATTGTTATAACGGTAACGGGTAATTCTTCGCAGGCGGGCATCCTTATAAAAACAATAACCTCCTGCTGTATTAGAAATAAGAGAAAAGAAATCCTTTGTACCAAGATAATTGATCCATGGATAAGGAGTCTGCGGGACAGTGATCACATATTCCCTTCTGTTGTCGTCAAAGTATCCGAATTTTTTCATCCTGTTTGTATTATTTTAAACACTACTTTTTTGTTCTTAAGTTTTTTTCCTTTGTTGTTTTTATTGTTTTATAGAAAAAATTTGAAGAAACAGGTTGCCTTTTCAAATGAGGCCCTTCCCATGCAAGAGACAGATATTCACCTCCGCAATTTTCAAAATAATGCAAAAGAAAAGAATGAAATCCTTTTTTCAAACCTATTTTACCTGTACGCTCCACAGGGGGATGAAAATAATCATTGACCACCACTTCCTGCCTGTCAATGATCAGACGGCTTCCATCATCAGACATGAGATAAAAAGTATAAATGCCATCTTCCGGAACCCTGAGGTATCCCTCAAAAGTAATTGCATAATAGTCTTTCTGATCTGTCACTGGCAGGGCAATTGCTTCTGCACTTCCTTCACGCGAAGGTTGCCATAACGAAAAATCAGGAAGCGAAGAAGTACTGAGAGGATAAAATTTCCAGTGCAACCCATGTTCCTCATCACGTTTCTTTTGAGGATAAACAGGAATGGCCTCGTGCATCTGTGCTTTATAGACTGTATCACAAACAATCCAGCCGGGTAAATATCCCTGCCGGTAACAACGTGCCTTGAGGCAGGTGGTTTGATACACAGGAAAAGGACCCGTGTACACCAGGGAATTTTCATCCGGATCTGAACCATCAAGGGTATAGCGGATCACTGATTTTTTACAGGAAGGTTCCATGGCTACAAGCGTTTTTTCCCTAAAGTAATTTTCCTGAATCTTTATGAAGGGAATGCCCGGGTCAAAAATGGTTGTATCGGCAAAATGTGGCACTGCATCATTTTCCGTTCCAAGCAATTGATTGGGAGAAGCACTCATGGCAAAAACAAGTTTTCCACCCCGCACAATGGAATCATGAGGCAGATAGATGGCCTTATATTCTCTTCCATTCAACCACATAGCATTAATATAGGGGGTTGCCGCCGAAACATTTTGTGCAGAAAGAGTAAATGTTTTCCCGTTTTCCAGATGAATCACGGCCTGCTGAAAAAGAGGTGTGCCAAACACATAACCGGGCCAGCCCGGACAAAAAGGATACAACCCCAGAGCGCTCATCACCACCCACGCCGACATCTGTCCGCAATCGTCATTCCCGGGAAGCCCTGCAGGAGAGGCAGAAAAACAAACAGAAAAAATTTTCCGGATAAGTTGCTGTGTCTTCCAGCTTTTTCCGCAAAAAAGATATCCATAAGCCACATGATGAGAAAATTCATTTCCCTGTTCATAAAATCCAATCCGCAAAGGTGCAGAATGACCCGTTGTATCGAAAAAAGTATCAAACCATTGAGTGGCTTTTTCTTTTCCTCCCAGCAAGCCAATCCACCCATCCATGTCATGCACTGCTGCACAGGAATATTGCCAGGCACATGCCTCAGTATAATGAGGTGTATAACGGTGTGTAATGAAGGGCGACAGCCAGCAGCCATTGCTCATGCGGGGACGCATCAACCGGGATGTGCTGTCATACAGATGACGGTAAAAAAGAGAACGGCGGAAATAATACTCTTCATCTTTTTTCTTTCCCATGGCCCTAGCCATCTGAGCAAGACACCAGTCCTCATAAGCCATTTCCATGCTTCGTGATACCGATTGGTCAATCCTGTCGCAGGGCAGAAATCCGTATCTTTCCCACAGATCCAGTCCCTCTTTCCCCGACCGTGCAGTCTGGGTCATGGCCTTCCATGCTTTTTCAACATCAAAATTCCGGTGCCCTTTCATAAAGGCATCCACAATGACAGGTACTGCGGGATAGCCAATCATGCCCCCCCAGTCCCACGAAGCCAGTTCCCATTTCACCAACCTTCCGGGCTGTTGATCATATTTTACCAGCAGCGACTTAATCAAATCCACATTGGTTGCTGAATCAATCAAGGTAAACAAAGGATGCAAGGTCCGGTAAGTATCCCACAGGGAAAACACGTTGTAATAAATAAAGCCTTCTGCTTTATGGATACGATTATCCATGCCCCGGTAACTTCCATCCACATCACTTGCTATTTGCGGATTCAAAAAACAACGGTAAAGGGCAGAATAAAAAATTGTTTTCAATGCTTCTGAATCAGTTTCGACTTCTATGCGACTTAATTTGTTGATCCATTTAAGAGAAGCGGCTTTTTTGATTTCCTCGAAATTCCAATGGGGGATTTCGGTTTTCAGATTAAGAAAAGCTTTCTCGCAGCTTACCTGCGAGAGACCCGTTTTAATCAGCAGAGGCGTTTTTCCGTCGGAATGAAAAGTAAGACAGGCCTTAATCCGTGTTCCTGTAAAACGGCGATCATGTACCACCGAATCATCAGCAATAATCACATAACGCTGAATGGGAAGACTGAAGGAAGCATGAAAATAAACATGATGGTCATTGGCCATGCCAATGGTACGGCGAAAACCTTCAATCTCGTTGTTGTTAATCACATGAATAAAGGCTTCCCTCGGAATATCCCGGTGGGTAAGATCAATGATCACATTGGCACTGTCGGTGGCAGGGTAGTGATAAGCATGAAAAGCAACCCGTTCTGTGGCTGTCAGTTCTACTTCCACCGGGCCATTGTCAAGCACCACCCTGTAATATCCCGGCATGGCTTTTTCCGTGGTTTTGCTGAAGGGTGACCGGTAGCCACGCTGGTAAGGGTTACGAAGGTAACTCTGGAAAATAATTTTTCCTGTGGTAGGCATGAACAGGATGTCGCCCCAGGCAGGAACCCCTACTCCGCTGATGTGGGTATGGGAAAAACCAATGATTACCGAATCTTCATCATGATATCCACAGGCTCCCCTCCAGTTTTCCATGCGTGTATCAGGCCCCACCTGAACCATTCCAAAAGGCACACAGGCCGAAGGACTGACATTCCCATCTCCGGCCGTGCCAATAAAAAGGTTGGTGTATGAAAAAAGAGAAAACTCTTTTTTATGACATGCAGCCATTCCAAGAAGAAGGCCGAAAAGAGCAATGATTTTCTTCATCCGATTGTCATTCTGTTATATGCCTTTCCATCCTGCAGGATCTTCCCTCCACCTTTTCAGCACCTCCAGATGGGCCGGATCGATCAAACCACTTTCTGTAGCTAGTTCGATCAGGGCATTGTAATTGCTTAAGGCAATAAGAGGACATCCGGCTTCCCTGAAACGCTGTTCGGCCACCGGAAATCCATAAGAAAATACAGCCAGCAAAGCTTTTACCTCACCCCCTGCTTTTCTTACCGCTTCCACTGCCTGCAAACTGCTGCTGCCTGTAGATACCAGGTCCTCAATAACTACCACTGTCTGGCCGGGTTCCAGCCGTCCTTCAATGAGGTTGCCCGTCCCATGATCTTTAGGGGCCGAACGTATATAAATAAACGGAACCTGCAATTCATCGGCCACCATCGCTCCCTGGGCAATGGCCCCGGTAGCCACTGCAGCAATCACATCAGGAATGCCTGTCTGCCGTTCAATCACATCCACAAAAGCATCCCGGATAAAATTTCTGATCTCAGGATAGGAAAGTGTGATTCTGTTGTCGCAATAAATAGGCGACTTCCACCCTGAAGCCCACGTAAAAGGATTTGCAGGATCCAGTTTAATTGCATTACTTTGTAAAAGATAATCCGCCACAATAAATTCCACTGTCATGACACAAGAATATAAAATTTATTTTAATCACCGCTTCCTCCTGATTACCCAACCAGGAAACCAGGCAGGAATAGCACAAAAATACTTGTATAAATTTGAAAACCCACAACAAATTATTCAATTAATTTCAACTTTTGAAGGGGATGAAAGCATTCCCTGTCTGTGCATTACAGATGACCACCCGGATAAAATACTCAACCTTCTGTCCCGTCATTTTCGTTTCCTTGAAGCTGCAGGAGGACTGATAAAAAATACGAAGGATGAATATCTTTTTATTTACCGGCGGGACCACTGGGATCTTCCAAAAGGGAAATGTGAAAAAGGAGAAAGAAAAGAAGAAACTGCCCTCCGGGAAGTAAAAGAAGAGACAGGATTAATCCGCCTGAAAATCATTCAGCCCTTAGGTTCAACTTTTCATACTTACCGCCAGAAAGACCAGCTTACGTTTAAACGTACCTACTGGTATCTGATGTTATGCGAAAACAATGATCCCCTTCTTCCACAGCATGAGGAAGACATTGAAGAAGCGCGCTGGTTTACCCCCACCCAATTCGGAGAAATACGGAAAAATACCTACCCTTCCATTACCGACCTGCTGAATACCCTTAGATTTTAAGCCGGGAGAAGTATATTTTTCTATGTTTTTTGCAACCAATATCTTGATATTTACGTATTTTTGCAAGTAGTCAAAACCCTCTTCATGCAAAAAATAAGAAAATACGGGGTTTTTCTTTTCCTGTTGGGATTGCCGTACATGATGATGGGACAGGATCCACAGTTTACCCAGTTCTATGCCAATCCTCTTTACCTTGGCCCTTCTTTTGCCGGAGCCACCAAACAACACCGTGTGGCCGGAACTTTCAGGGACCAATGGCCCGGTTTTCCGGGAGGATTTATTTCCTATAATGTATCATACGACCATAATTTTTCCAATTACAACAGCGGCGTAGGTGTCATTATCATGAGGGATCAGGCGGGATCGGGCAAACTAAGCAACACAAGCATTACTGTCAGCTATTCTTATGATTTCAACGTCACTGAACGCTGGCATATCCGCCCCGGTATTGGTTTTGCTTACGCTTTATGGGGAATCGACTTTAACAAACTGGTTTTTTCCGACCAGTTGTACAGTGGTTTTGGCAATCCTCAGGGGATTACTACCATTGAGGAGCCTCCGATAAGAAATTACACCGGCGATATTGATGCCGCTTCTTCCCTTCTCATTTATGAAGACCGTTTCTGGATAGGAGCTACCGCCGATCATCTGCTGAAGCCAAATCAGGCTTTCTGGGGTGAAAAATCTATTGTTCCGATGAAATTTTCCTATTATGGAGGATACCAGATTGTAAAATACGCCCGTCTGCTCAAACCCATTGACGAAACCGTTTCCCTTGCTTATCTTTATAAAACCCAGGGAAATTATAAACAGCTGGATGTGGGCTTGTACTGGTATCATTATCCGCTGATGCTCGGAGCATGGTACCGTGGACTGCCTCCTTCCAATGGCCCGAGAGGAGATGCCCTGGCTTTCCTCGTGGGGTTTAAAATTGAAGGCATCAGCATCGGATACAGCTACGACGTTACCGTTTCGAATCTTGTGGGGAAAACCCACGGGGCACACGAAATATCACTCAGTTACCAGTTCGTTACCCAACCCATCAAAAAAATGCACGCAATTCCCTGTCCTGAATTTTAACAGTATACCCTGATATGAACAAAGAAAAAATCTTACTTGTCTCCAATCTCGTTTTAGGAGTGGCAGTCATTGTTTTGTACGGATTGTTTTTCACACATCTTCAAAAATGCCCGTCGGCAGTAAATGCTCCTCAAAAAGAAAAAACTTCTTCCACTGCTTTACCTAAAGGATCCATTGTATATGTCAATCTGGACACTTTACAGAAACAGTACGACATGTTTACCGACCTTAAAAACCAGCTGGCAGAAAAACACAAAAAACTGGAAGCAGATTATGCTTCCAGGGTTCAGAAACATCAGCAGAACGTAAAAGATTATCAGGAAAAAGCAGGAAAGGGCTTGTTGCTCCGTTCAGAAGCAGAACAAATTGAAAAAAAACTGATGCAGGATGAACAAAACCTGTTACAGCTCCGCGAAACGATGACCGGCGAACTGATGGAAGAAGAACAAGTAATGAACAGAAAAATTGCCAACAGCATTCATGAATTTCTCAAGGACTACAATCACGATGGCCGCTTTCTTTATGTATTGAGTTATGCCTTTGGAGGCAATCTTTTATATGTTCCCGATTCCCTTGACATCACTGCAGAAGTAGTTAAAGCATTGAATGCCCGCTATGCCATGGAACGTAAGAAAAAGCAGTAATGCCCTGGCTGCATGAACATTGTTGAACATTACCTGCAACGATATTCATCCCCACAACGTCTCGTTCAGGAAAACCCGGATCCCCGTCTGGGTTTTATTGTTGTTGTTCCCGCCTGCCGTGAAGAAAAGCTTATTCAAGCACTGACTTCACTCTTCCATTGTTCTCCTCCCCAGTCTCATACAGCCGAGGTGCTGGTCGTTATGAATTTGCCTGAAAATGCACCCGCAGAAACCATCCGGCAACACAAACAATGGGTAGAAGAAACGCAGCAATGGATTCATCAACACCAGCGGAATGAACTGGTTTTTCATGTCGTCAATGCTTTTTTCCCTGCAAAATATGCAGGCGTTGGCATGGCAAGAAAAACAGGGATGGATGAAGCTGTCAGGCGTTTTTATGCAGCGGGCAACTTCAATGGGATGATCATCAGTTTTGATGCAGATTGTACCTGCGAACACAATTACTTTACAGCCATTGAAGAAGCCTGCAGCCAATCGTTCGTTGCGCCGGGATATTCTCTCTGGTTTGAACATCCTCTCGAAGGAGAAGAATATCCTCCTGCCATTTATCACGCCATTCTGCTTTATGAACTTTTTCTGAGATACTACGTGGAAATATTACGCTGGTGCCGTTTTCCCTTCGCCTTCCATACCCTCGGTTCGTCTTTTGCGGTTTCCCTGAAAGCCTACTGTATGCAGGGAGGGATGAACAAACTCAAAGCAGGAGAAGATTTCTATTTTCTAAATAAAATCATGATGCTGGGCTCTTATTCGGAGATTAACACCACCACTGTTTATCCTTCCCCACGTATGTCTGACCGTGTTCCCTTTGGTACCGGCGCTGCCGTAAGTTCTATTGTCAGGAACAACGACAAAAGTTATCCTGTCTTCCACCCCCGGGCTTTTTATGCCCTGAAAGAATTGTTTGATGAAATTGAACAATATTACGATTGTCCTGCCGCTTCCATCAATACACACATCCATGGCTATGCTGAACCCTTGCGTACCTTCCTGCACAAAAACAAGGCTGAAGATGCCATCCTCAGCATAAGAGAAAATTGTGCTTCACCACGGTCGTTCCGCAAACGTTTCTTCCAGTGGATGAATGGCCTGCAGGTGCTGCATTACCTGAATCAATCGCACTCTTCTTTTTATCAGAAAATTCCTGTTGCCGATGCCGTTGAAAAATTTGTCAATGAAAAGATAGAAAAACAGAACTTTTCTTCTCCGCGACAGATGCTTGAATACTTGAGAAAACGGCAAAAATCTTCTTCTTATCTTCCGCCATGGTAATTGGCTGCCGGAAAAAGAACTTTATTTCTTCTTCCGGCAAACCAGATCATGTCTTTTTTCTACTCGATCAGAATTTGTTGTGTGAAAGTACGTCCGCTGGTCGTCAACCGCAATACATACAGTCCCGGCGACAACGACGAAACATCAATGCCGTTTACCTTTTCTCTGATAACCCCATTCAACCACAGATGACCCGTTATATCTCTTATCTCATATTGCACACTCATCTCCTCCTCAACGGTTACTGTCAGCCTGTCCCGTGCGGGCGCAGCATTCACTCCACTTCCAATCACCACCTTAAAACTCTGCTGGGTTACCCCTACTCCTCCTCCCACATTCACTCCATTATCTGAAAGCGTAAGGGTAATGGTAACTGTCCCTTCGGCTTTCGGCGTAATCTTTACCATTGTGGCACCAACTGTCGACACCGTGGCAATCCATGGTGCCGACGAAATGGCTGTAAGGGTAAGCTTCTGCTTGCCGTCATTGCCATCAGAAACCCCCGTCAATAAAATGGTCTGTGTGGTATTAATGTAAGAAACAGGATACTGCTGATCAGAGACAGGATTCATCGTAGGAGGTTTATTAATGTAGGGGATCACATACACAGGAATTGAAATCACTTTTTCGTTGAACATGCTGTCCATTGCCAGTGACTTGTCGTTAAGCGATACCAGCACTTCCGTATTGCCTTCGGTGCCGCTGGGAGTAAGGGTAATGCTGCCGGACGAATTGGGAGAAGTATACGACACCGTAATATTGCTCAAAAGAGCAGCTGCTCCTTCCCGCGTCCATGCTTTGATGATCACCGGCTGTCCACTCTCTCCCCCGTTGCTGATGCCCGACAACATTACTGTTCTGGATCCCGTTCCCTTAATAATCACCACCGTATCCACTGGATTGATCGTCGGTAATTTGTTGGACGAACAACATACCAGGGTGGTAATACTCTTTGCAGGAAGTAAAATGGAATTCGAAAGGGTGGTCTGCCCTTTCCATTCACAATTATCCGTAGCAGAAGTCCTGAAAATATCAAAAGTACCCGTTACACCCGCCCAGTTTACTGTGACACTTTTATCACTACTGGAACGATTTACCAGATAAACGGTATAGGAACCATGCCCGTCGTGTTTAAAAGCCAGAGCAAGAACTGAAACCGTATCGCTGCATGAGGTCTGAAGACGGTAGGCTCCCGGCCGGATGTAGCGTACCATGTTTTTAATTCCATAATAATTGGCAGGCGAAGAAGTACGTCCCAGATAACGATGCGAAAAGAGGGTAGCATTCCCGTACTTAAAAGAATTATAAAACTGGAGGGCGGCTCCGAGGGCTGCATCGATAGTGGTTCCTGTAGTCCCTCCTTCAGACATCCACACTTCCTTCGCCGGTGCCACACGATTGGCTTCCTTGTAATAGGCAACCCACTGGTAAGGCAAACCTGCCCCTCCTCCAAAGGGGTCGCTATCGTAAGAGTGAATGGCCAAGGCGCAGATGTCTTTTGTGAGATCAGGATCATTATTGGCCAGCGATGCCCAGGAGATGTAATTGCCCTGAGCGAAAGTCTGTTCGCCATAAGCCAGTTTAGTTGGCAATCCATTGGTCCTGAGTTTGGTGGCCACAGCCTTGGCGGCAGCATAATAAGAATCCTTAGTGTATACACAGGAATAATAAGGTTCAGCAAATTCAGGCTCATTCTGTATGCTCACGGCATATAAATCAACCCCTGTTTGTTCCTTGAATTTTTTAGCCACTCCCAGCACAAATTCGGCAAATTCGTCATACATGTCACTGCGAAGAGAACCTCCGTTACAACAACTGTTGTTGGTTTTTTGCCATGCAGGCGGAGAACCCACCGTAAGATAAAACACACATCCTCTCCTTGCTGCTTTCTGGTAAGCAACAAGCCGGTTCCCTGATAACCCTGTTATTTTAGACAGGTCGAGGTTATTGGGATCGCTGTTGTCATTCACCGGCTCATTAAATCCTTCTTCTGAATTTTCTCCTGCAAAAGCCCGGTACGAAGAGGATCCAATGTCATAAAGCAGGTCATCATTGGTTCTCCCGGCACTTTCCAGATCATCCTGGCATCCCATTCCTCTCACCGTTTGTTTTTTCTGCGAAGCGTCCACCGTAACAATCACCTGAGCCTGCATATTACAGACCATCCATGCAATGCCCAGAAAAAGTATGATTCTTTTCATAGATTAATAGTTTTACATCAAAATCAGAGTAAAAGTACAAAAAAACCGAGCGCGGCAACTATTTTGTATTAACAAATAAATATGCTATATTGCTCAAATGTTATGTTCAATTAATATGTTCAATTAAAAAATCAGGAAAATGAAAAAAAGACTCCTTCGCCACGTGACAGGTCTGGCCTGTTTATCAGTTCTATCACCGGGACTGCAGGGACAGGAAATCAGAAACGTTCCTACAAAAATTACGCAGGCAGTGGTTTACCTGCAAGGGGCACAGGTGACCCGTACAGGAAGCACTTCACTGAATGCGGGGACGAATTATCTTGTCTTTGGCGAATTGCCTTATCAGATGGATCCCGGCAGCATACAACTTTCAGGAACCGGCTCTTTTACCCTGCTCTCGGTGAGCCATCAATACAATTACATCAACAGCCAGGAAAAATCGGAAGAAGTGAAGAGACTGCAGCAGCAACGGGAAGAATTGCAAGAAAAACTCAACATGGAAAATGCCCTTTCAGAAGTATACCAGGCTGAAGAAAATATGCTTAAAGCCAATCAGGACATAAAGGGAGCCCAGAACGGGCTTTCTGTATCAGAGTTAAAGAACGCTGTAGACTATTTCCGTACACGGCTTACCGACATCAAAACAAAAAGAATTGAACAGGCAAAAAAAATAAAGAAACTGCAGGAAGAAATTGCCAAGCTCGACGGGCAGATTTCACAGTTAAACTCATTATCGTCATTGCCTTCCAGTGAAGTGGTGGTAACCCTGCTGGCCAAAAATGCCACGCAGGCCTCCTTTACACTAAGTTATTATTTCCGGGATGCTGGCTGGACGCCTTCCTATGACATTCAGGTAAACAACATTACCACACCCGCCGTGCTGATATACAAAGCAAATGTATTTCAGCGGTCGGACGAGGCATGGGAAAACGTAAAACTATGGTTGTCTACTGCCAATCCCACCCTGGGAGGCAATCGTCCTGTGCTTCAGCCCTGGTATCTCAATGCGTATGTTCCTGTGATCACGAAAAAACGCACACTCAGCCGGGCGATGCCGGCAGATGCCTCTGCTGAGCCACTGGCTGCAAAAGCGGCAGAAATGAAAACAGAAGAAGAACCCCCCATGGAACAACTTCAAACCGAAATACAAAGCCGCACCACCTCGTTTCTGTATAAAATCAATGCCTTGTGCGACATCCCCGGAAACGGCAAGCCCTTTACATTGACCATCAATGAAAACAGCATCCCCGCACGATATGAATATTACTGTGTACCCAAACTGGACAAAGATGCTTTTCTGCTTGCCCACATTACCGGATGGCAGGAATATAACCTGCTGAATGGCGAAGTCAATTTATTCTTTGAAGGTTCTTATGTGGGAAAAAGTTATCTCGATGTTGCATCAACAGCTGATACCCTTTCACTTTCGCTGGGGAGGGACAAAGACATTGTCATCGACAGAACCATTGAAAAAAATATCTCGGGGAAGACCCTCACAGGAACAAGGCGGAAAGTAGAAAAAGCATGGGCCATCACAGTAAGAAACAACAAAAAAACAGCTGTTGATATAGTGATTGAAGACCAGTACCCCATCGCGGCCAATACCCAGATCAAAGTGGAAAACATTGAACACAAAGGAGCTGAATGGAACAGTGTAACCGGGAAACTTACCTGGCGTCTTACTTTACAACCTGCCGAATCAAAGAAGGTCGGCTTTCATTATTCAGTAGAATACCCAAAAGATATGCAGGTAATTGTAGAATAAAAGCTACTTCGTTTTCTCAGGAAACACGGCTGCGGGGAACTACAGAAGTCATAATAAAAAAAGACTGTTTGTCATCTACCGGATGAAAATAATATTCTATTTTCCGTCCTGTTTTCCGGGCAATATCAATAAAGCCAAGTCCTGCCCCTCCCTTTTCGGAGAGGGTTCCTTCATTCAGCTGCTGCAGGTACAACTTCCGCAATTGTTCACGCGATAAACTGTTGACATATTCCAGTTTTTCCCGCAAAGCAGTGATCTTGACATTTTCAATATAATTCCCTGTGATAATACGGTATTCATCTTTATCGCGGGTGACAATAAATACGCCCCGGGTGGAAAGACCTTCATGAGTAT
>Ga0101944_10003843_pt1 | contig 19918 bp, 18 predicted proteins | sample DewCreD2012metaG_FD_75245 | JGI IMG/M metagenome (GOLD analysis project Ga0101944, IMG submission 75245) | Hot spring sediment bacterial and archeal communities from British Columbia, Canada, to study Microbial Dark Matter (Phase II) - Dewar... ... | reverse complement strand
ATGAAGTCCGGGTCCGCGTCCAGGAGCAGGGTTCCGTGGACAAGGACCGCGGGTCCGCGGTGCACGGCCGCGCACCCGCAGATTTTGCGTGCGTTCGGGGCCAGAACATCGTTGCGGCGGCGTGTTGCGCCGGGCAGTCCCAGTGCGGCGGCGGCGGCGATGACCGCGCGGCCCGCGCGCCGGAACGCCAGGCCGAGCTTGTTGTCGAACAGCGACACAGGCGCAGCCAGGCTCCAGGTGATTTCCATGTCGTGGAGCACGGCGCCGCCGCCGCTGATGCGGCGCACCACGGGCACGCCCCGGCGCGCGCACGCCTCATGATCCGCGTTCGCGCCCCATGGACATGCGTATCCGATGGTCACCGCGGGGCGCTCCCAGGAATAGAACCGCAGCACCGCGCCCCCGGAAGCGCCGCTCACGCAGCGCTCCAGCATGGCCTCGTCAAACGCCATGTTCCATTCCGGCCCGCCGGGACCGGTGTCCATGAATTCCCAATCCATTGCGCTTTATTGTCTCCGGTGCACCGTTTTCTTCGTGTTTGATTGCTTTGAGCGTAACCAGATCACCCTGCGATCATTGTAAGCGCGAGATCGCGCGCTCCAAAAGAACTGCGCACCAGGGGGCCGCACAAGGCCGCGGCAAACCCCATGCCCAGAGCTTCAAGCCGTATGTCCTCGAATTCATCCGGCGGCAGGAACCGGCGCACGGGCGCGCGGTCTGGCGCGGGCCGCAGATACTGACCCACCGTGACCAGATCGCACCCGGCCGCATGCAAATCCTGAAGGGCCGCGCGCAGTTGCGCGCGGGTTTCCCCCAGCCCGGCCATGAGGCCTGATTTGATCGGCAGGCGCGGAAACGCTTTTTTTATATCGCTTAAAAGAGACAGGGAGCGCGCGTATCCGCCGCCGGGCCGCAGCGATGGGAAAAGAGCTTCGACAGTTTCGAGGTTATGGCCGAACACTGCGGGCCGCGCCTGCGCCACGGCGCGCGCCGCGCGCGCGTCGCCAAGGAAATCCGGCACAAGGACTTCGATGAGGGTTCGGGGGGACTCGCTTCTAATGTTGTGAATGGCGGCCGCAAACGCGCCCGCGCCGCCGTCGGGCAGATCGTCGCGCGTGACCGCCGTGACGACCGCATAATCCAGGCCCAGATCGCGCACGGCCGCGGCCAGGCGCGCCGGCTCGGAGGGGTCGGGTGGTGAAGGCGCGCCGCGCGTGACCGAACAGTAAGCGCACCCGCGCGCGCACACGCGGCCGAGGAGCAGGAAGGTTGCCGTGCCCGCGTCGCGGCACGCCCCGCGGTTGGGACACCGCGCCTCGCGGCACACGGTGTCCAGTCCGTGCGCGGCCAAGATCCGGTCCACGCGCCCCGCGCGCGGTGTATGCGGCAGATCCGCATGAAGCCAGCCGGGAAGCCTTTGTTGTGTTTCGTCATTCATGACCATTAGTTTATGCGAATGCGGATGCAAATAAGAAGTTATTGTGCGACTGTTTTAATCATTTGCCAAGCGCCAGGCGCTGCTCCCTCACAGCTTGCGCAGGGCCTGCCTTGCGGCGCGGGCCAGGGGGTCGTCGGTGTGGGACAGGGCCGGGCAATACGCGAATTCCAGGCGCGCGAGCTGTTCGAGAGTCATGCCCGCGGCCATGGCCGCGGAGGCCACATTCACGCGCCACATGGCCCCGGCCTGGCCCACGGCCTGCGCGCCGATTACGCGCCGGGTCCGGGCGCACGCCACCACTTTCACGGACACGGGCAGAGCGCCGGGATGCCACACGGGCGCGGTGGTGTCCGCCAGGCGGCCGGACACAGGTTCGTAGCCCGCGTCCACGGCCTGCGCCGCGGTGTAGCCCGCGGATGACGCCTCGATGTCGCCGATGCGGGACACGAATGCGCCGGTTGCTCCGGGATAGGATTCGTCCGCACCCGCGGCGTTCGCGCCCGCGGCCGCGCCCTGCGCCCAGGCGATCGAGGCCAGGCGCGCATGGATCGGACGACCGTCAATCAGGCTCACGGCGCGCGCGCAGTCACCGGCCGCATAAACATTCGGCAACGATGTTTCCATTCTTTGATTGACAACAATACCGTGGTCGTCAACCTGCGCGCCCGCGGCGCGGGCGGCGTCGGTGCGCGGCTCGCACCCCGCGGCCAGCGCCAGCAGTTCCGTGTCCAGAATTTCGCCGTTGACCATGACCGATTCCACGCGGTCCGCGCCCATCACGCGCTCCAGGGCCGCGCCGCAGCGCAGATCCACGCCGATTTCAGCCAGGTACGCATTTACGGGCCGGGCCATGTCCCAGTCCAGGGCCGCGGGAAGCGGGTGTTCCATTTGTTCGAGGAGGGTAACGCGGCATTCGAGGCGGCGCAGGGCGGCGGCGATTTCCAGGCCCACCGGCCCGGCGCCCGCGACCACGGCACGCACGCCCGGCAGGGCGCGGCCGCGCAGGTTTTGCGCATCCTCGGCCGAGGCCATGCAAAACGCCGTGGGGTCTGCGGCAAGAGCCAGGAGCCGCGCCAGGCCCTCGATGCCCGCGGGCACGCGCGGCCGCGCGCCCAGGCACAGAATTAACTTGTCGTACGGACCGCTGATCTCGCGCCCGGTGTCCAGGGACACAGAGGTGACGATTTGCCGTTTGGCGTCTATTTCCGTGACGCGGCACGGGCGCACGAGTTCCGCGCGCATGCGCTCGAGCTGGAGATGCGCCTTGAGCCGGTCCACGGGCGCTATGTCGCCCTGCACGGCGAAGGGCAGGCCGCAGGTGTGAAGCAGATCGAACGGCTTGTTGTCAATGACCAGGATTTCGGCGTCCGGGTCCGCGCGGCGCGCGGCCATGACCGCGGCCAGGCCCGCGGCGCCCAGTCCTGCGATGACGATGCGCATGGGGGATCACTCCTCCCGGCCCTTGAGAAAAGCCCGGTATTGGCCCGCGGACAGCAGGGCGTCGAGTTCCGCGGGGTCCGACGGCTCGATGCGCGCCATCCACCCGCGGCCATAGGGGTCCTCGTTCACCAGCTCCGGCTCGTCCGCCAGGGCCTGGTTCACGGCGCGCACGGTTCCGCTCACGGGCGCATGCACATCGCTCACGGCCTTGGCGCTCTCGACCTTGATGAACGCCTGCCCGCGCGCAACGCGCAGGCCCGGTTCGGGCAGCTCCACAAATGAAATGCCCGTGAGTTCATCCTGCGCGAAATCCGTGATGCCCACGGCCGCCAGCCCGTCCGGCTCCAGGCGCGCCCACTCGTGGGTCTTGGCATACTTGAGGTCTTCCGGAAAAGTCATGGATCGGCTCCGTTGCGCGTGCTGATAACATTATATGCGCAAAGGCGCGCCGCGTGGAAATCGCGGTCAAAACGCGCCGCGCACGCCCGCGCAATCTTGTCACATTATTTTTTGCCTTTTCTGGCATTTCCGCGCCTCCGGAGTAATACTAATGATCAGAAATTATGCACATCGGCATGGGGGAGACGGCACACATGGCGCAGAGGACATCGAGGACATTCAAGAACTGGCGGGATCTGGCGAGCCTGGATTATTTCGAGCTGCTCGACGACGGGCGCCTGGCCCTGGTCGCGGACGGGGTTCAGGACTGCGTGGACATGCACACGCACTTCGGCTGCACCTTCCTTATCGCAAAGCCCATTGACCTCATGGCCAAGCCTCCGCTCAAGCACAACTTCGAACCGGACCTGCCCGTGAACCTGGACCTGTACTCCGGCGAAGACTTTCACAATGTTCGCCCGGACTGGGCCATGGAAGACTACAAGGGCCAGGCCCTGGCGTGGACCGGAAACCCCAAATACAAGCATGTGTCCCACACCATCCCGAATCTGCTTTGGGAAATGGACGCGCTCAAAATCAAATACAGCGTGAGCCTGTGCCTGGACATCACGAACAGCGGCAACAGCCGCCGGATCCTCGAAGCGGCGCGCAACGAGCCGCGCATCATTGTCTATCCCTGCCTGCACCCCAAAGACCGCAACGCGCGCGCCAAGATCGAGGAATATGTGGCCGCGGGCGCGCTCGGCATGAAGATGCACCCCGAGATCGTGCGCACGGCCATTGACGATGAATCCTCCCTGAACCTGGCGCGCATGTGGGCCGAAATCTCCAACGGCATGCCTGTGCTGCCGCACAGCGGTTTCAACGGCTTCGAGCCGGAAAAGGTGCGCGAGCACGCCAACATCGAAAAATACGAGCCGCTGTGCGCGCTCCTGGCCGAGTCCGGAACCCCCTGCATCCTGGGCCACACGGCCATGAACCAGTACAAGAAAGCCACCGCGCTGGCGCAGAAATACGAAACCGTGTATCTGGAAATCGGCGGCCAGCCCCCGGCGCACCTCAAATGGATCATTGACACCATCGGTTACGACCGCCTGGTGTACGGCACGGACTGGCCCGTGTATCCCCAGGCCATCCCCATGGCCAAGGTGCTCATCACCACCGAGGAATACCCCGAGGCGCGCATGCCCATCCTGCGGGACAACGCCATGCGCCTCATCAACTACGCCAAAGAGAAAAGCAAGGCCGGCGCCGCCATTTAGCAAGCGCCCGGCATGGCCGCCCCTTTGCGCGCGCGGAAAACCCGCGTTTCCGCCCCCTGCTTTTCCACTGCGTCTGTTATAATTTTCTCGTGAATTCAGAGAGGGTCACAGGGTCGCCGATGCATGGATCAAACACATAGGGACCGGCCCGCCGGGGCCGCGCCGCGCGTGGACGCAGATCTGTTCCGCGCGTGGGTCATGGTCTACGAATACCAGAAAGCGCGCCTGGAGCGCACTTATCAGGACTTCCGCGAGCAGGGCGAGGATTTGCGCCGGTTCTTCTTCGGGTCCGTGTATCTGCATCCGGACCAGCGCGCGCGGTTCGAGAAACGCGACATGGCCTTTGTGCGCATCTCGCGCAACTGGCTGTTCCGCAGGCTCACCACGCGCGAGCTGCACGAGTATCTCGACACGGTGATCCGGCTCCAGCAGATCACGGACGATTACGACCTGCGCGTGGCGCGCAACCTCTTGGCCCAGGGCGCGGCCGGCGCGCCGCTGGAAGACGGCGCCTTTGGGCGCGCCTACACCCGGGAGACCACGCGCGCGGGCCGCCAGGCGCAAATCCAGTATGTTCTAAAAACCTTCGAGCTTTGCAACCGCATCGTAAACGAACTGCCGCTGAATCTGGAGCAAATTTTGCGCTATACGCCCAGGGCGTTTCTGGGCAACGCCGAGCTTGTGGACCTGTGCGTGCAGGCGCACCGCACCTTCTCGCGCCACGGCGCGCGGCTCGACGAATACGCCGCGGTTCTCAAGGAGCGCGAGGCCGCGTACATAGATTCCATGTTCGGCAAGGAGGAGCGCGCATGAAAAACCCGGCCGCGGAAATCGAGTCCCTGCGCGAGCGGCTGCGCTATCACAACTGGCGCTATTATGTGCTCGCGGATCCCGAGATCACGGACTACGAATACGACCAGCTTTTCACGCGACTCAAAACCCTGGAATCGGAACACCCGGGCCTGATCACGCCGGACTCGCCCACGCAGTCCGTGGGCGGCGCGCCCATCGAGGGCTTCGAGCAGGTGCGCCACCAAACCCCCATGCTGTCCCTGGACAATTCGTACAGCGTGGACGACCTGCGCGAGTTCGACGAGCGCGTGCGCAAGAACCTGCCCTCGGACGCGGTTGTGGAATATGTGGCCGAACTCAAAATTGACGGTGTGAGCGTGTCCCTGCAATACCGGGACGGGGCGCTGGTCCTGGCGGCCACGCGCGGAAACGGCGTGACCGGGGACGACATCACCGCCAACGCGCGCACCATCCGCACCCTGCCCCAGAGATTGCTCGGCGGCAACCCGCCCGCGCTCCTCGAAGTGCGCGGCGAGGTGTTCATGCCCGGTAAAGAATTCGAGCGCATCAATGCCGCGCGTGAGCAGGAAGGCCTCAACCTGTTCGCCAATCCGCGCAACGCCACGGCAGGATCCCTCAAGCTCCTGGACCCGGCGGAAACCGCGCGCCGCGGCCTGGACCTGTTTGCGTACTGGGCGCGCACGGACGGCGCGCCGCGGCTCCACACCGAAAATCTCGCGCTGCTCAAGCAATGGGGCTTCAAGGTCGAGCCGCACTTCGCCGTGTTCCGCGACATGGATGCGCTCATCGCGCACCTGGACGCCTGGGAACACAAACGCCACGAACTCGACTACGAAACCGACGGCATGGTGATCAAGGTCAACGACCCGGCCCAGCAGCAGGCCCTGGGCGCCACCTCGCACCACCCGCGCTTCGCCATCGCCTTCAAATATCCCCCCGAGCAGAAACCCACCGTGGTGCTCGGCATAGATGTCCAGGTGGGCCGCACCGGAAAGCTCACCCCCGTGGCGCGCCTGGAACCCGTGTTCCTCTCCGGCACCACCGTGACCAACGCCACTCTGCACAACCCGGATGAAATCCGGCGCAAAGATGTGCGCGTGGGCGACACCGTCATTGTGCAGAAGGCGGGCGAGATCATCCCGCAGATTATAAGCGTTGTCAAAGAGAAACGAACGGGGCAGGAGCGGCCCTTCGTGTTCCCGGACAAGTGCCCGGCGTGCGGCGCGCCCGCGGAGAAACCCGAGGGAGAAGCCGACGCGCGCTGCACGGGGCTGCGCTGTCCCGCGCAAACCCGCGAGCGCCTGCGCCATTTCGCGTCCCGTCAGGCCATGGACATCGAGACTCTCGGCCCCGCGCTCATCAACCAGCTTGCGGACAGGGGCCTGGTCAACGATGTGGGAGATCTGTATGCGCTTACCGCGGAGCAGCTTCAGGGCCTGGAGCGCATGGGCGAAAAATCCGCGCGCAATGTGGTGGAGGCGCTGGAGCGCAGCAAGCGCCAGCCCCTGGACCGGCTCTTGTTCGGCCTGGGCATCCGGCAGGTGGGAACCCGAGCCGCGCAGATCCTTGCGGACCATTTCGGGTCGCTGCATGCCCTGGCGCAGGCGTCCGAGGAAGACCTGGTTGCGGTTCCGGAAATCGGCCCCGTGGCCGCGCGCAGCATCGTTTCGTTTTTCGCGCGCGAGGAAACCGGGGACCTGATCCGCAGGCTCGAGGCCTCGGGCCTCACCCTCGAACAGGAACGCAGCGGTGAGCCAGGCGCGCAGCCGCTCAAGGGCTTGAGCATCGTGATCACCGGCGCATTGAGCCGCCCGCGCGACGAGTGGAAGCGAATCATCGAGTCCGCGGGCGCGCGCGTCACCTCGTCGGTCTCCAAAAAAACCGATCTTGTGCTCGCGGGCCAGGATCCCGGCTCAAAGCTGGAAAAGGCCGTGAAGCTGGGCGTGAAAGTCATCGGCGAGCAGGACCTGTCCGCCATGCTGCAGGGCGCGCCCGCGCCGGTTCAGGACACGAAAAAAGCGCAGGGCGGCCTGTTCGACTGAACCGGTCATCGGCACGAGCCGTTCCCGGATCCCCGATTCCCGGATTCCCCGGATCTCCGATCATTGACGCGCCCTTGAGCGTGCCGTATAATTCCTTTCTGTTAATTGCGCGAACTGCGGGAAGACTCGCCTGATGAGATGCAAAGCCCTGAAACTTGCGTGTGCGGCGCTGCTGGCGGCGCTGCTGTGCGTTGCGCCGCGCATGGGCGCGGCCCAGGAGGGCCAGTATCCCGGCGGGCTGCACGACCTGGACGCTGTGACCGTGGTGGCGGTGTCCGGCAGCGTGACCGTGCAGAGCGGCGCAAGCGCGTTTCCGGCCAGGGCCGGGCTGATTCTCGCCCCCGGCGACATCGTGCGCACGGGCACGGACGGCAAGGCGGTTATCGGGTATCTGACCGACAGCCGCATTTTAATCTGGTCCAACAGCGAATTCCGCATCGAATACACGGGCCGCACCGGAGTCAAGGAAAAAGGATTTGACTACACGCACGCAAGCGGGCGCGTGTTCAACCGCGTGGGAGGCTCATATTTCGGCGCCACCAAAGGCTACGCCATGGTTCCCGGCGCGTCCATCGTCTTCATGGACGCCGAGTTCGTGACCGTTGCGGACGGGAGCGGAACCCAGGTGGCGGTGCGCCGGGGCAGCGTCGAGGTCAAGGCCCAGGGCTGGACCAAAACCCTCAATGCGCGACAGCAGATCACCATCACCGCATCGGGCGCGCCCGCCGCGGCCGGGCCGGTGTCCGACATTCTTGATGAGCAAATGAGCCTGGCCGCGCAGGAAATGGCCACGGCCAAACCCGGCCAGGCCCTGGCCCAGAGCAACTCCTATCTGCCCAGAACCATCCCGCAATACGATACCAGGTCCAAGCTGGGAAACACCGCGCCCGAAGACACGCCTTATTACCGTCCCGAGCGCTGGGGCACGGCGCGAGACGAGTACAGGGATTTCCGCTCACCGCTTTACAACAAGCCGCGCACCAACGCGGCCCTGCCTCCAGGCGAAACTCTGGACGCGGAAATCTGGTCCGAGCTGTACAAGGGCGCCGATGATTATTTCCAGCGCGCGGATCAGGGCTATCCCTATCCGTCCGCGCCCGATCCCCTCACCCGCGGAGACGGCAAGACCCTTAAAACCGTGGCCCCGCCCCCCGTTAATGTGATGACTCCGCGCCCGCGCGTTTCCGATCTGCTCGTGGGCGATTACTCCACCGCGTACAGGCTGTGCCAGGACTATTCGTCCACGCAGACCGAGATTGACGACTGCATCGTGCGCCGCCTCAAACCCGAGGCCCGGCCCGGCGCGGTCAAATACCCGGAACTGCCGCCCGAGTTGAACCTGCCCATGAGCCACGAGCCGCAGACCCCGGCCTATGTGACCCTGCCCCCGGTGTCCGAACTGCCGCCCCCCACGCTCACCGGCGGCAGCATGGCCGCGCCGCTGAACTGCAGTTTCGCGCTGTTCCGCAACCCCATGCTCAAGCACAACGACACGGGCGTGGACCTGCTCAACCAGGGCCGGCACGCCGCCGCCCTCGAAACCTTCGAGGACGCCCTGCGCGTGAACCCCAACCACCCGGAAATCCTCAACAACATCGCCGCCGCTTACTACCGCATGGGCGACGCCAAGTCCGCCGAGCGGTTCCTGATCCTCGCCCTCACCCGGGACCAGGAAAATCCCACCGTGCACAACACCCTGGGATGCGCCCTCATGGACCAGGGCCGAACCGAACAGGCCTGCGGCGAGTGGGAGCAGGTCCTGAAAATGCAGCCCCAGCAGGCCCAGGCCTCGCGCAACCGCTACGCGTTTTGCAATGTCGGCCTCGACTGACGAGGCCACGCGCACGCGCCCGGAAATTTCACGGCGGGCGCCCTTTTCCGATCACACACTTGTGCTATAATTTCCACAAACCTACGAGAGACGGTCACGCGCATGGAAGTCAAAATCGCCGCCAGAGACAATGCAGGCATCATCGAACTCAAGGGAGACCTGGATTTCCAGAGCTACAAGGAACTGGAAACCGCGTTCAACGCCTCGTTCAGCCAGGGCCGCAGCCCCATCATTCTGGACATCTCGGAAGTGCCGCATGTGGACAGCGTGGGACTGGGCGCGATCACCCGGCTGTGGAAAGCCGCAAACCAGCAGGGCGTGGATCTGGTGCTGGCCTGCCCGCGCAAGAATGTGCGCAGCATGATCAAGCTCGTGAACCTCGACGGCCGCATCAGGCTGGCCGACACCGTGGAAGACGGTCTCTGAACAGCAAAACCCCTGCATTCCCGCTTTCAGGAACATCATTGATTGCGCACGGCCCCGAAGGCGTGGGCATGTATCTGATTTTCAGAGAATGCGCGTTCCGGTTTGCGGATCGAAGGCGGCGCCGTCCAGAATGTCCGGCATGATGATTTGCGAATCGGGGCACACCAGCGCGGCTTCTTCGAAAAACGAGTCCAGGGCCACGCCGTGGTTGAGTTTCAGACCTTTGCGGAACGGGGAGAAAAAGTTGTCGAAGTGCTGGGGGATCAGATACCGCGGCCGCGTGTGCGCCATGACCCGCGGCATGAAATTTTCCGTGCTGCCGCGCCCGGCCAAGCCCATGAGAAAGATGTCCACGGGACCGGTGCGCTCAAGTTCTTCGTCGTAGAAATCCGCGCTGCCCAGGTGCAGGATGCGCATGCCCCCCGCTTCCACCAGAAGCATATAGGTGTCGCCGTGCTTGTAGTCGCGCGTTTTGAGGGGCGGCCGCGGCGCGCCGGTGATGTGGCCGGGATACGGCACCCGGTTCAGCACCACTTTGCTGTGCTTGCTGGGAACAAAGGTCACGCGGAAGTCGCCGATCTCGTATGGCTGCCATGTGGCGGCTTCGTGAATCTGCGGGTCCGGCAGATCCGCGCCCCGGCACACCGCGGCCGTGGAGGTGGAGCCATGCACCACGGCGCCGGTCTCCCGGGCGATGTGCGGCACATCCAGGAGATGGTCGCAGTGGCTGTGGCCCACGATGATGTGGTCCGCGCGCGGGAACAGCTCGCGGCACAGGGCTTCGTTCACGAACAGGCGCAGAAACATGATGCGGAACAGGCCCGCGCGGGTCACATAGGGGTCTATGAGCAGAATCGTGTCCTTGAAAGTGAGCCTGAACGCGGCGGCGCCAAACCACTGCAGGGTGAGCGCGCCGTGCGGAGCGCCCTCGGGCAGCGCGCCCATGCGGTATTTTTCAGGTATGGTGTAGTTCGCCATGATTGTCCTTGCCGCCGCAGCCTTGTTGCTCCACAAACAGAATATGAAATCCGGCCCCGAGCGTCAACGCAAACCGCGGCGGTCCGCGGTTGATGGCGCGGCCCCGGGCGCATTACAATGGGTTGCCGGCGCCGCGCGCCGGGAAAGAGGCATGGCATGTCGGAAATTTATCTTGTGCGCCACGGAGAAACCACGGGCGATTCGGCGGTGCATCTTTTCGGGCGCACCGACATTGCATTGAGCGAAACCGGGCGGCGGCAGATGCGGTGCGCGGCCAGCGCCCTGGCGGGCGTGGCGTTTGACGCTGTGTTCGCAAGCCCGCTGTCACGGTCGCTCGAAAGCGCCCGCATCATTATGCAGGGCCGCGCCCCGCAGCCCGAAATCCGGCCGGAATTCACGGAGATTGATTTTGGGGACTGGGAGGGATGGTCCCTGGAGCAGGCGCGTGAGCGCGACCCCGGCAATTACCGCGCATGGCGCGTCGAGGGCGCGGATTTCCGGTTTCCGGGCGGGGACTGCAAAAAAGAATTTTTCGCGCGCGCGGCCGCGGCCGCGAAGACGCTGCTGGATTCGCGGTCCGGGCGCACCCTGGCCGTGCTGCACAAGGGCGTTATCAAGGGCGCGCTCGCGGGATTGCTGAACAGACCCGTGGAGGAATTCGCGGACTGCCGCATCGAGTTGGGCGGCATCTTCGTGCTGCGCGGCGGTCCGGGCGCCTGGCGTCTGGAGGAATCCAACCGCACGGACCACCTGCACGGCTGCCGCCTCCCGCACTCGGGCTGACGCGGTCGTTGAAAAAGTATAGTGACCGAAAAACTTATCTGTTTTTCTGCGCTCGCGCCTTTCGCGTAACTTTTTGCGGTTTTCAACAGACCCAAATGCATATCTATTTTTTCGGCGGCGGGATCAGTGCGTCCAGTTTGCGGAACAAGATGTCGTAATCCTGCTTTTTGACAAGCGCGGCGCAGGCGGCCAGGCGGCCCTCTCCGTCCACAATGTAAACATTCGTGGTTTCTGGCGTGTAACCGTATTGCTTTTCGAGCCGCGCGTCCCAGTCAAGAAGCAGGGGCGGCAGATTCTTCTTTTTTGACAGTTCGAGGATGATCTTGAGGGCCGCGCCGCGCAGAGGCTCGGGCACCGCGCCCAGGTGGGCCACAGGCACGATGCGCAGCCGCTGCAGCGCCTTGCCGTCCGGGCCGGTGTTGTATCGCGCGTTGAGGCTCTTGCCCAGCGCGGCGCTGCGTTCGCCGCTCTCGCGGTCTCCGTACACCAGCGCCAGGGGCAGGCCTTTGAATTCCTCCAAAGTTGCGGCGCTTCCGTATTGATCCTTTAATTCGAAAGAGGGCGCGCGCCCGCCCGGCGCCTGGCATGCGGGTTTGGCGTCTGCGCCCCTGGCGGGCGCGCCCGGGAGCAAACCGAGAAGGCACAACAGCAGGGCTGCGGCTTTGTTCAATGCGGTCTCCTCTCCGGCGGCGATGCGGTTATGATACTATAATGCAGCGGTTTGCGCCGCGCAAATTCCGGGAGGCGCGGAGGCCCGCGGGCCGGTCCGCAAAGGGCATGAAAACAGACAAGAAAAACGGAAACCGGATCGGGCCGCGGCCCGTGGCGCTGGACACGGCCGCGGGCCGGGCGCTGATGAAATCGTGGAGCGCGGATCTGCGCCTTTGCGCCACGGATGTTGACGGAACCATCACCATGGAGGATGCGGACGCGCCCGCGCATGTGCGGGGCTGCCTGCACCCGGCCGCGTATGAGCAGATCCAGCGCCTTGCGGCGGCGGGCGTGCGCGTGGCGCTGGTCACGGGCCGGCCCCTTCCAACGGCCGAAGGCCTGGCCCTGTATCTCGGGTTGACGGACCGCAACCGAACCGAGATTGGGCATCCCATAGTCGCGGAAAACGGCGCGGTGGTGAAGATGAACGGCAAGGTCACGCGCCTGGCGCGCGCGCCGCGCCGACGCGCCCTGGCCGCCGCGCGCGCCATGCTCGAGGCGAAACCGTTCAAAGGCGCGTGCGAACTCACTTTCGACAACAAGCGCCGCATCTGTGATGTGGGCGTCCACACCCCGCCCGAACTGCTGCCGCAGGCGCGCGCGTATTTCGAGCGGCGCCCGGAACTCGGACTCCAGGCCGTGACCAGCAACATCATGTCCCATGTGGTGTGCGCGAGGGCAAGCAAGGCCCGCGCCCTCGACTGGGTTCTCGAACGCATGGATCTGGACCCGCGCAATGTGATCGTATTTGGCGATTCGGACACTGACATCCCGCTGTTCGAGGCGTTCGAGAGATCCGTGGCCGTGTCCAATTATTTCGACGGGACGCGAGACCCGGGGCTGCCCGCCGCGGCCGCGCCTCTGCCGGGCGGCGCGGGCTTCGCCGCGGCCTGCAGGCTTCTGGCGGTGTAACGCATGTTTCTGCCGTTCGGCAAAGACAACCCCGTGCGCACCTTCCCGCTGGTGACCGCGTGCCTGATTGCAATAAACGCCATCGCGTTCGCCATGGCGTTCGGGGACCCGCTGCTGTTCGACGAGTTGCTTTTCCGCTTCGGTCTCTCCACAGGCCACCCCACGGCGCTGACCGCGTTCACATACATGTTTCTGCACGCGGACCCCGGGCATCTGGCGTTCAACATGCTGTTCCTGTGGGTGTTCGGACCGAATGTGGAGGACCTCATGGGCCGTCCGTTTTATCTGGCGTTTTATCTCGGGTGCGGGCTGGCCGCGGCCCTGCTGCACCTGGCCTCGCAGTCCGGGAGCGCGGCGCAGTTCGGCCTGCTGGTGGGCGCGTCGGGCGCCATCTCCGGCCTCATGGGCGCTTACTTCGTGCTCTTCCCCCTGTCGCGCATCATGATCTTTCCGTTTTTCATCCCCATCCATGCGTTCTGGTTCATCCTGATATGGGTGTACATGCAGGTGCGCTCGCACGCGCTGTTCGCGGCCGAGTCCAATGTGGCGTTCATGGCGCACATCGGCGGGTTCGCGTTCGGCGCGGGGTTTCTGTTTCTGCTCATGCGCTCGGGCATCGTGATCGTGCCGAATTATGAAATGGTCAAGCGCGGGCGGTACGCGGCGCTGGGTCCGGACGGCGAGCTGGAACAGGCGCTGCGCGAGAGCGCGCGCACGGCGGATCCGAGACCCGCGGCTGCGGCCCTGGGAGCGCTGATGCGCAACGCGCCCGGGACGCGCGTGGGGCCGGACGCCCTGCTTCTGGCCGCGGACGCGGCGCGGCGCGCGGGCGATCCGCCGCTGGCCATGGCCGCGTTCCGCAAAATCATGACCAACCACCCGGACTCGCCCCACGCCCTGCGCGCGGGACTTGCCATCGCTCATATTTCCCTGTCTCTTTACCGCGATCCGGCCGCGGCGGCCCAGTACCTGGCCTGGGTCATGGGCGCGGCTCCGCACTCGCCCGAAGCCGCGCAGGCGCGCGCCATGATGGCGTCCATTCAACGGCTCTGAATTGATTTCAAAACAAACGCACACGGAATTCCGGGCGCGCTCCGCACAAATCCGTGAGCCTGCCGCCGGTGTCCATTTCTGTCAAATTCGGCTATAATTATGCGCGAAACGCTTATGGCTGGCATGGAATTCAGAAAACACCCGGCGCCGGGCCAGCAGCAGGTCTCGGCGCTTTCCGCGGCGGTCAAGATTCTGACCGTAACCGCGTTTGTGATGTTCTTCAACTTTGTGCCGCGGCTGGTGCAGCGCTTGTACAACCTCACGAGGCCGCAAAGCCCCGCGGCCGAGTACATGAACGCGAATGTGGAGTATGTGACCATCGCGGGCGTGGTGCTGGGCGCGCTCATCGGCATGGCGCTGTCGCCGCAGATCGAGAATGCGCTGCTGCAGACGCACCGGCAGCTTGCCCGCGCGCTGCGCCGCTACCCGCCGCAGGTCATGGCCTCTTCCAGCATCGGCGTGGTCGTGGGCCTCATTTTCGCCACCCTGGTTTCCATGCCCGCGCATGTGTTCTTTCCCGAACAGCGCACGGCCGGGCTGCTAATCGCGGTTTCGTGCGCCCTGATTTTCGGGTACCTGGGAGGCCTGATGTTCAGCCGCCTGAACCTCTGGGGGGCTGCGCCGGGCGCATCGCCCGATTCCCCGGCCGGGGCCGCCGCGCCCAAGGTGCTCGACAGCAGCGTGATTATTGACGGCCGCATCGGCAGGCTCTGCCAGGAGCGGTTCATCGAGGGCCGCATTCTGATCCCGTCTCCCGTGCTCAACGAGATCCAGCGCATCGCCGACGACACGGACAAGGTGCGGCGCGAGCGCGGACGCAACGCCCTGGCGCTCATCAGCCAGTTGCGCGACATGGAGGGCGTGAACCTGGAAGTGGTGGATGTGCGCCGCGACAGGGACAGCTTCGACGAAAGCGTGGACGCGCAGCTCGTGGCCTACGCCAAGCGCATCGGCGGCGTGCTTGTGACCAACGACTTCAACCTCACCAAGGTGGCCGGGCTGCGCGGCGTGCGCGTGTACAACCTCAACCTCCTGGCCAATGAGTTCCGCAAAACCCTGCTGCCCGGCGACACGGTCGAGGTGCATGTGGTCAAGTACGGCAAGGAGGGCGGCCAGGGAATCGCCTACCTGGACGACGGCACCATGGTCGTGATCGAGAGCGGCGACAAGTTCATCGGCGAGGCCATCGTGGTCGAGGTCAGCAGCATCATGCAGACCGTGGCCGGCCGCCTCATCTTCGCTCGCGTGGCCCCGAACCGCGAGCCGACCGTGCAGTAGCGGCTCCCGCCCGGAACACCCCCCCCTGTTCATCCCGTTGTAATTTTCGCTTATGATATCTGCATGGCCAAACCTGCGGAAAAAACATCGTTGAAGAGGTGACGCGCATGGAACTCAAGGGAAAAAAAGTGGCGGTGCTGGTGGAGAACCTGTACCAGGAGCTTGAGGTGTGGTATCCCGTGCTGCGGTTCCGCGAGGCCGGCGCCGCCGTGAAAATCGTCGGCCCCAAAAAGGGCGAGTACGCGAGCAAGCTGGGCTATCCGGCCGTGGCGGACGCGGCCGCATCTTCGGTCAGGGCCGCGGACTTCGACGCCATCGTGATTCCCGGCGGGTTCGCGCCGGACCGCATGCGCCTGGACAGGGCCATGGTCAAACTCGTGGCCGACGGCATCAAGCAGGGCAAATGCGTGGCCGCCATCTGCCACGGCGGATGGATGCTGTGCTCGGCCCGAGGCATCGAGGGCCGAAAGCTCACCAGCTTCGTTGCCATCAAGGACGACATGATCAACGCGGGCGTCAAATGGGTGGACAAAGAAGTGGCCGTGGACGGCAACATCGTCACCAGCCGCAAGCCCGACGACCTGCCCGCATTCTGCCGCGCAATCATTGAGATGATCAAGTAAGGCGATACGGCCCGCTTTGACGCAGATTGCGCAAAGCCGCGGTGAGCGAGAGGACAACGCATGGACTATCACATTCGGTATAAAGGCGAGAAGGGTCACATTCCCGTGGTGCGGGTGGGGGACGGGGGCCTGAAGCTGATTTCGTTCGACCTGCTGCTGTTCGACGAGGGCATGGAGTACTGCGAGGACACGGGAGGCAGCGAGGCGTGCATCGTGATTCTGGGCGGCAGCGCCACGGTAAGCTGCGGAGGCAAAACCTGGGAGAACATCGGGCGGCGGCGCGATGTGTTCGACGGTCCCGCCGCGGCGGTGTATGCGCCCCGCGATTCGCGCTTCGAGTTCAGGGCTTCGAGCGGCCCGGTCGAGGCCGCAGTGCTGCGCACGCTCACGCACAAGACATTCGAGCCGGCGTACATCCCGCCCGATATGGTGAACATCGTGCACCGGGGCAAGGACAACTGGAGCCGCACCGTGCACGACATCCTCGACCACCGCACGCCTGCGGGCAACATGCTGGCGGGCGAAACCTTCAGCCCGCCGGGAAACTGGTCCAGCGCGCCCCCGCACCGCCACGATGTCGAGGACCCGCCCAATGAAACCGACCACGAGGAAATCTACCTGTTCAAAGTCAAGCCCGAGCAGGGGTTCCAGCTCATCCGGCTCTACACCGACGACTACTCCCTGAACACCGCGTATTGCGTGGAGCAGAACGACACGGTGATCATCACGCAGGGTTATCACCCGGTGGCCGCGGGGCCGGGATATCAGGGCTATTATCTGTGGCTGCTGGCGGGCCGGTCGCGCACGATCTGCCCGCGCGACGACCCGCGCCACGCGTGGCTCAAAAACACATGAGCCGCGCCGCACACGCGCTTTTTCCGTAAAGTTTGCTGACAGAATGTAAAGACATCCAACACTGCGATTAATGCGAGCAATGATTCTGCATGGGTTTCGAAAGTTCCCAACACGCAAATCACGGGCGGCATGTAGATGCCGGGCGGTTCCGGCGGAATAAATTATTGATATGAAAACCCTCTGGTTATATCTGTAAACGGCGCTGCACAGCCGAGTGTTCAACTCAAGCATTCTGATTCTGGCATCATAATTGCATAAATCCCTGTCAGGCAACTCGGGATAGGAAGTGCGGTTGTTTCCATGCGGGCAGCCGGAACGGCGGTATGCGCGCAAACCGGAAACCCCGCAAACGGCGGGCTTGAGGCGAAATGCCGCGAAAGCCCCAGGTTGAATGCGCCCTGGAACCGGGGGAGGAGATGCGCCATGACCAAAATCGCGCAACTGGAGAAATCAATCAAAAAGCTGGACAGGAACAAGGGGCCGCTGATCCCGCTGCTACAGCAGACCCAGTCCATCTACGGTTGGCTGCCCGAGGAGGCGCTGCGGCACATCAGCGAAGCGCTGGACATCCCGTTGAGCAAGGTGTACGGGGTGGTCACCTTTTATTCCCAGTTCTACCTCAAGCCGCGGGGCCGGCACTGCATCAAGTCGTGCCAGGGCACGGCGTGCCATGTGCGCGGCGGCAAAAATGTGCTGCAGGCGCTGGAACACCACCTCGAGGTCCCCGAAGGCGGCACCACCAGGGATTTGAAGTTTTCGCTGGACACGGTGGCGTGCCTGGGCACCTGCTTCCTGGCGCCGGTGGTCATGGTGGACGAGGACTATTACGGCGAAGTGGCGCCCAAGGAGGTGCCCAAGATTCTGAAAAACTACGAGTGACGGCCGCGCGCCGGCACAGCCCGCACAAGGAGAGGATCCTGCCATGAAACTCAAGGACACAACTCGGGAACGACTCAAGAGCGTGGCCGAACTGGACGCGCTGCGCCGCAAGCTCAAGGCCGCCCGCGACCCCAAGAAAGTCACGGTTCTGATGTGCATGACCGGGTGCCGGGCCAAGGGCGCGGACAAGGCCGCCGCGGCCCTCCGCCACGAGATCGGCAACTTCCGCCTCAAGGACAAGGTGGACATCGTGGAGACCGGCTGCCACGGGTTCTGCTCCATGGCCCCGGTCATGGTCATCGAGCCGTTCGGGTACATGTATTGCAAGGTCACGGCCGAGGACATGCACGAGGTCGCGCGCACCACGCTCAAAACCGGCGAGGTCATCGAGCGCCTGTGCTACGAGGATCCCATTACCGGCGCGCGCATCCCGCTCAACAAGGACATTCCCTTCTACAAGAATCAGAAAAGAATCGTGCTGCGCAACTGCGGCGTGATAGACCCCACGCTGATCGAGCACTACATCGAGCGCGACGGGTACGCGGCCCTGGGCATGATCCTGTCCCAGGGGGTGAAGCCGGACAAGGTGGTTGAGATGGTCAAGAAGTCCGGGCTGCGCGGCCGCGGCGGCGCCGGGTTCCCCACGGGCATCAAGTGGCAGCTCGCCCACGACCAGCAAAACCCCGCCAAGTACCTGGTGTGCAACGCGGACGAAGGCGACCCGGGCGCGTTCATGGACCGCGCCGTGCTCGAGGGCGATCCGCACTCTGTGATCGAGGGCATGCTGGTGGGCGCGTACGCCATAGGCGCGTCTCAAGGCTATGTGTACTGCCGGGCGGAGTATCCCATCGCCGTGCGCCATGTGAAGATGGCCATCGAGCAGGCCGAGGCCTGCGGGCTGCTCGGGGACAACATTCTCGGCTCGGACTTCTCGTTCCACATCAAGCTCAAAGAGGGCGCGGGCGCGTTCGTGTGCGGCGAGGAAACCGCGCTCATGGCCAGCATCGAGGGCGAACGCGGCATGCCCCGCCCGCGGCCCCCGTTCCCCATCCAGAGCGGCCTGTGGGGCTGCCCCACCTGCATCAACAATGTCGAGACCCTGGCCAATATCGCGCCCATCATCACCCGCGGACCGGAGTGGTACGCGGGCATGGGCACAGAAACCAGCAAGGGCACCAAGATCTTCGCCCTGGCCGGCGCCATCAACAACACGGGCCTGGTGGAAGTGCCCATGGGCATCACCCTGCGCGAGATTATCTTTGATGTGGGCGGCGGCATCCTCGAAAACAAGCGGTTCAAGGCCGCGCAGACCGGCGGCCCTTCGGGCGGCGTGATTCCGGCCGAGTTCATTGACCTGGCCATTGACTACGATTCCCTGGCCAAGGTGGGCGCCATCATGGGCAGCGGCGGCCTCATCGTCATGGACCAGGGCAACTGCATCGTGGACATCGCCAAGTTCTTCCTCAACTTCACATGCAACGAGTCCTGCGGCAAGTGCACGCCGTGCCGCATCGGCCTCACCCGCATGCTCGAAATTCTGAACAAAATCTCGCGCGGCGAGGGCGCGCCCGAGGATCTCGACATCCTCGAAACCATGGCGCGCGTTATCAAGGACGCGGCCCTGTGCGGTCTGGGTCAGACCGCGCCCAACCCCGTGCTCACCTCCCTCCAGCATTTCCGCGACGAGTACATGGCGCACATTGTTGACAAAAAGTGCCCGTCCCTGAAATGCAAGGCTCTGATCACCTATTCGATAGACCAGGAGCTGTGCCGCATGTGCGGCATTTGCGCCAAGTCCTGCCCCACCGGCGCCATCACCGGCCAGGTCAAGAAAAAAGGCCAGGAGGGCGTGCCGTTCCACATAATGGAAGACATTTGCAACAAGTGCGGCATGTGCTACTCGGTGTGCCCGTTCGGCAGCGTGGCGCTGGCCTGACGCGGGCCGCGCGCATTCCCTTGAGAGGTGACGAAAATGGACAAGATAACGCTCACGATAGACGGAAAGGAAGTGGCCGTGGACAAGGGGGCCACGGTTCTGGCGGCGGCGCGCGCGGCCGGGGTCACAATACCCACGCTTTGCTGGCTCGAGGGGGTGCAGGCCATCGGCGCGTGCCGCATGTGCGTGGTCGAGGTTCAAGGCGCGCGCACCCTGCAGGCCTCCTGCGTTCTGCCCGCGGCACAGGGCATGGTTGTCA
>Ga0101944_10003842_pt1 | contig 19926 bp, 19 predicted proteins | sample DewCreD2012metaG_FD_75245 | JGI IMG/M metagenome (GOLD analysis project Ga0101944, IMG submission 75245) | Hot spring sediment bacterial and archeal communities from British Columbia, Canada, to study Microbial Dark Matter (Phase II) - Dewar... ... | reverse complement strand
GGTTCCAGGCCGAGCATGACGAGTATCACGCGATCATGGCCAAGGCCCTGGCGGATCGCCTGGCCGAGGCCTTCGCCGAATATCTGCATCATCTGGTGCGGACGGAGGTCTGGCGGTACGAGGCTCCCGACGCCTTCTCGAACGCGGACCTGATCGCGGAAAAGTACCGCGGGATTCGGCCGGCGTTCGGCTACCCCGCCTGTCCGGACCTGGAGGCCCACAAGCCGGTGTTCGAACTGCTCCGGCCGGAAAACATCGGCGTGACCCTGACCGAAAACATGGAGATGGTGCCGGAGCAAAGCACATCGGCCATCGTAGCCCACCATCCGCAGGCGAAGTATTTTGCTGTATAATGCCCGTTGTGGATCGTGGGCATCCAGAGGGACAGGAGTCGGACCTTGACGCGATACATCTGCACGCAGTGCGGCTACATCTATGACCCGAGTAAGGGGGACCCCATGACCAACATCCCCGCGGGTACGCCCTTTGAGGACCTGCCGGGCGACTGGGTTTGCCCGATGTGTTACGCAAGCAAGGATATGTTTGACGTCCTGGATTAGCAGACCGATATGCAACCTATTCTCGATAGACTGAAGTCCACCCCGCTCATCTTCGATGGCGCCATGGGCACCATGCTCTACCAGCGTGGGGTGTTCCTGAACACCTGCTATGACGAACTGTCGCTTACCAACCCCCGACTCGTCTCGCAGATCCACCAGGAGTACGTGGCCGCCGGAGCCGAGGCTATCGAAACCAACACATTCGGCGCCAACCGCATCAAGTTGGCCGCCTTCGGCCTGGCCGACAAGACCGAGCAGATCAACCGTGCCGCCATGAGACTCGCCCGAGAGGCAGCCGGCAAGGGCGTCTACGTGGTCGGCTCCGTCGGCGCCTGTACCCGGCCGGACCAGGTCTTCACTCCTGAGTACGCCGACGAGGTCGAGGCCGCCTTTGCCGAGCAGGTCGGCGCGCTGCTGGCCGAAGGCGCCGACGCCATCATCCTCGAGACCTTCAGCAATCTGCCCGAACTGCTGCTGGGCGCGAAGGTGGCCAGGCAGGCCGGTACGACCGTCATCGCCTCCTTCACGGTCAATCAGGAGTGCCTGACCGCTGTTGGTACGCCTGCCGGAACAATGGTCGACGGCCTGGAAAGCAGCGGGTGCGTCGATGTCATCGGCGTGAATTGCGGAATGGGCCCGGCCGGCACGTACGACGCCCTCCAGCAGGTGCTCGCCCGCGCGACCAAGCCGGTAGTGGTCATGCCCAATGCCGGCTACCCGCGCCAGGTCGGCGGCCGGATGCTTTACCTGACCAGCCCCGAGTACTTCACCAGTTACTGCAAGCGATACATCGCCATGGGCGTCCGCGGCGTGGGCGGCTGCTGCGGTACCACGCCAGACCACATCCGCCTGATGAGCAAGGCGGTCCGCAGCCTGCCCGAGGTCAAAAAGTACGTCGAGATCCGCGTCCACGAGGCCGCACCCCAGCGCAAGGTGCAGGTCATTCCTGTCGAACGGAAATCGGCCCTGGCCGCAAAGATTCTGTCTGGCCGGAAGGTCACCAGCGTCGAACTCCTGCCGCCCAAGTCGGTCGACATGACCAAGATGCTGGACAAGGTCCGCCAGTGCGCCGCAGCCGGAATCGACTGCATCAACATTCCCGACGGCCCGCGCGCCAGCGCCCGCATCAGTCCCATGGTCGCGGCCCTGATGGTCCAGAAGGAGGCCGGCATCGAACCTGTTCTCCACTATTGCTGCCGCGACCGCAATCTCATCGGCATGCAGTCCGACCTGCTCGGCGGCTATGCAGCCGGCCTGCGCAACTTCCTCATCATCACCGGCGATCCGCCCAAGCTCGGCGATTACCCCGACGCAACCGGCGTCTTCGACGTCGACGCCATCGGCCTGACGCGCATGGCCAGCAACCTCAACCGCGGCTGCGACGTCGGCGGCAACCCGATCGACCCGCCGACCGGCATCTTCATCGGCGTCGGTGCCAACCCGTGCGCCGTCGACATGGAGCGCGAGATCGACCGCTACTTCCGGAAACTCGATGCCGGTGCTGAGTTCGCCATCACCCAGCCGATCTTCGATCCCGAGGCCCTCTTCCGCTTCCTCGACCAGGTGGAACGCTACCACAAGCGTATCCCGATCATCGCCGGCGTCTGGCCGCTGCTCAGCTTCAAGAACGCCGAGTTCATGAGCAACGAGGTGCCCGGCGTCGTGGTGCCGACGGAGATCCTCGAGCGCATGGCCAAATGCCAGACCAAGGAGCAAGGCCGCGCCGAAGGCGTCCAGATCGCCCGCGAAACGATCGACAAGATCCGCCACCGCGTCAGCGGCTTTCAGGTCAGCGCGCCGCTCGGTATAGTAGAACTGGCCCTGGCCGTGCTGGCAAAGTGAGCGATTCCGCGTGTTCGGAGTACACGCTTCAGCCGGGCCTTTGTTCGGAGTTCGGGCCTGGAGCCCGCGCCGTTGTTGTGGCTGTCAGCCCCCAGCCTCAACGGGGGTAGTTGTGGTCGTACTCGGTACCACGGGTAAAGGACAACGGACCACGGACAGCCGTAGCCGTTGTTTCTTCGCCTTTTTGGGTTGCTTTCGCTGTTGTTGCCGTGCCCGTTGTTCGTAGCTCCGCCTTCAGGTGGGTCGCGGCCAGGAGGCACCGCAGATGATCGATACCGCGGGCAGTGCCAAGTCACTTCCCATCCAGAACACACACCTCCCAGTCCGCCTGCTTCTGGCTGGACTGCTTGTTCTCGCCTGGTCCGCCATCAACCCCCACGACTACTTCACCTGGTTCCTGGAAGTCTCTCCCGCCATCCTCGGCACCGCTGTCCTCGCGGCGACCTACCGCCGGTTTCGCTTCACCAACCTCGTCTATACGCTGGTCTTCATCCACGCCGTCATTCTCATGGTCGGCGGCCACTACACCTACGAGAAGATGCCCCTCTTCAACTGGCTGCGCGACACGTTCGGCCTCGCCCGCAACTACTACGACCGCCTCGGCCACATCGCCCAGGGCTTCATCCCCGCCATGATCGTCCGTGAGCTGCTCCTGCGTACCTCGCCGCTACGCCCCGGCAAGTGGCTCTTTGTGATCACCGTCTGCATCTGCCTGGCCATCAGCGCGGGCTACGAATTCTTCGAGTGGTGGGTCGCCGTCGGCACCGGCGAAAAGGCCGACGCCTTCCTCGCCACCCAGGGCGACCCCTGGGACACCCAATGGGACATGTTTCTCTGCCTATGTGGAGCCGTTGCATCGCTCTTATTGTTGAGCCGGTTGCAGGACCGTCAGATGTACACCGGACCGGCTGGCCCGCTGACGTCGTGCTGACGCGTGGTACCCTCGTGAGGCTGAAGCGTGAGGTCAAACCCGTCATGCCCAGGCGGCCTTTCGTGACAAGGACCGCACCCATATACGCGACCTCATCGACGTCGGTCTGATCGATGCTGGCTGGCTTACCAGGCTGCCCCCGGTATTGGCCAGCCGTCTTCAGCAACTGCTGGAGAATCCTGAAGGCTGACACGACGAGCATCCCTCTGTCGGTGCCGCCGGCTTTGAGGTACAATTCTTGTCTGCGGCGCCGGCATGACCCGCTTGGCCCGCCCCAACAGGAGGATACGAAGTGGACGCAGCCTTTTCCCCGCGCGTGGTCGGCCGGAACCGCCCCGATTTCCACAGCCTCGAAGCCATGCTCGCCAGCCCCCAGTTTGCCGGCAAACAGGGCGAGGCCCTGGTGATGGCTATCTACAACCACTTCACCAGCCAGGTCGATGGCACGTACCACTTCTGGCCTTCGGCCGAGAACGACGGCCAGCCCCGCAAGCGCCGTTCCTGCGCCGACCCGATCAAGATCCTCAACGCCTACGGTTGGGCGATCTGCGGCCAAATGGCCCACATGCTCTTTGCGATCTACACCGCCGCCGGCCTGAAGGCCCGCCTCTACGGCCTGCCCGGCCACGCGCTGTGCGAAGTCTTCTACGACGGCCGGTGGCACCACTACGACGTGGACATGTGGTCCTGGTTCCGCACGCCCGAGGGTCACATCGCCAGCGCCTGGGAACTCTGCAACAACGCCCGCGCCCTGATCGTCGAGAACAGGAACAAGTCCAACCCCTGCAACCTTCCCGACCGCAGCTTGGAAGCGTATGCCGATATGTACTCCAAGGCCGAAAAAGGCGATGGCGAGTTGAAGTCCATCCGCCCCGACTGGGGCATCCGCGCCCACAACATGGACTTCCAACTCCGCCCGGGCGAAACCGTCATCCGCACCGAGGAGAACCAGGGCCGCTTCGTCATGCCGCAGACTTGGGTCGATTACAAAGGCAAGTTCGAGCGCGAGTGGCACGGCCAGCCGCGCGAACGCTTCGAGCCATTCCGTACCTTCGGAAACGGCCGGTGGATCTACGAACCGAACCTCAGCAGCCAATACCGCGACTTCGAGGCCGGCGTCTGGGAGCACCAGGGTCTAAAACAGACCGGCGCGGGTCTGGCCGGCGCCGGCACCGCCACCTTCCGCATCCAGTCGCCCTATCCCTTCGCCGGCATTCCCGACTGGAAGACCGGCAGGGTCACAGCCTCCAACGGCATCTGGTTGGAACTCACCGGCCAGGGCGACGTCCGTGTCGAGATCACCGACCCCGAAGACCAGTGGTCCACCGTCTACGCCTGCGACCAGGCGTTCGACGAACGCATCGACATCACCGGCCTGATGAAAGCCCGCTACGACTGCTTCATCCGCTTCACGCTCGGCCCGAACGCCCGGCTCCAGCGCTTCCGGTTCGAAGGCTTCATCATGACCTGCCCGATCACGCTGCCCCGACTCGAACAGGGCGAGAACCCCATGGAACTGCGCTTCGGCGACAAGCACGGCCTGCACACGGTCCCCTGGAACCGCTTCGTGGACTTTCGCCAGACCGCTGACCTGCCGGGCCAGTGCGTCAAGGCCGAGAACGCCGCGCCCAAGCCCTACGCCGAGGGCTGGCACACCCTTGCCCCGGCCGACGAGTCCAAGCCCGTCCGCGCCGCCTTCCGCTTCGATGCCCCGCAAGGTCGCAAGTTCGGCTGGGCCTACGTCCTCACCTGCCACCGCGAAGGACCGGTCGGTCAGCCCCTGCGCAGGGCCTTCACCGAGTGGAGCGTGGACGGCCAGGACTGGATGCCGCTTTCCGAGCGCCAGATAAGCAACTCTGACGCCCAGTGGGACTGCAGCCTCGAGAGCGAGATGCTCACGCCGGCAGGCGCACCGACCATCTGGCTGCGGGTCACCAGCGAAACCGCCATCTGCAACGTCGAGTTCTACGGCCACCTGCTCGCCGAATCGAAGGTTGACGGCCAACTGGAAGTCGTACACTCCTGGAAGGAATCGGGCGAGATCCGCACGTTCAAGGCCCCCGCCGGCCAGACCGAATACATCATCCCCTGCGGCGAACACCCCCGCAGCCATGCGATCAGGATGACGGTGCCATCGGTCAGAAGGTAGCCGCGGACAACTCCGCCCTTACGCCTTGGAGACCTCGGCGCCGCGGTCGGCCGGCACCTGCAGTTCCTCCGCTTCCAGCCTCAGCCCCAGCCTCGCCAATTCATCCCGCGTCGTCTCGAAACTCGTGTGGTGGATGCTGGGGATCCCAAGCCCCTCCGCTGCCTCCACCGACAGGATCCGATCCTCGATATATACCACCTCGCCCGCCGGCACCTGCGCCAGGTCCAGGGCGAGCGTATACATCCCGGGGTCCGGCTTTCGCAGATGCACGAAACTCGATACGACGAAACTGTCGATGAAATCCCCGAGCTTGTACTTCTTCACCCGGTAGACCGCCAGCTCCCGCCCCTCGTTGCTCACCGCGATCATCCGCAGGTTGTACTTGACCTTCAGCCCGCGAAGAAACGGCAGCATGTCCGGCAGCGGTTTCGACTGGTCGTACATGAAGCTCTTGAAGTCCTCGGGCGTGAACGGCCGGCTCTTGTAGAAAAACACGTGGTTGATGTAATCGTCCAGGCGGAGCTTGCCCAGCTCGTAGACGTCGAAGAATGCCTCGTGCCGTACCGCGATGTCCTCATGCTCTTCCTGGAGATTGAAGTACTCCTCGGCCCGTCGCCGGCTGCTGCGGTCCCAGCCGTTGGTCAGCATGATCCCGCCAATGTCCAGAAACAACGTCGTCGGCCTCGTGCGTGCCATGACCATGGCGATTGTAACCTCCCATGTTCTGTCCACCGCAAGTATAGACACGCCGCAGCGCCCGCGCTGGCAGGTCGCTTTCCCGGCACCTGCTGTGATTGCCGGCCCGCAACGGCCGCGGTCGCGGCCCCGTGCCCGTTGTTCGTAGCGCCGCCTTCAGGGGGGCTTTGTTGTCGTTGTGGCACAGCCGCCCCGGCTGTGGCCGTTGCCGTGGCCGTTGCCGTTCCAACGGACCACAGGCAACCGACCGCGGACAGTCGTTGCCACTGTTTCTGCGCCTGCGTTCCTACCCGCCCTTCTGCCTTGTTGTCCCCGCCGTTCTACCTATACTATCTCTGCGTTTTCTGCGGCTCAGCGGTGACCTTGCCGTTGCGATGGGCCCAAGAGAGTACCGGGTGACCAGATGAGGTTTCGACCATGAAGTTCCAGGCGGTCAAAGGCATGCGGGATTTCTATCCCGAGGATATGGCAGTTCTCAACTGGATCCTCGACGGCTGGCGCCGCGTCAGCGTCCGTCACGGCTTCCAGGAGTACGACAGCCCCGTCTTGGAGTACCTCGACCTCTACACGCTCAAGAGCGGCCAGGGGATCGTCTCGGAACTCTTCCACCTGACCGACCGCGGCGGGCGCGACCTGGCGATCCGCCCCGAGGTCACCCCGACACTCGCCCGCATGGTCGCCGCCCGCGCCAATTCCCTCCCCCGCCCGATCAAGTGGTTCACCATGCCGCGTCTGTGCCGGGCCGAGCGCCCGCAGCGCGGCCGGGGCCGCGAGTTCTTCCAGTGGAACGTCGACGTCATCGGTGCCGAGGACGCCGTCGCCGATGCCGAGTGCATCTTCACCGCCGTCGATTTCCTCCGCGAAGTCGGCCTGACCGCCGACGACGTCGTCGTCCGCATCGCCGATCGCCGCCTGCACAAGGCCATCCTCGCCGCCTTCGGCATTGCCGACGACCAGCACGAGCGGGCCCTCGGCATCCTTGACAAGGCCGAGAAACTCGAGCCCGCCGGGATGCGGGAGATGTGGAACGAGGCCTTCGGCCCGCAACTGCCGTTCGATTCGCTGCACAAGCTCCTCGCGGCCGCCACGGTGGACGAATTCGCCGCCGTCGCCCCCCAGGTGGGCCTCAAACCCGACTCCTTTGAAGGCCCGGTGACCAACCTCCGCCGGCTCTGGAGTCACCTGGCCAGCTTCGGCATCGCCGACTACTGCCGCTTCGACCTGCACATCGTCCGCGGCCTGGCCTATTACACCGGCATTGTCTTCGAGATCCACGACAAGCGGGGCGAACTCCGCGCCCTGGCCGGCGGCGGCCGGTACGACCACCTGCTCCAACTGGTCGGCGGACCGACAATCCCCGCAGTCGGCTTCGGCATGGGCGATATCGTGTTGTCGGAGCTATTAAAGGACCTCGGCCGGCTCAAGGGCATCTCCACCGCCGTCGACGCCTTCGTGGCCGACGCGGACGAATCGCTCTTCCCGGAGGTCCTCGCCATCGTCGCCTGCCTGCGCCGCAGCGGCATCGCCGCCGAATTCAGCTACAAACGACAGAACCTCGGCAAGCAGCTCAAATCCGCCTCGCAGCGCGGCGCCCGGTCCGTCCTGATCGTCGGCCAGAAGTACAAGGACCAACGGTTGGTCGAGCTCAAGGACATGCAGTCCGGCCAGCAGCACGAGGTAAGCCTCGATGACCTGCTCGCCAACCCGCGGCAGCTCATTGCTCCGCACACCTGACACCAATCTGCGCCGTCCCCTCGCGCAAAAGTTCAACACGTGGGCGGTCGGCGCGACGACTCGATTGCCCCCTGGCTCTGGCCTGGGTCATTTTCGTGGTTGTCAACGAGTCCGAAGCGTCAGCGAGGGTATCCGTGGCCGTTATTCTTGCCGTTGCATTACTTGCCGCCGCCGTTGCCGTTGTCTTTGCCGTCTCAGCCCCCAGGCGCCAGCGGCCGGCCTTGACTTGCACGAATCCCCCAATCAGGATGAGCCGCTGTTGCTTGTCGATGTCGTGACCCTTTGCACGCTACAGCAGCGCTTGTCGAACTGGCAGCAACCCGATCATGAGCCCTGGCAACACAGGCGGCAGACTTTACGAACAGGCCTTCGAGGACTTCCTCGCAGCCGAGGGGATTCCCTACGTCCCTGTCACCATCGCCCAGCGCCAGGCCTTCCAGGCCGCTCGCATCAAGTCCTTCGACTTCGTAGTCTGGCCCAGCGAGGGTCCCAACTGGCTTGTCGATATCAAGGGGCGTACCGCCAACGGGACCGGCCGACTCGAAAACTGGGTCACCAACGGCGACCTCGACGGGCTGGTTCAGTGGCAGGAGGTCTTCGGGGCGGGCTACGTCGGCATGTTCGTCTTCGTGTTCATGGTGGACTGCCCCAGCCAGTGGCCCCACCAGCAAGCCCCGCTCCACCAATTCCAGGGCCGGTCCTACTCCTTCTGGGCCATGGCGGTGGACGACTACCGCCGCTTGGCCAAGGTCCGCTCCGCCCGCTGGAAGACCTACACGATAGCCCCCGACGTGTTCCGGGACCTGGCCGAACCCGTGGGCAAATGGCTCGTGCCTGACGATGTTCGCGATCCGCCCACTTTCGTGGATGGCCCCCATGGTCTATAATCCGGCAATGGGTCACCCGGTTTCGGCTCGCAACATGGGAGTTCGTTTATGGGCAAGTTCGGTTCGTTACTGCGGTCGCCGGTCCTGCTGGCTAGCATCGTCGTGGCAGCCTCTTCCACCGGCACCCATGCCGCCTTGTCTGCCTCGAGCGGCACAGGCGGAACGCAAAGCGGCCACATCTGGCTCTACTTCGCCGCCTTCGTGCTCGGCACGCTCGGCCTTGCCTTCATGCCTAGCAAGCGACGTGAAGCCGACAAATAATCACGCGTCCGAAATCTAACCTACAGGAGGCACACCATGCCGCGACGAACGAAAGATGCGGCTATCACAGTACTTGCGATTGTCAACGTGGCATTGCTCTGCACGGTCTTAGGACAAGTCGTCGGCCTGCCTCGCGCCGACGCCCAGACGGCCGCCGGGACCGTCGCGGGCCAGTTTCTCGCCGTGGCTGGCCAGGTCCAGACAGGCCTAGACGCCCAGTACATCGTCGACACGGTCCAGCAGCGCCTCTATGTGCTGACACCCGGGCGCAGCGCCAACAACGTCGTCATGCAATTGAGCGACATGCGGGACCTTCGGGCCGACTTCGCCAGGCAGCCCACCCCCACAATCCCACCAAGGGCCCGCTAGGCAGGAGGCACACCATGAACACCAAAGACTTCACGATTGGCGTCCTGACCGTTACAGCCGTGATTTTGCTGACAACCGTCGTGCTGCTGAGCGTGCTGACCCCCAGGCCCGTAGAGGCGTTTGCCATGCTGAACCACGGGAACGGTTACACCCTCTATACCAGCAACATCGATGGCGCACTCGAGAACATCTGCCTGCTCAACCAGCAGGCCGGACTCCTGAACATCTACCGCTACGACATCAACACGGGTCGGCTGGCACCCGTCCAGCAGATCCCCCTGCTCCAGGGGTCGGCGGCTGTTCAGGCCGCGCCCGCACCGACACCAGCCGCTCCCGCCGAGCAGGATGCGGCATCGGCAACTCCGGCCCCTGCAAGGCCCGCCGTTCCGCGCCGCCGCTAGAGCGACCGGAACAGGCGCCCGGCCAACGCGGCACGCAATGCGCACCGCACACCTTGACATTCCACGCAGATTGACCCGTTATAGCGGCCCGGATGAGTCTGTTCGCCGGGCGGGACCGGATCTGCCCCCATGGCGATAGGGGAACGAGGTTGTATGAATACCATGAACGAACGCATCGCCGGCCTGGCCCGCAAGGTGCTAGCTGGCCAGAGCCTTTCCCGCCCTGAGGGCCTGGAAATCGCCCAGGTCAGCGGCCCGGACCTGCACGACCTGTTCTACTGGTCCAACCGGATCCGGCTGCACTTCGTCGGCCCGGCCGTCAAGTGCTGCAGCATCGTTGCCGGCAAGGTCGGCGCGTGCGAACAGGACTGTAAGTTCTGTAGCCAGTCGGCCCACTTCCAGACCCACGTGAAGGGCACGACACGGCTCGGAACCGAAGCCATCGTGGATGCCGCCCGGGAGTCGGCCCGTCACGGGGCCGCATGCTTCGGGCTGGTCAACAGCGGCTTGGGACCCACGGATGAGGAGATCACCCTGTTCGCCGACGCGATGCGCAAGATCGATCAGGACGTGCCCCTCGACCTGTGCGCCTCGCTCGGTGTGCTGACCGAGGCGCAGGCGCAGCGCCTGGCCCAACTTGGCGTCCGCAAGTACAACCACAACCTCCAGACCTCCCGCCGGTTTTTCCCACACATTTGCAGCACCCATACGTATGATCAGCGACTCCAGACAATCCGCGCGATTACCCGGGCCGGCATCCGCGCGTGCTGCGGCGGCCTGTTCGGCATGGGGGAGACCTGGGAGGATCGCGTGGACCTGGCGCTCCAGCTGCGCGACCTTCAGGTCGACACGGTGCCTCTGAACTTCCTGATCCCCATCCCCGGCACGCCGCTTCAAAACCAGGCGAAACTGTCTACAATGGAGTGCCTCCGGATCATCGCGCTGTACCGTTTCCTGTTGCCCCGGCAAACCATCAAGATCGCCGGCGGCCGGGAGGTGCATCTGCGCGACCTGCAGTCCTGGATGTTCTTGGCCGGAGCCAACGGTTTCCTGATCGGCAACTATCTGACAACGTGTGGACGTGCCGCCGCGCAGGATCTTCAGATGCTGACGGATCTGGAGCTGCCGCTCGACAACGCCGCCCAGCCGGGCGATCCGGCACGGGCCGTTGCAGACCAGGTTGCCCGCTATGTCTCAGTTCGCAACGCCTGAAATCTGGATCACCGGCGCCGCGGCGATCACCGCCCTCGGCGACGACCTGGAGTCGACATGGTCGGCCATGCTGGCCGGCCGCACTGCCGGGCGATGGGTCGAGCTCTATACGCTTGCCGGCCAGGTTGTCCGCGTCCCGGCGGCGCCGGTCGACTCCCCGTTGCTGGCGGGAGTCCGGCTGGAGTCGTCCTCGCTGCGGGCCGATCGGCTGGCCCTGGAGGTCGCGCGGCAGGTGGTCTGTCAGGCCCGACTGGAGACACGACATCAGCGGCAGGCCGTGATTGCCTTCGGGTCCAGCAAGCCGGCGCTGAGCCCATGGTTCGTCCGGACGGCGCTGGAGCGTAAGTACCCGGATGCACCGGCCGGGGTCGAGGGCGTCGATCCGGCGGACTACCCGACGTCGCCGGGTTGGGACATGCTCACCCCGCAGCGCGCGGCGGTCCGGGTTGCACAGGCATTGAAGGTGGACGGACCCGTCCTCTCGTCGGTCTCCGCTTGCAGCACCGGGCTGCACTCGCTGATCCGGGCGGTGCAATGGATCCAGGACGGCCACGGGCCGATCGCCATCGCTGGGGCCGTGGAATCGGGCCTGAACGCGCTGTTCGCTTCAGCGTTCCTGCGGATGCGCGTGCTGGCCGGTGGCTGCGCGGATGCGGCGGCCGCATGCAAGCCCTTCGATCTGCATCGATCCGGTTTTGTCTTGGGTGAGGGTGCAGCCGCCGTGGTCATCGAGTCGGCCGGCCATGCCCGCGCGCGAGGCGCACGGCCCCTGGCAATGATCTGCGGTTACTGCCGTGGCGCCGATCCGACGGGCTTGGCGGACATGGACCCGCACGGCCGGCCGCTGGCCGGCGTCATCCGCCGGTGCCTGGCCGGGGCGCGGGTCCGGCCGGCGGAGGTCTGCGCCATCAAAGCCCACGGAACCGCGACGCAGCAGAACGACCGCGCCGAGTCAGCCGCCATCCGCGCCGTATTCGGCGACGAAAACCCGGCGGTCATCTCACTCAAAGGACACTTGGGGCACACCCTGGGCGCATCCGGGGCGATCGAGACAGCCGTGTGCGCCAAGGCTGCGGCAACGGGAATGATGCCGGCCACCGCCAACCTGACCTTGCCCGACCCGCAGTGCGCAGTGAATCACCCGGCCAGGCCCATTCACGTCTTCAGCCACACTCGGCCTTACATGTTGTGTCTCTCCGCCGGCTTTGGCGGCCATCTTGCCGCCATCCTCATTCGCTCTAGCCGTTGCACTTGTGGAGGTTGAGTCGGCTCGGCCGTCTTGAGGCGAGATGCGGTTATCGGAATTTTCAACGATGGTGGCGGGTATTGCCGAATGTAGAAGTACGGTATCGTTCAACCGAAGACTGAAGGGCGCAACGGACTGCAATGAGCCAGGACGGCGCTTACAAAATATTGCTGATAGCGGATAGCACGATTGACCCGCTGGCTCGGTTTGTCAGCCGGGACCGGCCGGATCTGTCGGTCGACATTGCGGCATACGATCAGGTTGCCGCATGCCTGCGAGGCGATCTGGCCGGACACGACCTGGCTGTGGTGTTCGCACGGCTGGAGCGGGTCTCGGCACAGTTCGTTCGCGCCCTGCAATACGAGTCGTACGACCGCGAAACGCTGTTCGCGGAAGTTGACTCCTTTGCGGCGCTGCTTAGGAGTGCATCGGCGAAGGTGCCGGCCCTGATCATGTTCACGTGGGTACCGCCGTTCTGGCTGCTGCCGGCAGGCCTGCATGACTTCAAGCCGCCGTACGACTTGCCTCGCATTGTGGCCGAATGCAACCTGAAGCTGGCGACGGCTGTCGAAGATTGCACGAACGTATACCTGCTGGACTCGGCACAGACGCTGGCAGGGGTCGGATCCGACTTTGATCCGAAGCTCTGGGCGCTGGGCAAGATCGTCTATTCGCGGGCGGGGCTCGAGGCGATCGGACGGCGGATTCGCGCCGCCAGCGACGCCCTGCGCGGCACAAGCCGCAAGCTGATCGTGGTCGATCTGGACAACACTCTGTGGGGCGGCATCGTCGGCGACGACGGCTGGCAGAACCTCAAACTCGGCGGCATCGACCCGATCGGCGAGAGTTATTCTATATTTCAGAAACAACTCAAGGCGCTGCGCAGCCGGGGGATCCTGCTCGCCATCGTCAGCAGGAACGAGGAAGCGACCGCGATCGAGGCGATTCGGCGGCATCCGGAGATGGTCCTGTCGGCCGACGACTTCGCCGGCTGGCGGATCAACTGGCGGGACAAGGCGCAGAACATAGCGGAACTTGCGGCTGAGTTGAACCTGGGCTTTCAATCGATCGTGTTCATCGACGACAACCCCGCCGAGCGCGACCGCGTACGGCAAGCATTGCCGGAGGTGCTCGTGCCGGAGTGGCCCGCGGACCCGGCCATGTATCCGCAGGCCCTGCGGACGCTGGACTGTTTCGGGACGGTCACTTTTAGCCAGGAGGATCGCGCACGCACGCAGATGTACCAGCAGGAGCGCAGGCGGGCTCAGGCGCTCGGGGCGGTGCAATCGCGAGAGGACTGGCTGGCAAGCCTGGAAATGAAGGTTAAGGTCGAGCCGCTGAACGCGGCGAACCTCCCGCGGGCGGTGCAGCTTCTCAACAAGACGAACCAGTTCAACCTGGCGACGCGGCGGATGACCCAGGCTCAGTATCAGGCGTGGGCCTGCCAGCCGGGAAACCGGGTCCTTACGTTCGAGGCGGAGGATCGATTCGGAACCTACGGACTTATCGGACTGCTCGGGATGACAGCGGATGGCCAGGTGCTGCGCGTGGTGGACTGGGTCCTCAGTTGCCGTGCGATGGGACGAGGAATCGAGGAGACGATGGCCGCGGCGGCCGGCCGGGCCGCCGTCGAGGCCGGTTGCCGGCGGATCATCGCGCGGTACCTGGCGACGGCCAAGAACAAGCCGATCCTGGACTTCCTGTGCGCGTCCCGGGCAGTGCGGCATGGAGACGAGTTTCACTTCAGTATAGTAGAGTGTAATGTGCCGGCTCACGTTCGCGTGCAGGGCGCCGGCTGGAAGGAGATGACCGCGGATGTCGCCCGCACCGCTGACTGAACAGGACCTCTCCCTTCGGATCCGCCAGGTGATCGCTCGCACCCTCGAGGTGCCGCTCGAGCAGGTCTTGCCGGAGACGCGGCAGGGCGACTTCGAGAAGTGGGACTCGCTTGGACACCTGAATGTCGTGATGGAGCTGGAGGCCGCCTTCGGTGTTTCGTTCAGCACGGACGAGGCCATCGCCATGCGAAGCGTCCAGGAGGCTGTCGCGATGCTGGCCCAACGTCTGTCCCGGTGACTCGTGGCCTTCGCAGGTCGTAGACGAGCCGTATGTGGCAGGCAGAGCTGTGACTGTTGTTTCGGCTGGCAACCGGTGGCCCGCGAGCATCTGGCTTCCTTGGCGGCAAAGTGGCAAGACCTACCCCTATGGCACTGAAGATCCGACCCTATGAAGATGGCCTCTGGTCCGGCCTGCGGCAGTTTCTGCACGAACACTGGCAGGCGAATCATCCGCTCTGCAACCGGGAACTGTTCTACTGGCAGTACAGAGGCTTCGGGCCTCATGCGGGATGCCACAACTGCCGCGTGGCACTCGACGGCGACCGGATCGTCGGGTTCCTTGGGGCGATCCCCGGCATGTACCGGGCAGCCGCCCGGGAGGTACCGGGCGTGGCCCTTGCGTTATGGGTCGTTGCGCGGGAGTACCGCAACAGCGGCCTGGGCATCCTGCTGATGCGCGAGGCCCAGAAGCAGGGCGAGGTGGTGGTGTGCCTGGGCGTGGCGCCCAGCGTGGTGCGGTACTACCGGGCAACAGGGTACAAGTTCCTGCCTGCGCTGCACCGGTACGTTGTGCCACTGGATTGTAACGCTTACTGCGGGTTGCTCGACAAGCCCGCGGACCGCAAGGCCATTGGCAAGTGGGTGAGGAGCGTCGAGGACGGATTTATGCAGCCTGCCGGGCCGAGTGCAGTTGACTCACGTGGTCTGGCGGATCTGTGGTACGCCGGTGCTGATCGGTGGCACATCGCGCTGTCGCGGACGCACGAGTTCTGGACGTGGCGCTACGCCAAGGCCGTCGGATTCGAATACGTGCAGTTCGGCGATGTGACGCAGGGAGCCGTGATCGCCAGGCTCGACCGGGTTTCGTCGACCGACATGCCGTCACTGGATGGCCGGTGCGTGCTGCGTCTGATCGAGATCGTGCCGGCGGCGTCAGATCCGGATGCGATCGTGGCGGTAGTACGCAAGGCGCTGGCCTGGGGCCGAGCCCGGGACGCGATCGCCGCTGACTTCCAGTGCAGCAGCGACCGGCTGGGATCAGTGCTCGAACAGGCGGGCTTGCGCCTGCGAACAGATGACGACATGCTGACTCAATTGCCGGAGTTGTTCAACCCGCTGCGTTACAACGTGCCGCCGATCAACGTGGTGGTCAAGTCCAATGCGTGGACTGGCAGCGACTTCAACAGTACGTATCTCGTGAAGTCAGATGGAGATATGGACCGGCCGGTACGCTGGCCCGAAAGCTGAAGAGGCCTCAATTCCAGATACAGAAACTCAACTCAGACCCCTCTCTGATCAAGGATTATCGGACGTCGCCTGCGCCTACGTTCCTGGTCCACTCGGCAATGGACGCACTGGCCTCTGTCGGCAGATCGTTCGTGTCGAGCCTGGGCAGCAACAACCGATCGTCCTGACCGGATGCAATCCTCGGTTCGGTTGTAAACCCTGCCAGACAACCACGTTGCTTGGCAATCCCCAGCAGGTTTTCATCTGTTGAACCATAGGGATACGTGAACATCCAACCGGCTGAAACCGTCGAAATCCGTGCCAGGAAATCTAGGGACTTACGCACTTGCTCGGCCTGTTGGGCTGCTGGTAACGTTCCCAGCCAGTGGTGGTCGTACCCGTGGCTGGCAATACACATCCCGGCCTGGGCCATCTCCCGCAGTTGGGCCAGGTTCATATACAGCTGGCCGGCGAAGTCCGCCTCGTCTCCAGTCACATACCGGCGGAACAAGGCGTCAACCAGACGGCTTCGGAGCTCCTCCGGCAGGTCCCGCTGTAGCAGCCTCTTGACGAAGATGATCTCGGGCGGGTCAAACCGGTTCGCGTGGGCCAGCCGGTTCCAGTACGACTGATTGGCGTCCAGGTTGTACGCCGGCCGGTAGCGGTCCAGAAGATCGAACAGATCCTCAACGAGCCGGCCAACGCGATTTTTCATGACCGCCAGAACGAAATGGATCTTGTTCACGTCGAGAACGCGACCTTCCATTACAGCCTTACCTACGGGCGCGAACACGGCGGACAGATGCAGATCCATGAGGATTGGGAACACGGCCTGGTAATGATCGATGTATCCGTCGTCGAATGTCAGCAGCAAAGCATTGGCCGGCAGGACGTAAGTTGGTTCCTGGATCGCCAGGAGCAGATCCGTTGGCGAGATAATCCGATAGTGCCGGCGGCAATACTCGATCTGCCCGCGGAAGTCAGCGATGCTGCGAGCCTTGATGCCGGGGAAGGCGGTGGAATTCACGTCTCGCACGTAGTGGTACATCAGTATGGTGAGCGTCTCGATCATACGGATGAAGATCGGCAGGGGCGGCGGAAACGGGCCAAGGAAAGCGACGGCCAACAGGCGACAGCCGGATGGCTTGGCCCGACCACAATCCACGGCGTCCGATAACCGGACATCGCCAGCCAGCGGCAGCCGCACTGTGCCACCCCACCATTGAGCGCAACATAAGATATCTTATGGGACTCCGTGTCTCCAGCCCGGCTGGCCACCCTCCCTTTGCTGGCTGAGTACTCAGCCGATTTCTGGAGTTCGATACTTCGGCCATGCCCCGCACTTGCCGAAATGCCTGATGAGGGCCGGTGGACTTCGGACGCATCGCCGCCGGGAGGGATCCGCGAGCGGCTGGCGCGCCGGCCATTCGCGCCTGTTGTTGGATTACATTGTACATAGTGACTTATGGGCATCCCCCTAGAGGACATCCGGCAGATTGTGGTCCCTGCGGAGGACTCCGCGCTCCAGGAGGCAATGGCTGTCCTGGAAGGCAGAATTTGCGCCTTCACCGCTGCGGTCCGCGAAGTCGTATCGAGCCTGCAGCTGCAGCGCGGGACGCCGGACCATGCTATCGATGTAGATCTCGTTGCCACGGCCGCTGTGGAGTCCGCAACCACTCCGGACGCCGGCGCGACAAGCCCGGCTGATGAGGCCTCCGCACCTCCCGTTCGCAAACCCACGGCCTCCCGCAGGCTCAAACCGAGGCACAACCAGCCAGCCGGGAACGATCTTCCCCTTGAGGATGCGATATCGCATGAAGCTGAGTCCTCTGCCCTGCCGGCAGGCCCCATACCCGAGAGCGAGCCGCCTGCCCCGGAACTGACCCCGGAAGAGCTCCAGAGAAAGCAGGATGAGGCCCTGCTGGCCGCACTCGACGAAGCCACCAGCAAGGCGGTTCGCGTTTTGCACAGGCTGAATCCAAACAAGCCGCTTGCCGAACTGATCAGACAGGCCGAGAAGAGCCTCGCCGAGCAACCTGCCAAGACCGCCGGCAAGTCGTGGTTCCGATTTGGAAAGTAATGGATGGAGCCGAAGATGGCACAGAATCAAACCAAACAGCCAACAGACCAGACCATCGATCTTCAGCATATCGAGACGCTGGGACGGGACGTTCTAAGCAGCATGCAGGCGATCCGCGAACTGCTGGATGCGCGGGCCGGTGCGCTCGAGGCGTGCCGGACCGTTCTCCAGGAGCACGCCGAAAAGATCGTACACGAGCGAGAGGAACTGGAACGGCAGGAAACGGAACTGTGCCGGCAACTCGAAACACGCGAGCAGGCCGTGGTCCTGCGCGAAACCCAGTGCCGGCAGCGCGCGGAAGAATTCGAAAAGATCGAACGCCGCCAGGCCGAGCAGGCGAAGCACATCGAGCGGCAGCTGAAGAACGTCCAAACCGGGCAAGAGGCGCTCGACAAGCGCGCAGCCGAACTCGCCGAACTGCAGTCTTCGTTGCAGGCGGAGAAGGATCGAATCCTGGCGGACCGGCGAAGCCTCGACGAGCAGCTGGCAGCCCTCGAAAAGCACCAGCAACAACTGGTGGCGGACCAGCAGGAACTCGCTCGCACAACCGGCGCGGTCGAGAAGGAACGGGCCGAGTACGAGCGCAAACGCCAGGCCCTGGCACAGACCGAACAGGAACTGGCCGTTCAGCAGGGCCAGCTGCAGAAGCTGCGAGAGCAGCTCGACGCCCGGCAGACGGCCCTCGGCCAGCAGGAAACCGCCCTCTCCAGGGCCGAGGCCGAACTCCAGGCCAAGGCGGCCGAACTGAAGCAATTGGACGCCGATCTCAACCAGCAGCGGGCCCAGGTCGAGCGGATCCGCCACGACTGGGAGGTCCAGATGCATGAGATCTCCGCCGCTCGCGACAGCCTGGCGAAACTGCGCGAGCAGCTCGAGCAGGAACTCGCCCGCGCGGCCGAGCAGAAGCAGAACGTTGTGGACATCTGTGGGATCACACCGGAGCAAGCCAGGGCCGGCGCGCCGGCGGCCAGTGCATTGCCCAACGATGTTGAGCAGAAATTGAACGCGTCGGCGGAGCGATTCCAGAAGCTGTGCCGTGACGCCAAGCGCAAGCTGATGGGCGACACCCGGCCAGGTTGATCGCGGAGAGGAACCATATGGGTCTGAGCCTCTTTTCACGCAAGAAGACGCGGCACGAGCCGTCCCGGATCCACGCCTGGCAACCCGTGCCGACGCCATACGAGCCGGCGGACAAACCCGTGCTGAATACGGACCCTCTCAAACGCTTGCTGCAGCAGGAGCGGCTCGGCTACATCGTGCGCCAGGCCAAGACATTCCAGGCACACCCGCAGCTGGAGACCGTGTTCCAGGCGGCGGTCGAGGCGATCGACGAGCGGTTCGCCCTCGTGCCCGAGGGCTACGTGACCATGCCCAGAACCGTGAACGACTACCCCGGCTGCCCGGAACAGGATTTCCAGACCGAGGCCTTCCTGCTGGCACGCCACTGCATCACCAACGCACAGTTCCAGGCCTTTGTGGACGACGGCGGCTACGAGAACCTCCAGTTGTGGCCGCAGGACATCCTGCCCCACCTCGTGGATTTCCGCGACATGACGGGCGCCGCCGCGCCGCGGTACTGGCGGCACGGGCGACACGACAGGCACCTGGCGGACCATCCCGTTGTCGGGATCTGCTACTACGAGGCCTTGGCTTACGCGAACTGGGCCGGCTATCGCCTGCCCACCAACGCCGAATGGCAGATGGCGGCGAGCTGGCGGATCCGCAGTGCCGCCAACACGCTGCGACGCTACCCGTGGGGCGACGCGTTCGACTCGCGCAAATGCAACGTCTGGGCCTCCCGGATCGGCCATACCGTGCCGGTGGCATCGTATGAGAATGGCGCGGCGCCCAACGCGGTACTGCAGCTGATCGGCAATGTCTGGGAGTGGACCGACAGCGATTTCGAGGTGGTCGACGACAACGGCCGGCAGATCGTCGGCGACATGCTCATGAAGGAGATCCGCGGCGGGGCGTTCGACACGTACTTCCCGTCGCAGGCGACCAGTATCTTTCGCACGGGGTTGGCAGCGCTGGCTCGCACGCATAACGTCGGGTTCCGCTGCGTGGTGAACCTGGAGGGAGGCGACCGTCCGTGACAACGTTCCTGAACCGCGGCACAGAGGCCGTCACCTGCCTGGTCTGCGGCGCCGCCAATGCTGCCGATGCGGGCCAGTGCGTCGAATGCTCGGCGCCGATGGCGCTGGTGCACGATACGACCGACCCCGAGAGAAAACCGAAGATCACGATCATCCTCGGCGACAGCAACGTCGGCAA